>JAEEGH010026185.1_pt1 | contig 11639 bp, 8 predicted proteins | sample 9134181 | NCBI WGS metagenome assembly JAEEGH01 (sample SAMN16246544, study PRJNA631951) | gut metagenome | biome: gut microbiome; feature: rumen; material: DP-attached | host: Bos | place: Iran: Karaj | collected 2018-10 | reverse complement strand
AAGCGGACCCGGGGCTGTTCCTTTCCGCTTCAGCTATCAACGAGCTGCGCCGCAGCCTGATTGCGGAGCTGTCGCAAAACCGCGGCATGCCGAAGGAGAGGCAGAAGGGATATCTTCCGAAAGAGCCGCTGGCCATGAAAAAGCACGACGAGCCGGTCGCGATCTTCCAGGTCCGTTCGGACGATCAGCTTACGCCGGAGCTTGCCGCGCTTCACCCGGACTACCTCTATGTTCCGGTAGATGTTATGGCTGAGCATTTTGACAGGGTCCTGCCGTTTATCAACAACGGTACCCATCCCGTTGCCGTGCTGCCTCGTGTTTTGACCGACGATGAAACAGAGCCGGTTTTTGCCATGCTTCAGCAGCTTTACGATAAAGGCGTGCGGGAAGCGCTGGCAGGAAACCTCGGCCATATAGCGCTGGCAAAACGTGCCGGCATGGACGTGCGCGGTGACTTTGGCCTGAACGCATTCAATTCCCAGACTCTGGATATGCTCCGTCAGACAGGGCTTCTCTCTGTCACAGCGTCGTTTGAACTGCGGCTGTCTCAGATCCGTGATCTGCGCAAACCGCTGGATACGGAACTCATTATATACGGTCGGCTCCCTGTGATGGTATCCGACCAGTGCATCATTCGGCAGAGCGCCGGAAAATGCAGCTGCCAGACACCCGGTCAGCTTTCCGACCGAAAGGGCTCGATCTTTCCGGTCGTAAAAGAATACGGCTGCCGCAATGTGATCTATAACGCTCACAAGCTTTTCCTTGCGGATAAGCGGGATGAGCTCCTGGCCGCGGACCTCTGGGGCCTGCGCCTGCTGTTTACAACAGAAAGCGGAAGAGAGTGTGTGGAGGTCGCGAAAGCGTATCTCGGCCAGTCCGATTACCGCCCGAATGTGCTGACACGCGGTCTGTACTACCGCGGTGTCGAATAGACCGATGAGAGAACTGATTCTGGCTTCGGCGTCGCCGAGAAGAAAACAGCTCCTGGAAATGATGGGGCTTACGTTTCGCGTCATTCCTGCGGCAGGGGAAGAACACCCGTGTCCGGAGGAAGCGCCGGATGTGATCGTCAAGGCGCTGGCGCTGGCAAAGGGCAGGGAAGTCGCTTCCCGTTTTCCGCAGGATGCCATAGTGATTGCAGCCGATACGATCGTCTGGCTGGACGGAAAGCTGTTGGGAAAACCCAAAACGGAGGAAGAAGCCGTTCAGATGCTGCGGCAGCTCTCCGGAAGAACACACGAAGTCTACACTGGCGTTGCGCTTCTCAGCGAAGGAGAAGAGCTTGTGGAAGCGGAGCGGACGGAAGTGACGTTCCGTGAACTTGCGGAGGAGGAGATCCGGCGCTATGTCGCCTCGGGAGAACCGATGGATAAGGCAGGCGCTTACGGAGCACAGGGCAGGGGCGCTGCTCTGGTTTCCCGCATCGACGGGGACTTTTTCAACGTTGTCGGACTGCCGTTGTGCAGGCTCGGACAGATGCTGGCAAAGAAGGGAGTTTCGATCCTTTGAAAGAATATTTGAGAAAAAACGGCATTCGTGTCGGCATCCTGGTGTTTGCGGCTGCGATGCTGATCGGACTCAGCACGGCGGCCAATACCGGGAAGCTGGGATTTGTGCAGGATGCCAGAGGCGCCATCTCCGCGCCGATCCAGAAAGTGCTGAGCTCTGCCGTCAACTGGTTCGACTCCATGTACGGCTATCTGTACAAATACGATTCTCTGATGGCCGAAAACGAATCACTTCGTTCCCAGCTTGCCGATGCTCAGCAGTCGGCGCGTAACGGCATTGCCGACTCCGAGGAGAATGTACGTCTTCGGGAACTGCTTAACCTGCGGGAAAAGCACACCGATTATCTGCTCGAATCCAGCAAGATCGTTCTGTGGTCTTCTTCTAACTGGTCATCGTCCTTTACGATCAGCAAAGGGGCGACGAGCGGGATCGAGTACGGCGATCCTGTCATCACGGAGTACGGCGCGATCGTGGGTCAGATAACGGAACTGGGAGATACCTGGGCGACGGTCAGCACGGTGATCGACGTCGATATGAGCGTTGGTGCATATGTTGGCACATCGGGAAGCTCCGGCATGGTCGTTGGTGAGTATGCGCTGATGAAACAGAAGACCGCCAAACTTACCTATCTTGCCGACGGTGCCCAGATCTTCGTCGGCGATGAAGTGCTGACGTCCGGCTCCGGCGGAGCCTTTCCTGCTGGCCTTGTGATCGGAACCGTCACAAATGTCCAGACGGAAGCCGGTGGTCAGATCGAATTCGGTATTGTGGAGCCGCAGGCAAATCTGGATTCTCTGGTCCAGGTATTTATCATCAAGGACTTTACGGTTGTAGAATGAGAACGATCATCCCGAAAGATTTCCTGTCCAGGATCAATATGCGCAAAGTACTGCGTTATGCAGTATATATGCTGGTGGCGCTGATCGTTCAGAACATCCTGTTCACCCAGCTTCGGATTGCCGGTGTGTGCCCGATGGTGCTGCCGGCCGTTGCTGTGGCTATGGGTATGTTTGAAGGCGCTACGTGGGGACCGGTGTTCTGCCTTGTTATGGGCATTATTGCAGATATGGCGTATGTGGAAAATACCGTTCTGTTCACCATTCTGTTTCCCGCCATCAGCTTTGCGGCAGGCTTTATTGCTCAGTATTTTATCAACAAGCGTTTCTTCGCGTTTATGGGCGCCTCGGCGCTGGCACTTCTCGCTACAGCCGTTGTACAGATGCTGAAGACGGCAGCGGGTGATACGTTTTCCAGTGTGATGCTGAACACGGTGCTGCTGCAGACTCTTTGGTCGATCCCGCCGGCGATCCTGGCCTATTTTGCTCCGGCCAGATGGAGCAGGGAACTGAGCGGGGAATAACACGCGCATGAAATCAGAGGAAAAACTATGAGAAAAACAATCAGCCCAGGCAGAGTGGCGGCCATGGCGGTTCTGATAGCTCTGTTTGTTGTAATTTACCTCGTGTTTCTATACCGGCTGCAGATCATTGAGGGCGAAAAGTATTACAACCAGAGCAATGAGATCACCAGTGAAGAGCGGACTGTCACAGCGGCACGCGGCAATATCCTCGACCGCTACGGCCGTGTGCTTGTCAGCAACAAGGAATGCTATAACCTGAAGATCGACACGGTGAAGCTGTTCTCGAACGCTGACCCTAATGCCATCATTCTGGAACTGGTGGACATGGTGAGCGGATACGGCGATACGTATACCGATGATCTGCCCATCAACATGGCACCGCCATTTGAATACGATTCGAATATGACGGCGATCCAGCGCACGATGCTGGAGGCCTATTTCAAGGACCACGCAGCCGATGGTCTGCCGGATAATCCCACAGCGGTCCAGCTGCTCAGCTATATGCGTTCCCGTTATGGGATCTCGAACAGCTATTCTGCGGAAGAGACGCGCATCATTGCCGGCGTACGCTATTCCATCAACGTGCGGTATGCCATCAACACGGCTGATTATCTTTTCGTGGAAGATGCCAGCATGGAGCTCATCTCCTCCATCATGGAAAACAAGCTCACAGGTATCGAAGTACAGCGCGCCTATATCCGCAACTTTGAGACGGAATATGCCGCACATCTGCTCGGTTATGTGGGCCTGATGACGCAGGAGGAATTCGAGCACTACTCGCTTCTGAACTATGCCAACGACGCCATGGTGGGCAAAGACGGCGTGGAATACGCGTTTGAGGAATACCTTCACGGCAACGACGGCAAAGTGATCGAGACGATGAATAACTCCGGTACGATCCTGAGCACAGTGTACACAGAGGAGCCAGTTCCGGGTGATCATATCTATCTTACGATCGACAAAGTGCTGCAGGAGCAGGTCGAACGCATCCTCAACAACGCGGTCAATGTCATGATCATCAACCGTGCGCAGGAACGCCTGGAAGGTTTGGAGCGCGGCGATTATGACCCCGAGATGAAAGACGAGATCACCGGCGCCTCCGCAGTGGTGGTGAACACCAGAACAGGCGAGCCGCTGGCGATCGCAAGCTGGCCGACATACGATCCGGCCCGTGTGATCGAAGACTATCAGACGCTGATGGAGACAGCGAACGCACCGCTGTTCAACCGCGCTCTGCTGGGCGCGTATGCCCCGGGATCCACTTTCAAGCCGTGTGTGGCGATCGCTGTGCTGGCAGAGGGGCAGATAAACACCGAGTTCAAGATCAAGTGCGAAGGCGTGTTCACTAAGTACGCGGCAGAAGGCTATGCTCCTGAATGCTGGATCTGGAATGCCATCAAAGGTGAGCATTATACACACCCGGAAGAAAATGTAACCACCGCCCTGCGTGACTCCTGCAATTTCTTTTTCTATTCAGTCGGCCATGACCTCGGCATTGATAAGATGGGAACCTATGCGCATCTTTTCGGTCTGGGTTCCTCCACCGGCATCGAGCTGACAGAGACAGTCGGAAACATGTCGAACGCTGAAAATCACTCCGACTACACCGGAACCGTGTGGCGTATCGGTGATACGATGCAGGCCGCCATCGGCCAGTCAGACAGTATCTTCACGCCGCTGCAGCTGGCAGAGTATGTGGCGACGGTGGCAAACTCCGGCACCCGCTATTCTGCTTCTATTCTCAAGTCTGTCCGCAGCTACAACTACAGCGAAAAGCTTTACGACCGAGAGTCGGAAGTGATGAGCAGGATCGAGACCCCTGATTACAACTGGGACGCTGTTCACGAAGGCATGTACCTGGTGCTGAACGACTGGGGCAACGAGGCGAATGTCAAAGTCTGGCTCGACTGCGCCTGGACGATCGCCGGCAAAACGGGAACTGCCCAGAAGGGTGAAAAGATCGTCAACGACGGTATTTTCCTCTGCTACGGCCCCTATAGTGATCCCGAAGTGGCCATCGCTGTTGTTGTGGAACGCGGCGGATCCGGTGCCAGTGTGCAGCATATCGCCCGCAGGATTATGGATGCCTACATCAACATCCGCAGCTATACCGACTCCTCAGAGGAGGAAATGGCACTCTTGCGTTAGCATTATATTCTTTTTGTATAAAATGCATAGGAAGATGATAAGTTTTTTACACTTTTTTGCAATTTCGCCCATTTTTTCCTTGCCATTCTGAAAAGAAATAGGTATAATGAATTGATTTTATCAGAATACCTTATCGGAACGAGACATTGCCCTGAGTAAGGACAAGGAAACGGAGATATTATGAATATTGCCTTAATGGCGCACGATCGTAAAAAAGAACTGATGGTGCAGTTCTGTATTGCCTACTGCGGGATCCTGGCTGAGCATTCCCTCTGCGCGACGCATGTAACAGGAAAGCTCGTCGCGGAAGCGACCGGTCTTCCCATCTCCCTTTATCTGCACGCGGACCAGGGAGGCGCACAGCAGATCGGTTCGCGCATCTCCTATAACGAGATCGACCTGGTGCTGTTTTTCTGTGACCCATCGAACCCCAAAGGCTTTGATGATATCAACAAGATCGAACGCCTGTGCGATCAGTATCAGATCCCGTTTGCCACCAATGCCGCTACCGCCGAAGTGCTGGTGCAGGGGCTGCGGCGTGGCGATCTGGATTGGCGCAACATCGTAAACCCCGCAAAAATGCGGTAAGAAAACAATAACAATGATATTGCTCAGGTCGGCGCGGCGCTTTGGCTGCCGCGTCGCTTGCTGTGATAGAGGAGAAGACCCATGAGCAAAGTTACCCCGAGAACACTCTCCGGTTTTATGGAACTGCTTCCGGAGGATCAGATGAAAATGGAGCGCCTGATGCAGACGCTGCGGGAGACATATTCGCTGTTCGCGTTTACCCCGCTGGATACGCCGGTAATTGAATCGGCTGAGGTGCTGCTGGCCAAAGGCAGCGGAGAGACAGAAAAGCAGATCTATCGCTTCACCAAGGGCGACAGTGATCTTGCCCTCCGCTTTGACCTCACGGTACCGCTGGCCAAGTATGTGGCGGCACATTATGCAGAACTGGCGTTCCCGTTTAAACGGTATCAGATTGGAAAGGTATACCGCGGCGAACGTGCACAGCGCGGACGTTTCCGGGAGTTTTACCAGGCGGATATCGACGTGATCGGCGATGGAAAGCTGGACATTATGAATGAGGCGGAGATTCCCGCTATCATCTACACTGCTTTCCGGAAACTGGGCCTGAGCCGTTTTAAGATCAAGGTAAACAACAGGAAGATCCTCAACGGGTTTTATGCCATGAACGGCATGGCGGAAAAAGCGTCTGACATTATGCGCATCGTCGACAAGCTGGATAAGATCGGCGAAGTGAAGGTGAAGCAGATGCTTATCGATGAACTCGCCATGCGCCCCTATAAGGCTGAGAATGTGCTGGATTTCATGGCCATCCGGGGCACCAACGCCCAGGTCATCGAACGCCTCGAGACGTTCCGCGGCATGAATGAGACGTTCGATCAGGGACTCGATGAACTGCTTGCCGTCACACGGCATCTGCAGGACTTCGGCGTTCCGGAGGAGAACTTCTCCGTTGACCTTACGATTGCCCGCGGCCTGGATTACTATACCGGAACCGTCTATGAGACGGAACTCATCGATCATCCGGAGATCGGCTCTGTGTGTTCCGGCGGCCGTTACGATAACCTGGCAGAATACTATACCGATAAACAGCTGCCCGGTGTCGGTATTTCCATCGGGCTGACGCGGCTGTTCTACGTGCTGCAGGAGCAGAAACTGCTCTCCAACGAGATCGTGACAGCGCCGTGCGACGCCATCATCCTTCCGATGACCGACGATCCCGGCCCTGCCATCGCCGCCGCCACAAAGCTGCGCGCGGCCGGCCTGCGCTGTCAGTTTTATGCCGAGAAAAGGAAGTTCAAGGCAAAGATGACATATGCCGATAAGATCCATGCGCCGTTCTGCGTGCTCCTCGGCGAAGATGAGATCCGGGAAGGCGTGCTTTCAGTGAAGAACATGGAGACCGGCGAGCAGCGAAAGCTGACAGCTGATGAGGCGGCAGAGTGGATCCTGCAAATGATCAGAGAAAAGAACGCAAAACCCGTTATCGTGGAATAAAAGGAGAGAGGACAGACATGCAGAACAGAACACATACCTGCGGAGAGCTCCGCAGCGAGAATATCGGAGAAAAAGTAAGGATCGCCGGCTGGATGGAAAACGTCCGCGAAGTCGGCAGTACGCTGGCGTTTGTGGTCGTCCGTGATTTTTACGGTACTACGCAGGCCGTGCTGGAGACCGAAGAACTGATCCGCCAGATCAAAAGCCTCAACAAGGAATCGACGATCGCCGTGGAAGGGACCGTCCGTGAGCGCGCAAGCAAGAACCCCAAACTCCCGACCGGTGATATTGAAATAGTCCCCGATAAGATCGAGGTCCTCGGCAAATGCCGCTACAATGAGCTCCCGTTCGAGATCAACCGGAGCCGCGAAGCGGATGAGGCGCTGCGCCTGAAGTACCGTTATCTCGACCTTCGCAATCCTGCCGTAAAGCAGAATATTATTCTCCGCTGCCAGGTGGTTTCCGCCCTGCGCAGCGCCATGACGGAGCATGGCTTTCTGGAGATCACCACCCCGATCCTGACAGCTTCCTCGCCGGAAGGCGCGCGCGACTATCTGGTTCCCGCCCGCAAGCATCCCGGCAAGTTCTATGCCCTTCCGCAGGCGCCGCAGCAGTTCAAGCAGCTGCTGATGACCTCCGGGTTTGACCGGTATTTCCAGATCGCCCCCTGTTTCCGCGATGAGGACGCCCGTGGCGACCGTTCCCCCGGCGAGTTCTATCAGCTTGACATGGAGATGGCGTTTGCCAGTCAGGAGGACGTGTTTGCCGTTCTGGAGGATGTGCTTCCGCCGATCTTCGCAAAGTACGGCAAGTATGACATTGCCTCTTCTGCACCGTTCCGCCGCATTCCTTATCTGGAATCGATGGAGACTTACGGTACGGATAAACCCGATCTCCGTATCGACCTGACAGCGCAGGATATCAGCGCGCTGGCCGCGGAAACGGAGTTTGCGCCGTTTGCTGTCGGAAACGCTGTAAAAGCAGTTGTTGTATCCGGCTGCGCGATGACCCGCAAACAGATCGATAAGCTCTGCGCCGATGTAGAAGTGCAGGCAGGTCAGAAACCGTATTGGTTCCGCATGGACGAAACAGGCGCTCTGGTTGGCGGTGTCGCCAAATTTATGGAGCCAATCAAAGAAAAAGTTGTTTCCGCGCTGGGCCTGCAGCCCGGCTGCCTCGTGGGTGTTGCGGCGGGACCGCTTGCCGCGGCGCAGAAGACAGCAGGTGTTCTGATCAAGAAACTCGGAGCTGCTGTTCCGGGTCATATGGACGTCGAGCGCTACGAGTTCTGCTGGATCGTTGATTTCCCGATGTACGAGATCGGGGAGGAATCCGGCGAACTGGAATTCTGCCATAACCCGTTCTCCATGCCTGCCGGCGGCCTGGATGTGCTGCTGAAAGCTGAGCGCGGCGAGATCGATCCGCTTTCCATCACCGCCGACCAGTATGACCTGGTGTGCAACGGCGTGGAGCTCTCCTCCGGTGCTGTCCGGAACCATGATCCTGAGATCATGATCAAAGCCTTTGAGATGGTCCGGCTCGGGGAAGAGGACGTGAAGAAAAAATTCCCGGCCATGTATAACGCCTTCTGCTACGGCGCGCCTCCTCATGCCGGCATTGCCCCGGGGGTTGATCGCATGGTGATGCTGCTGGCCGGAGAGGACAGTATCCGTGAAGTGATCCCGTTCCCGATGAACAAGAATGCGCAGGACGTCATGATGGGCGCACCCTCTGAGGTCACACAAAAGCAGCTGGATGAATTAAACATCAAAGTAACGATCGAGGAATAAGGAAAAACATGTTCGCGGGTATCAAAAGTCTGGGGGTAACCGGCATTGGCGGCTATGAAGTGCAGGTGGAGGTATATATCTCCGGCGGCCTTCCCGCTTTCGACATTGTCGGTCTGCCGGACGCTGCGGTCAAAGAGTCGCGCGAACGTGTGCGCGCGGCAATCAAAAACACCGGGTACAAATTCCCGGTGAGCAGGATGACGGTGAATCTGGCGCCTGCGGATAAAAAGAAAATAGGCACGGTCTACGACCTTCCCATGCTGATCGGAATCCTTGCGGCGGCTGGGGATATTGCCGTGCCTTCCGATACCTGCGCCTTTATCGGGGAGCTCTCGCTTACAGGAGAGCTTCGCCCGGTCAACGGTGCGCTCCCGATGGCGATTGCCGCGATGCGAAGCGGCATTCGTCATCTCTTCGTTCCGGCGGAAAACGCACGGGAAGCCGCATTTGCCGAAGAGATCACCGTTTATCCGGTAAAAACGGTAGAGCAGTTGGTCCGGCACCTGAACGGTGAGGAAGAGATCATCCCGGAACCGGTTCCGGAACTGTGCGATGAGGAACAGCATCTGCCGGACTTTTCGGAAGTCAAAGGCCAGGAGAACGTGAAACGCGCGTTTGAGATCGCGGCTGCCGGCGGGCATAATATCCTGATCGTCGGCCCACCGGGAGCCGGCAAATCGATGATGGCCAAGCGCCTGCCCACGATCCTTCCGGATATGAGCCGGGAGGAAATGATCCAGACGACGGAGATCCATTCCGTCGCCGGGCTGACGAGCCGCACACACCCGATCGTGTCGGTGCGTCCGTTCCGTTCCCCGCACCACACTGTCTCAGCGGCCGGACTTTCCGGTGGCGGGACCGTTCCGCGTCCGGGTGAGATCAGTCTTGCGCACAACGGTGTGCTGTTTCTGGATGAGCTGCCTGAATTCCGCAGCGATGTTCTGGAAGTGCTGCGCCAGCCATTGGAAGACGGGGAAGTCACCGTGTCGCGTGTTTCGGGAACGGTCTCATTCCCAAGCAGATTTATGCTGGTGTGCGCCATGAACCCGTGCAAATGCGGCTGGTATGGGCACCCGTCCGGAAGATGTAAATGCTCGCTGAACGATGTGCGCCGCTACCACAGCCGCATTTCCGGTCCGCTGCTCGACAGGATCGATATCATTGTGGAAGTGCCTGCTCTGGAATACGACGAGCTGCGTCGAAAAACGCCGGCGGAAAGCTCAGCCAAAATCAAACAGCGGGTCGATGCGGCGCGGGCCCGCCAGCGGGAGCGCTTCCACGGCGACGGCACCATGAACAATTCCCGCATGCAGACCCGGGAGTTGCGGGAATTCTGCGCGCTGGACAGGGAGAGCGACGAACTGATGCACCTGGCATTCGACAGCATGGGTCTTTCTGCGCGCAGTTACGACCGCATTCTTCGTGTTGCGCGCACCATTGCTGATCTGGACGGGGAAGAAAAGATCAGTGCAGCACACATAGCCGAAGCCATCCAGTACCGCACGTTTGATTTCAGCGAGCAGTAAAAAACAGAGTTTTAAAAGTGCACGATTTGCGTTATAATACAAATCAGATAAAAGATCATTGAACCGAGGAGGAACAAGAGAATGAAAAAAGCACTGAGCCTTCTTCTTGCTGCAGTTATGGCAGTGTCGCTGTTTGCCGCAGCCGGACCGATCGCCCGGGCGGAAGATGCTGACACAGCGAAAACGCTTCTGTCAACCGAAGAAGTGAAAGACCAGCTGGAAATGATCTGCGACGGTCTTGGCGGTATGGAGCAGGACGAATCGATCATGGACTGGAAGTATGCCGTCACCGACCTGGACCATAACGGCAGGCTGGAAGCCATCGCGGCGACCGTTCACCCGGCAGATCGTTCCACAAATATCCTGATGTGGGAAGTAAACGAGAAGAAAGATGGCTGCTATGTTGTCGAGATTCCGTTGGAAGAGGACGAATCCTTCCCGGATATTCTTTCCGATACCGTCGACACCTATTACGACGCGGAGACCGACACCTGGAATTACATGTTCTACGACAATGTGATCCTTTCTGCTGATGAGTTTTATACCTCCAAATGCTCGGTCACGTTGAAAGACGGAAAGCTCAGCTATGTTCCCTATGCTTTTGAACATACGGAGAACGCCACCGGATTCCCGACCGTTACGCACATGGACCTTAACGGAATCACGATCTCTGCCGAAGAGTACAACGCGGCCGGTGTGAATGCTTTCATCAGCGCTGAGAAAAGCAACACTGCGTTTGCCTGGTTTACCACCCCGGAGGCGGCTGATCTTGGAATCGTGACAGACAGCTATGCGATCTTCAACGGAGAAAAGGCGCCTGAAAAGCTCCAGGCTGAGCCTGCACCGACCCCGGCAGCATCACCCGTTCCAGCTGCCCCTGCAGCAACTCCGGTACCTGTGCCGGAAGCCCCCAAATACCTGATGATCACCAAGAATCCGACGAACGAGAGCAACAGGAAAGTCGGCAGCACGGCACTGTTTGTCGCCTGTGCCAATGCGTTCGATTCACTGGGATGGACGCTTGTTTCTCCGAGCGGCGTCGAATTCACCCCGCAGAACTTTGCCTATAATTTCCCCGGAGCAAGGATCAGCGGCGAATACGGTACGACACTCAGTATCGCCAATGTGTCAGCCGATATGAACGGCTGGGGCGCCTACTGCACCTTCTACTACAATGGCCAGACCGCCCGCACCAGCACAGCTTACATATATGTCAAAAACGGTCCTGATAACAGCGGTACAATTGTGTATCCGGTTGACGACCAAACACCGGCAGAACCA
>JAEEGH010026183.1_pt1 | contig 11639 bp, 9 predicted proteins | sample 9134181 | NCBI WGS metagenome assembly JAEEGH01 (sample SAMN16246544, study PRJNA631951) | gut metagenome | biome: gut microbiome; feature: rumen; material: DP-attached | host: Bos | place: Iran: Karaj | collected 2018-10 | reverse complement strand
TGAGTACCCTCACGGTGAATCCTGATTTTCTTCAGTTTCTTGATTCGTTCTCCCATTATATAATTAGGTGTCTTTATGAATTTGTGTGCAAAGGTACAACTTTTTAACGTAAGTTACAAATTTTTCTGCCATTTCTTTTGGTATTCTCAATATTTAGCCGTATCTTTGCCATCTGCCAATAGGGCATTTTATTGGAATATATGGAAGATTTCATACATCTGCACGTACATACCTATTATTCAATCCTCGATGGACAGTCGAGTATCCAACGGCTTGTAGACAAAGCTGTTAAGGACGGCATGCGAGGCATGGCGATTACCGATCATGGCGACATGTTCGGTATCAAAGAATTTCACGACATATGCATCGGGGTGAACAAAAAACGTAAGCAGGAAGGCCTCGAACCGTTCAAACCTATCTTCGGTTGCGAAATGTATGTGGCTCGTCGTGGAGACAAGAGCCTGAAAGAGACAAAGGAAGACCTTGGCGGCTATCACCTCATTGTGCTGGCCAAGAATGCCAACGGCTATAAGAACCTCATCAAACTCGTCAGCAATTCCTGGGTCGACGGCTTCTACAACCGACCACGTACAGACCGAATGGAACTTGAGAAGTATCACGAGGACCTGATAGTCTGCTCTGCCTGTATCGCTGGGGAAGTGCCTGCGAAGATCCTGAAAGGCGATATTGCAGGTGCCCGCGAGGCCATCGAGTGGCACAAGCGCCTTTGGGGCGACGACTACTATCTGGAGTTGCAGCGCCACGAGGTGACCGACCCCATGCAAAGGGCAAACCGCGAGACTTTCCCCTTGCAGCAACAGGCGAATAAGGTACTCATCGAACTGGCTAAGGAATATGGTATCAAACTCATCTGTACCAACGATGCCCATTTCGTGGATAAGGAGAATGCTGAAGCTCACGACCATCTGCTTTGTCTCTCTACGGGTAAGGATCTCGACGACCCTACGCGTATGCTTTATTCCAAACAGGAGTGGTTTAAGACGCGTCAGGAGATGAACGATGTCTTCAGCGATGTGCCTGAGGCTTTGTCGAATACCCTTGAGATTCTGGATAAGGTGGAGGTATACAGCCTCGACCACGACCCCATCATGCCGTTCTTCCCCATACCTGAGGACTTCGGAACGGAGGCGGAGTGGCGGGAGAAGTTTACGGAACAGCAACTCTACGATGAGTTTACCAGTGATGAGAATGGTCAGAACCAGCTCTCTCCTGAAGACGGCGAGAAGAAAATCAAGAAACTGGGCGGCTACGACAAAATCTACCGCATCAAGTTCGAGGCCGACTATCTGGCAAAGCTCGCCTATGAAGGGGCGGATAAGCGATATGGCTCACCGCTTTCGAAAGAGGTCGAGGATCGTATACGATTCGAACTCCATATCATGAAGACGATGGGTTTCCCTGGCTACTTCCTCATCGTGCAGGACTTCATCAATTCCGCCCGTGACGAACTGGGCGTGATGGTGGGACCTGGACGTGGCTCCGCAGCGGGTAGCGTGGTGGCCTATTGCTTAGGTATCACGAAAATCGACCCATTGAAGTACGACCTGCTGTTTGAGCGTTTCCTCAACCCCGACCGTATCTCGCTCCCTGATATCGATACCGACTTCGACGACGACGGGCGCGGCAAGGTGCTGAAATGGGTGGAAGATAAGTACGGTCACGAGAACTGTGCCCATATCATTACCTATGCCACGATGGCCACAAAGAACTCTATCAAGGATGTGGCCCGTGTCGAGAAGTTGCCGTTGGCTGAATCGAATGCCCTGTGTAAGGCCATTCCTGATCGTCTGCCTGAGGTTGATGGCAAGACACCGAAGATGAACCTTACCAACGCCATCAAGGCCGTGCGCGAACTCCAGGAGGCTGAGGCTTCCAGTAATCCGCAGTTAGCTAATACTATCAAATATGCCAAGATGCTCGAGGGTACGGTGAGAGGTACGGGTATTCATGCCTGTGGCTTCATTATCTGTCGCGACCCTATCAGCGACCATGTACCGGTATCCACAGCCGACGATCCTGATTTCAAGGGCACCAAGACCAACTGTACGCAGTATGATGGTCATGTCATCGAGTCGACGGGACTCATCAAGATGGACTTCCTGGGGCTGAAGACCCTCTCGGAGTTGAAGGAGGCTTGTGCGAATATCAAACTTTCACAAGGCATCGACATCGACCTCGACAATATTCCCATCGACGATGCCAAGACCTATGAACTCTACCAACAGGGACGTACCGTGGGCACCTTCCAGTTTGAGTCGCAGGGCATGCAGAAATATCTGCGCGAACTCAAACCCACCGTGTTCGAGGATCTCATTGCTATGAACGCCCTCTACCGTCCGGGACCGATGAGTTATATCCCTCAGTTCATCCGTCGTAAGCATGGTGAAGAGCCGATTACCTACGATATTCCCATTATGGAGAAATATCTGAAGGATACCTATGGCATTACGGTCTATCAGGAGCAGGTGATGCTGCTGTCGCGTCTGTTGGCTGATTTTACCCGTGGTGAGAGCGATGCACTGCGTAAGGCCATGGGTAAGAAGAAAAAGGATATCGTAGATGCCATGAAACCCAAGTTCATCGAGGGGGGTAAGAAGAACGGTCACGATCCGAAAGTACTGGAAAAAATCTGGGCTGACTGGGAAGCCTTTGCTTCCTATGCTTTCAACAAGTCGCATGCGGCCTGCTATTCGTGGGTGGCTTATCAGACAGCTTACCTCAAGGCAAACTATCCTGCTGAGTTCATGGCTGCCATTATGAGCCGCCGTCGTGACCAGATTACGGAAATCACAAAACTCATGGATGAGTGTAAGTCGATGGGCATCGCCACCTTAGGACCAGATGTTAACGAGTCGTACGAGAAGTTTGGTGTGAACCATCATGGCGAAATCCGTTTCGGTCTGGGCGCCATCAAGGGTATGGGCGACTCAGCGGCCCTCGCTATCATCGAAGAGCGAGAGAAAAACGGCCCCTACAAGAGCATATACGACTTCGCGCAGCGCGTCAGTTTCTCATCTGTCAACCGTAAGGCTTACGAAAGTCTCGCGCTGAGTGGGGGCTTCGACAGCTTCGGCATTCGTCGTGAGGACTATTTTGCTACGAATGCAAAAGGGGAGATGTTCCTCGACACCCTCGTGCGCTATGGACAGACCTATCAGCAGGAGAAGGCTGAGCAGCAGAACTCGCTTTTCGGCATGTTTGGCGATGGCGTGGAGATAGCACAGCCACCTGTGCCTAAGAACGATGTGCGCTGGAGCGATATCGAACGCCTGAACAAGGAGCGAGATCTGGTGGGCATCTATCTCTCTGCCCATCCGCTCAACGAGTTCAAAATCGTAATCGACAACTTGTGCAACATCAGTTGTGCGGAACTCACGGATATTGGCAGCGTGACTGATCGCGACGATGTGGCATTGGGCGGTATCGTCACAGCTGTACGTACAGGATTCACCAAGAATGGAAAACCATTTGGTATCGTCACCCTTGAAGATTTCGACGGCTCTGGCGAGTTGCCGCTCTTCGGCGAGAACTGGGGACAGTACAGTGGTATGTTCTCCATCGGGGCCTCCGTTTATGTGGTGGGCAAGATACGTCCCCGCTTCCAGTACAACAACGATGGCCCTAAGGAGTTAAAGGTGAACCGTGTGGAATACCTGCAGACGGTGAAGGAGAATGCCATCGACCGCATTACCATCTCGATTATTACCGACCGGGAGGTGCTTGACGAGCAGATTGTGGCAGAACTCAACGAATTGATTGCTGAGAACCCCGGCAAGACAAAACTGTTCTTCCAGCTACGCGACTCCTTAGGCAAAAACCACGTGTTGCTGCGGTCTCCTAATAGGGGCGTGGATGTGCGACACACACTCATCGACTACATCGAGAGTCATCCCAATGTCATGGATTATAAGATTAATTAATATTTAGTATAAACTTTTTAAAGCGAATTATTATGGAAGTAACAATCACAAGTGAGAATTTCGAGACTTACAAAAATGGCGACAAACCATTGGTAATTGATTTCTGGGCTACATGGTGCGGACCATGCCGCGTCGTTGCCCCTATCATCGAGAAAATGGCTCAGAAGTACGGCGACCGTATTGTCGTAGGCAAGTGCGATGTTGAGGAAAACGAAGATCTGACGCTTCAATATAACATCCGCAACATCCCCACAATTCTTTTCTTCAAAGATGGACAGGTTCACGACAAACTGGTCGGCGCCCAGAAGGAAGCTGCAATTGAGGAGAAATTCCTGAAATTCCTGTAAGTGATGGCAAGTATCGAAGAAGAACTCCGCCTTGACGAGGAGGAGAACAAACGCGAACTGGCGTTTATTCGTGAACGCATCCCGTTTGATGCAGAAAAACATTACAGCGATAGTTCTATCCTGTATATGTTGGACTTGATTGTAGACTATTACTACACAAGTGGCATTCTGGAGAGCGAAGAAGAGGAGGTCGACATCGACCTTCAGGCGGTGACCGACTATGTCATTCAAAGGGCTAAGGAGGACGGTGTCAACAACCTCAAACCGGAATTTGTGTTCTTCATCGTACAGACCGACCTGGACTTTCAGGAACAGAACCTTTAGAAGAGGATGGCTCGTGAGCCGTCCTCTTTTTCTTGGATGCTCACTTTCACGGCATCCGAAGGCAATACTTCCTCTATCAGTTCCGGCCACTCTATCAGACAAAGCTCGCCTGAATAGAAATAATCCTCGAACCCCATGTCGTAGACTTCCTCCAACTTCTTGATGCGGTAGAAGTCGAAGTGGTAGATAGGGCTGCCTTGAGCTGTGTATTCATTGACAATGGCGAAAGTGGGCGAGGTGATGACGTCGTCGACGCCCAACGCCTCGCAGATGGCCTTGATAAACGTGGTCTTGCCGGCTCCCATATGGCCGTAGAAAGCAAACACAGTATGGTCGCCCATGTTTTCGATAAATGTCCGCGCAGCCTCGTTGAGATGCGCTAAGTCTTGTATCTGTATTTCCATAATCTATCTCTTTTTTCCTGTCATTGTCATTAGGGGGATAATCATCTCTTCCATCGAGATCCCTCCATGCTGGAAGGTGTCGCGATAGTAGCTCACGTAGTAGTTGTAGTTGTTGGGGTAGGCCAGGAAGGCATCCCCTGTCGCAAACACATACGTCGTTGAGAGGTTGGGCGCTGGCAGTTGCGCCTTCTGCGGTTCACGGATGGTAAACAGGCTCTTGTCGTCGTAACTCAGGTTCTTGCCCAACTTATAGCGTAGGTTCGTATTTGTGTTCCTGTCGCCAACAATCTTCACGGGTTGCGTACAGCGGATACTGCCATGATCGGTGGTCACAATCACCTTGCAGTCCTCCTGTGCCAGCTGTCGGAAAAAATCGGCTATCACAGAGTGGCGGAACCAGGAGAGGGTGATTGAGCGATAGGCACTCTCGTTGTTGGCCAACTCGCGAACCATCTTAGATTCCGTACGGGCGTGACTCAGCATGTCGATGAAATTGAATACCACCACGTTCAGGTCATTCTTCCCGAGGTTCGCCATCTGCTGCATCAGCTTGTCGGCATCGGAAGAATTGTTCACCTTATGATACGAGAAAGTGTTCTTCTTACGATAACGGTCGAACTGTGTCTGAATAAGCGGGGCTTCGTTCAGGTTCTTGCCTTCTTCTTCATCCTCATCCACCCAGAGGTCGGGAAACATCTGGGCAATCTTGTTGGGCATCAAACCTGAGAAAATGGCGTTGCGGGCATATTGCGTAGCGGTGGGAAGAATGCTGAAATAGAGGTCTTCCTCGATGTCAAACTGCTTGTTGAGTTCCTGGGCCAACATACGCCACTGGTCGTAGCGGAAATTGTCGAGCACCACCAGGAATACCTTCTTGCCCTCGCTCAATAGAGGGAAAACCTTGCTCTTGAATACTTCGGGGGAGAGCACAGGACGGTCGCCAGTTGGCTTGGTGGGATCGAGAGAGGCAACCCAGTCCAGATAGTTCTTCTTGATGAACTTTGCGAAACCTAGGTTTGCCTCTTCCTTCTGCATACGGAGCATATCGGTCATGTTACTGTCTGTCGAGCTCAGCTCTAACTCCCAGTGCACGAGTTTCTTATATACCTCTACCCAGTCCTGCCAGGTTCTGCAGTCCATAATCTGCATGGCTATCTGTTGGAACTGCTGCTGATACTGTGTCTGCGTTACCTCCGTCTCGATTTCCTCACGGTGGATGTTTTTCTTCAGCGTCAGCAGAATCTGGTTGGGATTTACGGGCTTGATCAGGTAGTCGGCAATCTTCTGGCCGATGGCCTGGTTCATGATATCTTCCTCCTCGCTCTTGGTCACCATCACCACGGGCAGGGTGGGGTGTATCTCCTTGATGCGCTGCAAGGTCTCAAGACCACTGAGACCTGGCATCTGCTCATCAAGCAACACCAGGTCGAAATGGTGCTCACGACAGAGGTCGATGGCATCGGTGCCGTTGCTCACCGTCATCACGTCATAACCCTTACTTTCCAGAAACAAGCGCTGCGCCCGCAACTGCTCGATTTCATCATCCACCCACAATAAATAGCCGTTGATCATATCTCTTACATCTTACATCTCACATTTCACATCACCAGAAGTCTTCGTCGAAGTCGAAGTCCTTGGCCTTCTTCTGTTTCTTCTTGTTCTGAGGCGCATCTTCTTCTTCCTCATCCTCGTCATCTGTCGTGCCAGACTTTGGCGTAGGAATATCCTCAGGATCCACCGCTTCGATGTCTTCCGGACGGATGAGCAGTTTGTCGCTACTCGTCTTCATAGGCACGAAGATATCCTCATAAAACTGTTCGTAGTCGTCGTAACTGAACTGTATGCCCAGCAACGGCAGGTTCACCTCGCTGATGATGAGGCTGCGACAGCTCGCAATCTTCTCAGCCATCAACTCGTTGGCATACAACTGCCGGGCGTATTGCAGAGCCTCGTCATAATTCAGGAATCCGCTGATGAGCATGCGCTGAAGCCCGTTGTCCTCGTCGGTGGAAATTTCGAAGTTGCGTACCAGGAAGTTGGTGAAATTATAGCGTGCCATCTCAAACAGCAGCTGATTCTGATTCACACTGTCTGGCTCGTAGGCGAGGATGAAGACGAAACGTTGGTTGGGGTCGGCACTCAGCGTGTCGGCTTTCGTCGAGTCTGCCGTGAGGGTGATATCACGACGCGACCACACATCGCCGATGTCGAACTTACCACCATGCAGCCTGCGACCTTCCTGCACGCCTTTCACAATCATACCTGCCATCTCGGCCACCTCGCTCTTGGGGTGTTTTTCCACCACTTCCTTCAGTTGTTCCAGACAACCGTTGGCGTCGCCGTTGTTCAACCGGCTCAGACCGTCGATGAAGATGAACTTCGCGCGGTGCTCACCCATGGGGAATCTGTCGGCTGAGATGCGGGCATTACCGGCCACATCACCAAACTTGTCGTCCTTGAAGGCCTGATAGGTGGCTGCATAGAGAGAGTCCTCAATATGGGTGCCGAAACGGGCATTGTCAGCATAATAGGGGTCGGAGAGCAGGGTGGTCCACTCGCTCTCAGGATGCTCGGCTTTCAGATGGCTCAGACAGGCTTCTGCCGTATCATGACGCCCTAAGCGCGAGTAGAGCAGGAAGAGGTGATACCACGCATCGTCGAGCTGCTCGTATTGGGGATAGTCTTTGGTCAGACGCAACAGTTGTTTCTCGCTGAGTTTCAGGTTGTCGAGACGGTCCTTGAAGATGATACCCGACTGCAACAACGCCTCCTGGATGATGGCGTGGCTCGTTGCCTTCTGATCTTCGCTGAAAGGAATCTGTGCCAGGTAGAATTCACGGTTGTGGGGATCGTTGGCCAGGGTGTCAGTAGTAGCCTTCTCGCCCTTGATGCTGTCGCTGGAAACAGTACCCTGCGCGGTCAGAGAGTCGGATAACGCGGCGTCTTCAGCGGTGTCGGAATGCTCAGCAGTCTCGCTATTTTGGTTGAGGTTCACTACCGTCTGGTTCAGTCGCTGCCAATTGTCGGCATTCTGGCGCTGGCCCCACTGGCGCTGGAAAGTGGTCTTTCCCTGACTCACAGCGGTGGGGTTATAGAAATACCACTGTCCGCCGCTCTGCGCTTGGGTGGTTGGACGCGTCGGCTGGTTGACGTTACCGCGCTGTCCCACAGCCTGGTTCTTCTGCAACTGACGCTCTGCCTCTGCCATCTGCTCTGCCTCACGGGCCTCTTTCTCCTTACGCTTCAGCTCCTTGATCACACGGTCGATGGCATCTAGACGTTGCGCCTCGGGCATATCAGCCAGGGCGAGGAGCGAGTCCTGTAGATGAATGGCATCGGTATGGGGTACGAGCTCGTCGAGCACCTTCGAGCGTTCCGACAGCTCTTGATAGTCCTTACGGTCCTTGTCCAAAAGACCAATGGCCTCACCATAGCAGCGCTGAGCATCGTTGTATTTCTCCAACTGCCAGTAGAGATTGCCCAATGTGAGCAGCAGTACACCTTTCTCGATGCCGCTGCGGGTAGCCTTTTCATTACCCTTCTCATAGGCAGCGATGGCATTCAGCGTGTCTTTCTGCATCAGGTGGATATTACCCATGGCGTAATACACCTGGTCGAGATAATCCTTGTTGTTATCGTTGGATGCCATGCGTTTCAGACGACTGATCATCGCTTTGGCATTACCTTTGGCCATCACCTCTGTCTGGGCGATGCGGGCATTGAATTCCAGTTCGTACGAGGGATGACAACCGATGGCCTTGGCGAAGGCGTGCTCCGCCTCCACACGGTTGCCCAGCTCCTGCTGTATCTGACCCATGAGAAACCACTCGCGGGCTTTCTGCTGGTGACGACGCTCGTGCTTGATCACCTTGCGCAGATAGGGCACGGCCTTCTGGTAGTCCTTCGTGCGAATATAGTAGTCGGCGTAGGTGTAGTCCCAGTCCTTAACGGTACGGAAGTGCATCGAGTCGCGACTCATGTTGCGAATCACGTCCTCGGCATCGTAGAGCCAGTCGAGTTCGGTATAGCATTTCGCGAGCCACGCCTTAGCCATACCACTCTGCATGGGCTGTGTCTGGTAGAGACGTATCATATAGCTGAAGGTGGCTGCAGCCTCGTCGAAGACTCCCTTCTGGAACTGCGACTTACCCAGCAGCATCCACGCCTTCCACAGAAAGGGATTGTATTCCTTGCGCCCAAGCCATTCCTTGTCTTTGTCGGTCTTCTTTTTGCCGCCTTTCCATTCGGGCTTGGCCTTGATGCTGTGACGACGGATGTCCTTTTCGGCCTTCTCGATGGCACGGTCGTATTGCCCGCTGCCTAGCGAGCGGCTGTCTTTGTTACCCACCATGTAGAGGGGAATCTGTTCGGTGAAATTGTCCTTGTTGCCCTTCTCCTTCTCCAGATTACCGTCGATGAAGGCCTGCTTGCCGTTGTAATAGATGTTGTAACGGGCATTGAAACTGTGCCACCAGCGGGTGCCTGCCGTGTTCTTCTGCGTAGAACAGCCGGCCATCGTCAACAAAACGATGGCGCCTATGGTCCATATATGGGCAAATTTGCGCATCCTATAATTAAACCTCTTTAGAGGTTGTTTTATTGTGTGATGCAGCGTCTTTTTGTCGTTTTTCCTCTAAAAGGCAGTGAATTTTGCAGTCTCCCTCATGGGCAGCGGTGCAGCTCGAGCAGTCGTGGCTCACAGCAATGGTGTCGTCGCCCTTGTCAAAATGATTGGCAATCCAGGCGAAAATGCCCAGACCTACAATCATCCCGATACACACCAACGTAAACGTCATTAATCTTTGGTTTTTACTTCTATCTCGAAACCGGCTTCTTGCAGACTCTGCCAGAAGTGCGGATACGACTTTGTTACAACCTGCGGGTCGTTGATAATCAGACTGCCGGCCTTCATGGCGAAGGGGGCAAACGAGAGGGCCATGCGGTGGTCGTTGTAGGTGTCGATGCCTTCCTCCAGCGAGGGCTCGCAGCGCTCGCCGTCCCAGAAGAGCTCGCAGTCGTTTCGGTCGTGGAGCACGTAGCCCAGTTTCCGCATCTCGCGCTTCATGGCCTCGATACGGTCGGTCTCCTTAATCTTCAGTGTGGCCAACCCCCTGAAGTGGAAAGGAATGTCGAGGGCGGCACAGGTCACAATCACCGTCTGAGCCAAATCGGGGGAGTTCACGAAGTCATATTCCATCTTGGGCACCTTGCGGCCATTGCATTTCAGTGTCACGGTCTGAGGCTTGCCCGAACTCTTCGACTGGAAGGTGGTCTTCACACCCAGCACGCTGAAGATATATCTTACCACCGAGTCGCCCTGCTTCGAACCGTCCATCAGCCCGTTGAGTGTCACCTGAGCCTCACGGGCGCCACTCAGGGCGAGTATCTCATACCAGTAGCTGGCACCGCTCCAGTCGTTCTCTATCACGTAGTCGCGGTCCACATAGGGCTTGGGCTTCACGGTGATGGTGTCGTTGGCCGTCCATTCGGCATCGGCGCCGTATTCGCGCATCATCCATAGTGTCAGGTCGATGTAGGGCCTTGAGATGATGTCGCCCGTCAACTTCAGTTCGAGACCCTTTTTAAGCACAGGGCCGATCATCAGAAGGGCCGAGATGTATTGCGAGCTTACGCTACCTTCGATTTCGAGTTCTCCGCCCTCGATGGCCTGTCCGGTGATGCGGAGTGGGGGATAGCCCTCCTGGCCCACATAGGTGATGTTGGCACCCAGTTTGCGCAGAGCGTCAACCAGTATGCCGATGGGACGCTGCTTCATACGGGCTGTTCCCGTCAGCACGTGCGCCCCCTGCATCACACTCAGATAGGCCGTCATAAAGCGCATGGCGGTACCTGCGGCCTTGATGTCGATCTCTTCCGGCATATCGCGCAGAGCATGGAGAATCACCTTCGTGTCGTCACAGTCGGAAAGGTTTTCTGGCATCTGTTTACCACCGCTGAGCGCATAGATGATCAGGGCACGGTTAGAAATGCTCTTCGAGGCTGGCAGACTCACCATCGTGTGTTGCAGTTTGGGAGCCTTGATAAGATATTGTGTCATTTTTATGTTCTAGTCTTGATTTCGGGGTGCAAAGGTACACATTTTTATCAGTATAAGCAAATCTGAAACAAAAAAATACGCATGAAAATGAAAAAAGTGGCCGGAAAATTTGGTCAAACGGAAAATTGTGTGTACTTTTGCACCCGCATTTCGGCCAAAGGGTCGGTGCTAAGCTTTAAAAGGGATCGGGATTTAGCGCAGTTGGTAGCGCACACGTCTGGGGGGCGCGAGGTCGCTGGTTCGAGTCCAGTAATCCCGACAGAAGAAAAGTCTAAGTTGTTGATAATCAACGATTTAGACTTTTTCTTTTGCTCTTTTTGGCGTGTTTTTGGCGTGATAATGTTTTTTAAGCCAAAAATCGGCCATCTTAACAAAGATTATCAGGGAAAGGTGCGGCGCACCTCCAGATAACCATCAAGGCGATGTACGTTGCATCACTTTGACAGTCATCTGACGCATCGGTACCGATGCTGTTTCCCTTCTACTACCCTCGCACAGCTCGATATACTCTTCTTAGGTCCTGTCCAGACATAACGCCAGTGGCGACCTTCTACGGCTGCAGGAG
>JAEEGH010026182.1_pt1 | contig 11640 bp, 12 predicted proteins | sample 9134181 | NCBI WGS metagenome assembly JAEEGH01 (sample SAMN16246544, study PRJNA631951) | gut metagenome | biome: gut microbiome; feature: rumen; material: DP-attached | host: Bos | place: Iran: Karaj | collected 2018-10 | reverse complement strand
GGGTGGTTTCCTTTGTTCTCGGCATATTACAGTGGGTTGAGTTCCGTTACAGCACTTTCTTGCCAGGTCATGCGCTGGAGCTCCAGCAGGGGCGGCACAACTCCATGATCGATACGCAGAACGCCTTGGTCATCCCATACAGGCCCTTCAAAGGGGTGTACTCGGTTTTCCCGCACGAGATCTCTGAAAATATCCAGCAGCCTCCCGGCCCGCTCACCAATGGCGGCGTTGACTGTGTAGATGTCCATGATCCCGGTGGACATGCCCCAGCCGAAGTGAATGGGATTGCCATTGAGGTGGCGGCCCTCCAGCAGGGCGGTACGGCCTTCGATGGCATCCCCGATCACCTTATCATAAAAGTGTTCCCAGTCGAAGGATGCCCCGGCATAGCTCTCCAGCGCGTGGCCCGCAGGAGAAATGGCATACAGCTGGGCATAAATCTCCGGGAATGCCATGCGGTCCAGAGGATTGTCCGGCGAGTGGCGGCAGAAGGCCACGTCCGCTCCCTGGGCTGCCATCACCGTGCGCGCTTTATCGTGCTCATTCCAGCGGTTAATGCCCCGCAGCGTATAACCTACTGTCCTGGCCCGGGGATTGACCAATCTGGCGCCAAGGGCATAAGCGTTGATCTCATAAGTAGTTCGCTGTTCGCCCCAGGCTGCATAGTCCATATAGCCGACCACCCCGCTCTGGCTCATAGCGCCGGCCAGGATACCGCAGAGGAAGGTCAGGTCAAACATTTTGCTGAAATAGGTATTCAGGTTCTTCCCTTCCTTGGGAAGATCACAGTTCAGCACGATCATATGCGGGTTTTCCAGAGCGATGCGAAGGCTCGCGTCCGACATGGTAGGACTGGTGGTAAAGAGCACATCCGGCTTTTTTTCCGCAAGGGACCGCAAAGCCTCATATGGCCCGCCGGGATAATCGTTGACATGGAAGAGCCTGTCCACGATCAGGTTATTCTTATACTTCTTCTCCACACGGTCAATGCCCAGGGTATGCCAGCGAGTAAAGAGATTGGTTTCCGCATCGTCGTCAAAGGCAAAAGCGGCACGGAGCTGCGTACGGCGCAAACGGCCTCTGGTCTGTACCTGCTCTACCTCGCTGGCGGAAATCTCCACCGTATCGCGGCGGCGCACACCCTCCGCTACCAGGTATTGAGCCTTGGCGTTGCGGATGTTCCTGACCATATCGACCTGGTTTTCCGCATACGGATAGCCGAAGATCTTGACATATTCCACCAGTGCGTCGCCGGTGGTGAGATCCAGATCCTCCATCTTCGCTACGCGGAAAGCCTCCCGGAAGCGGCGGTGGGTGGTCGTCATTACATCCTCCACGCTTCCGTTTACTTCCCGGTGCTTGGCCAGGTAATCCTCCGTCTGGCGGGTCAGCAGCGTGAAGTTCCCACGGCGGGTGAACCACAGATCGTCCAGGAAGAGTTTTTTGTCATAATCCAGGAATTCATAATAAATGGAAACCTCGTCGTTGTCCTCCATCCGCTCAGGCAGAAGACGGATCACATTCCCATAGATGGAGGCTGCCCCCACGTACTTGAGGATGCTGATACGCTTATTGCCTTCCAGTGCGTAGTAGCGGCCAAGGTATTCATAGACCTTGATGGGTTCCCGAATCCCCTCGACCAGCTGGCTTTCGTACACTTTCTTCCATTTGATGGCAAATTCTGTGTCATCAGCAAGCAGCGGCATGAAATTCCCCGCAAAGGAATTGCTGCGAGCGGCTGTACGGGTCCCCACCACGCGATCCAGGGGGATCTCGTGGTAACCCAGGTTGATCTCGCCCAATACATCGACGCCGCGCATGATGTCCTCAAGCACCGGCAGATATCCCTTGGCTGCTTCCCGCTCATGCTCGGAAACGTATCGCCGCCCCATTCTGCGGGCCGAGAGATAAGCCGAACGGCTGTCCTGTTCCGCCATAAAGCTGCCGCCTCCTCTCCTGTAATCAGAGTACAGTTTATCACTTTTCCCTTTCTCTGGCAATAACCCTTGTATTATTTCACCCGGCTGTGATAGAATTTAAGGAGTATGGAGGGAGTCGAAAAGATGGAAAAACTGTCGTTCTATTTCGCCCTATGGAGCGCGAAAGCCGCTCAACTGGCCCTGCGCATCATTCGCCGCGGCGGTACTACCGCGCCGGGGAAGGTCGCTCTGGCCATCTGCCCCGATTTTCTTTCGCGGATCGGGCGTCCGGAAACCCTGATCGGCGTTACCGGCACCAATGGGAAAACCACCGTCAGCAATATGCTGTGTGATATTTTCGAATCGCTTGGAAATCAGCTTGTTTCCAACCGTCAGGGCGCCAACATTGACGCCGGAGCCGCAACCTCTCTGATTGCTGCGGCGACCCTCGGCGGCAAATGCCGGAGAAAACTGGGGGTTCTGGAAATGGACGAGCGAAGCGCCGCAAGGCTCTTCCCTGTTTTAAAGCCGGATTATCTCGTCGTGACGAACCTGTTCCGGGATTCCATGCGCCGCAATGCGCACCCGGAATACATCGCAAGCCTGATGGACGCCTGCATCGACCCGTCGACCCATCTGATCCTGAATGCGGACGACCCCATCAGCTCTGCTCTGGCCCCGTTGAACAGCCGCACCCTTTTCTCCGTGGACAAGCTGCCCCAGGAACCTCCGCTCCGCGATAATCTCGTACAGGACGTGCAGATCTGCCCCGTCTGCGGAGAGCGGATCCACTATGATTTCCGCCGCTACCACCACATCGGAAAGGCTCACTGCGATTCCTGCGGCTGGCATTCCCCCGATCCGGACTATCTTCTTGTTTCCGCTGATGCGGAGACCGGGAAATTCACCGTAATGGAATCCAACATATGGCAGAATTATCCCATGCCGTCTTTGGAGGTTTATAACCTTTACAATGCGCTTGCCGCCGTCACTCTGCTTCGCCATATGGGGTATGATGCGGATGTGATCGCAAAGGCTATGGAGCCTTTGAAGGTCGTACAATCCCGGCTGCGCAGCGAGTCCATCGGCCGATGGCAGCTGACGGAATCCATGGCCAAGGGTCTCAATGCCGTGGCCTGCTCGCGGAATTTCGATATGGTCCTCAATACCCCGGGCAAAAAGGCGGTCGTTCTGATGCTGGACGATGTTTTCGATGAAAAACCCTCCTCGGAAAATATCGCCTGGCTATATGACGCCGATTTTGAATTTCTCTGTGACGACAGCATCGTTCAGATCCTTGCCGTTGGCGCCCGCTGTCTGGATACGCGGCTTCGGCTGCTCCTTGCAGGCGCCGACCCGCAGCGTGTCACGGCAGTGCAGAAAGCCTCCGACGCCGCCGACCAGGTCCGGCTGGAGGATTGTGAGCGAGTGTTCGTTCTGTTTGAGGTTTATCGGCACAGTCAGGCTATGGAAGTCAGGGACGCCATCGCAGAAAGGATGCGTAAAGCATGAAGCTGGAATACTTATATCCTGAGCTGGGAAACCTCTACGGAGACAGCGCCAATATGCGCTATTTGCGCAAAAGCCTGCCGGAAGCGGATTATATCGAAACGCACCTCGGAGAAACCCCTGCCTTTGTAGCCGATCCGGATGTCTGCTTTATCTATTCCGGCTCTATGACGGAGCGGGGTCAGGGGATCGCACTGGAGGAGCTGCGCCCTCACGCGGAAGCGCTGGCTGCGCGACTGGAAAGCGGCCTCCACGGTCTGTTCACCGGCAACAGCATGGAGTTGTTGGGAAAGGGCATTGTTGCGGAGGGTTCGACCCTGGATGGTCTCGGACTTGTGGAGCTTCGTTCCCACCGCGATATCGCCCATCGTTACAACGGTTTTTTCCTGGGAAATGCGGACGGGATCGAAATCACCGCATTCAACAGCCGCTTCAGCCACAGTGTCCCCGGCGCCGGCCTCAACGGTTTCGCCAAGGTGACCAGAGGGATCGGTCTGGATCCCGACTGCGCCTATGAAGGTTACCGGATACATAACTTCATCGGAACATATCTGTTGGGGCCTCTCCTGGTACTGAACCCACTTCTGACCCAGCGTTTGCTGACTTCCCTTGGCTGTGATCTCCTGCCTGCAAGCTTCACCGAAGCGCTGCAGGCATACGAAGCCCGTCTGACGGAATTCCGCGATCATCGAAGAAAACTGGATTGATACGTTCAAGATGAACAAAACGCTCCCTCGTTCGAAAACAAGGGAGCGTTTTTGTTATTTCCGGATCAGTCTGCGCTTACATGATGCCCTGCACCAGTGTAGTCTACGATGGCATTTACAACGTCAACGATGGTCTGCTCGTCGAAAGGATCCCCCAGGCCGGACTGTGCCACCACCTCAGAAAAGCTCATATCCGGGTCGCTGTTTACAATGTCGTTGTAAACGTCGATTGCTTTCTGCCGGTCGGTCAGCGAGAGTTCCATGATCTGCAGCGCCGGAACGATGGAAGTGGCATAGCTGATATAGTACATGGGGACTTCGAAATTGTGCAATACATCCACCCAGACATAATCCAGGTCCACATAGTAGTAATCCTCACCGATGCCATAGCTGCGGCTGATTTCGCTGTAGGCCCGGTTGATTTCCTCGACCGTTTTCAGATCATGGGAAAAAACGTATTGCTGGAATTCGTCGTACAGGCAGCCGTCGATCAGGGAGCTGAGGGCATTGATCATCTGATACTTCACTACGCCGGCATAGGTGTCCGGTTTATAGTAGCGCCCAAAATACGGCAGGAAGAGAAGCTCGTTGGCCTGGGAACAGATCTCCTGCGTATCCAGGCTCATACTATAGGCCGTATCTCTGCCGCCCATATAGTTGCTGTAGAAATGCCCGAATTCATGGATGAAGGTGGTCACGTCATAAAAACCGCCTTCCTCCCGAATATAGATGAAGGGGATATCATAGGTCGGCATGAATGTGGTATAGGCACCGTCCCTGCTGATGGGATCATCCGTCAGAACGCTGAGCTGATATTCCACCAGATAATTATAAGCTTCCACCATATCCGGCGAAATCTCATGCACGTATTCTTCGATATATTCCTTTCGCTTCTCCAGCTGGTTCTTCCCGTTGAAAGCCGTCTGGAGGCCCACACGCTCCGCGTTGCTCAAACCATTATAGAGGCTCTCCAGCAGGTCGACGCAATACTTCTTCACGGCTGCGGAGAGCTGTGCCGCCTCCTCCAGACCGTAGTCCCGCTCGTATTCAAATTGGTAAGAAAACTCAGGATAGCTGTCAAACCCCGCCTTTGCGGCGATCTTCTTTTCGATTTCGATCAGCTCCAGATAGAGTTCTCCCACTACGGAATTCAATCCGCGATAGTAGTCGTTGAGCAGCGAATAATAGGTATCGCTGTCGATGTCCAGCTCATCCAACTCGTCCCGCGTATACCTGACGCCGTTATACTCCACGGTCGTATCCGTCTGTGCGTCCCAATAAGCGTTGGTTATGGCTTCCAGCCGGGTATTCAGCATCACATACTCGTCATCGTAAAGCTTTTCCGCAATGCGCAGATACGCAAAGTCCTCCTCCGTCCAGTCATAGAACACCACGTCACGATGTTCAGACTCGTAGATATCGATCTCCAATTTGGTTGCAAGGACCTGCAGTTCGCTGCGCTTTTCCGTGATCAGTTCTTCCTCCGCAGAGTAGTATTCATCTGTGGTGTCGATGGAAGCATAGAGGGAGGCAATGGCATAGGCGTTGTTGATCCGATAAAAGCTCTCATCCAGTGCCTCATAAGCAGCCAGGATCTCCTCGCTCGAGGTACCGTCCGTCACCATTGCGCGCACTGCTTCGATCTCCGCAGCAAGGCCGTCGAAATCCGGACGCTCGTAGGTCAGGTCGTCGAAGGAATACAGGCCGCGGCGATAACCGTCGGTTTCCGCCGCCTCCGGCGTCGGTTCCGGTGCAGGTTCCGCCGTCGCTTCCGGCGTCGGTGCTGACGTTGGTTCCGGCGACGGTTCCGGCGACGCCGTTGGATCCGGCTCAGGCGTCGGTACGATTGTCGGCGCGGGTGATGTGGGATCCTGAACGGATATCACGGGGGCTGTCGCCTCCGGTTTCGGTACGATGGAGCACCCGCCGGTCATAAAAATGACCGCAGCCAGCAAAAGAGTCAATGCTTTTTTCAGCTTCATTTCGAATATCCTCTCATCCGTTCATAATCCATGCCAAATGAAAGCATCACCTTTGGGGAACGATATTGCCCTCCGATTTATAGATGCTCTTATCGGGGATGACGCCCCGAACACAGGACGTGGGATAGACTCGGCTTTCCCGGCCGATCACGGTACCGGGATTCAGAACGGTGTTGCATCCTACTTCCACATAGTCGCCCAGGATGGCTCCAACCTTCTTGCGGCCGGTTGGGATCTGTTCTTCCCCATTGTGGATGACCACAGGCAGCTTATCGCTCTTCACATTGGAGGTGATGGAACCTGCGCCCATATGGGCCTTGTATCCCAGGATGGAATCGCCCACGTAATTGTAGTGAGGCACCTGCACTCCATCAAACAGGACCACATTCTTCAGCTCGGTGGAAGTGCCGACCACGGCATTTTTTCCCACGATGGCACTGCCGCGAATGAAAGCGCACTGCCGGATCTCAGCCCCCTCGTCAATGATGCAGGGCCCGCCGATATAAGCTGTAGCGAAGATTTTGGCATCCTTGGCGATCCATACGTCCTCGGAGGGATGATCGAACTTCTCCGCAGGCAGCGAAGGTCCCAGGGTGCGGATATAGTCGGAGATCCCCTCCAGAGCTTCCCAGGGATATGTCGTTCCTTCCAGCAGCGGTGCTGCAATGGTTTTGCTCAGGTCCATGAGTTCGTTTGTCTTCAGCATTTCCTTTTCCTCCTTACTTGATACTAAGCAGCAGTTCCTTTTTCTGCATCACATCCGGAACTGCATCCACATTCTATTTGATCCACATTCTATTTGCATGTTTCCATATCATCCGCCTCCGCCATGACCCACAGGATCGGCTCCGTGCCGCTTTTCACGACAAGGATGCGCCCATCGGAGCCCAAACGCCGGGCGAAAGCAACGGTCTCCGCCTGCATCTCCTTTCCAATATATAGCATAATAATCCTGTGTTGTTATGCAATACTAAAAACGAAGGGGGCGGTGGAATGGCTGTTATCACCGTGCGCACACTCATCGTTTTTCTCTGCATCTATGCCGCCATGCGCCTCATGGGCAAGCGGCAGTTGGGACAGCTGGAGCCAAGTGAACTGGTGGTTGCGGTATTGATCACCGATATGGCTGCCCACCCTCTGCAGGATATCGGGATCCCGCTGCTCAACGGGCTGCTTCCGATCGCAATCCTGCTGAGCTGCGAGCTGCTGATCTCCTGGCTGAGCCTGAAAAGCCGCCGCTTTCGGGCTGTTTGCTTCGGCCGTCCCAGCGTCCTCATGCATGACGGAAAGATCTGCCTGACGGAACTGCGCCGAAATCGCTTCTCCCTTGACGAGCTGTGCGAGGAGCTGCGGGGAAAGGGCGTGACGGACCTGAATTCCGTTCGCTGTGCCATTCTGGAGACAGACGGTACCCTCAATGTGCTGCTGAAAACGGGAAGCCAGACAGTGACCGCTGAACAGCTGGGACTTCACATACCGGACGGAGGTCTTCCCGTCACCCTCGTCAGCGACGGGAAGGTCGAACGGGATAACCTGACGTTGATCGGGAAAACCGAAAGCTGGCTCAAGCAGGAGCTGCGCTCCCACGGCTGTGATTCTCCCCGGGAGGTCTGTTATATGAATATCGACGGGCTGGGCAGAGTTTTCCTGCAGAAAAAGGAAGGATCGGAATGAAAAAAGAGTTGGTTGCTCTGGTGCTTCTGCTGCTCATTCTGGCAGGAAATCTCTGGAATCAGCGCCGTCTGGATGCGCTTTCTTATGCGCTGAATAAGCAAGTAGAGACTGCTTACGCGGCCTCACAGAGCGGCAACTGGACAGATGCAGAGGATGCGGCCATGCAGGCGGCGGAAACTTGGGCGCAGGCAGGCCCTTACACCCATATCTTCATCCGGCACACGGATATAGATGCCCTCACAGCTGCCTTCTGCGATTATCGCGGCGCATTTGCCGGACGGGACAGCGGGGAAATCTGCGCCTGCTACCTAAGGCTTGCAGCGGCAATCCAAAGCCTGCAGAATATGGAACGGCTGAGTTCCGGAAGCATCTTCTGATCACTTGGCTTCATTGAGCAGCTTATTCAGCTCCTCAAGGAAGGTATTGATATCCTTGAACTGGCGGTATACGGAAGCAAAACGCACATAGGCGACCTGATCCAGATCCTTCAGCCGGTCCATGATCATCTCCCCGATCTGTGCGCTGGAAACCTCGCGCTCCAGAGAGCTCTGCAGTTCCTGCTCGATCTCATCAGCGATCCTGTCGATATCGTCCATGGGCACAGGACGCTTCTCGCAGGCCTTGATCATACCGCCGATGACCTTCATTCGATCGAAGCTCTGACGGCTCCCATCACGCTTGATCACCAGGAGCGGCAGCCGCTCCATGACTTCGTAGGTGGTAAAGCGTTTACCGCAGCTAAGGCATTCACGACGGCGGCGGATGGTCGTTCCTTCTTCGGCCGGTCTGGAATCGATGACCTTGCTTTCACTGTAGCTGCAATACGGACAGCGCATAGTTTTGACCTCCCTTGTTTAACTAAGGTAGTATACATCAATTCTATTCTTCCAGTAAAGTATGATTTTGGATTTCCAGCTATTTCTACTTGAAAATTGCGCTTTCGACCTGTTACTCTATGTCCATGGAGGGGTGATCCATGGACATCCGCAGAATGCTGCAGCGCGCGGCACACATGTGTCCGGCCGCATATTTCATACAGAAGCTCAGCCTGATCTGGGCCTGCATCCTGCTGACGGGCTCGCTGCTGCTCCTGGAGGGGACCCTTCCCCTCTCCCCCGCTACATACGGCCAGTATCGGACGGCTCAGGAGCTGAGCCGCACCGCCTCAGCCGTCCTGCTGATCGGCGTGATCGGCGCGGTATGCGTCGAAGAACGACACCTCTAGCTTTCCGCACAGCAGCATCGTGTTCACCGCATCCAGCAGCGCGTCCGCCGTCATTTTCTCCGGAAATCCCAACCGCGCCGCCAGGGCCTTCCGCTTTGCAGCGCTGTCCGGCCTGCCGCTGAGGCCCATGGCATAGAAGTCCGCCTTGGACAGGGCCACAGCGCCGGGATGGCCCTTCTCCTCCCCCTCAAAGGTAGCTCCGGCCCTGCGGAGCGCCTCCAGCAGCACCTCCGGCGTCATCCCTTCCACGCCCAGCTTTCCCTCTTTGGAAGGCCGGGCTTTTCGCTTTTCCTTCCCCGGGATATCCGGAATATAGGCATGCTTTACCCGCGCCCCCGGTACGACGCCCTTCAAGTGGTTCCGAATGAGAAAGCCTGCGCCGTCGCTGTCCGTCAGGATAATGAGCCCCCTGGTCTCCGCATAAAAGCGAAGCAGCGATCTCAGTTCCCCATCCCGGAAAACCCGGAATCCCCGGGTCTCCAGGATCACCGCGTCCACCGCCTGGAGCAGACTGTTCTTATCATACCGCCCCTCCACCACCAGGGCTTCCCGCAGCTTCGGCTTCATGCTTCCGCCGCCATGGTCACGAAGAGGCTGCGCAGCAGATCCGCCGGGTCCTCCGGGCTGCTTTTCATGCGCAGGTCCGTCTCGGCGCTGAGTCGGATCATCCGGCGATACCAGGCTTCCCGGAAGGAGGAGCAGATCCGCATGTTCTGACGGGCTCCATATTCGCTGCTGCCGGGGATCAGCTGCAGCAGGGCAGTTACATTCCCTCCGGCTTTTTTCACCAGCAGGGCCGCGTAGAGCTTGCGCAGCTGGCTTCCGATCTGTGCGTTGATCATAATGGGTTCCGTATTGAGCTGGAACAGCTTATACATCAGCTCCGCCGCCCGATCATAGTCCTTATTCGCCAGGGCGTCCGTCAGCTTGAAGGTCTGGGCCTCCACCACGGGAACGGTCACCGCGTCGATGTCCTCCCGGCTGATCTGCCTGTTTTGGGCATATACGGCCACCTTGCCGATCTCGTTGGTGAGATTGTCCATCTGGCTGCCGCAGAGGAACAGCAGATAGGAGGCGTCCTCCCCGCTGATCTCCTTATCCCGGGCCGCAAAATGCTTCTGGATCCAGCGGACCAGCTCGTTCTGCCCCTGCAGGGGAAACTCCACGACGGTGATCAGCCTGGTCATCTGCTCCCAGAGCTTCTTTTTTCGCTTGTCCGGCTTGAACTCCACGGTATCGTAGAGGAAGACCAGACGGCAGTAATCCGGCAGATCCTCCAACAGGGCAAAGAGACGCTTGCTTTCCTCCTCCGAAGCCTGGAAAAAATCATAATCCCGCACTTCCACCAGGGCGGTCTCCGCAAAGGAGGGATAGGCGTCCAGCGCGTCCGACAGGGCCTGCAGATCCAGATTCTTTCCTTCCAGCTGCCGCAGATTGAAGGGATCGTCCTCCCCGCCCAGCACGGCCTTCCGCAATTCGCGGCCATAATGCTCCTGGAGATAGCGTTCCTTTCCGTACAGCAGATAGCAACGGTCCAACTGCCCGTTTTTCAGTTGTTTTCGCAGCGCTTCCGCTTTGATCTCACTCATAAACGGCAGCTCCTTTCCTTCCTCGGTAAAAAATCTCCACCGTCCCCGCCTTATCCGTCCGGTATATGGCCGCGCCGGCGGCGGCCAGCCGCTCCATTGCTTCCTCCGAGGGCAGACCATAGCTGTTGCGGCCTACGGAGATCACCGCCACGTCCGGCGCGGCGGCCTTCAGCAAGGCGTCGGAGCAGGATCTGGCAGAGCCGTGATGCCCCGCCACCAGCAGCTCGATATCCGGCATGGGCAGCCGCTCCAGAAGCCGCAGCTCCGTGTCTCTGGAGGCGTCGCCGGTCAGCAGCACCTCGAAGTCGTCCACCCGCAAAAGGGAGCAAAGGCACTCCTCATTATCCCCCACGCTGCCCAGGGGCGGGGTGATCTCCGCCCGCAGAGCGCCGAAGGCGAGCTCTTTCACTTCCTCCGACACGATGATGACTTTCGTTCCCCTCTCCTCCGCCATGTCCAGAAGCGCCCGGGCTTCCTCGCTTTCCGGCGGAGGCGCCACCAGCATCCCCACGGGGAGGCGCCGCAGGAGCTGCGCAGCTCCGTTCGTATGATCCGCATGGTAATGGGAGAGCAGCAGCGCATCCACGCGCAGCCGCCCCCGGCTGAGAAGATACCGCGCCGCCGTGTCCCCCGGATTTTCCGAGGCGCCGAGGCTGCCGCAGTCTGCCACCAGGGTGAAATCCCGGCCCATCAGCACCACACACTGCCCCTGGCCGACGTCCAGCACCGCCGTATCCAGAGCGTCCTGCCGCCACAGCGCATAACCCGCCGCGCAGCTGAAAACCAGGGTGACCGCCGCCGCCAGGGAAAAGCCCCGAAGGCGATGACGGATCCCGGGGAGGAAGCGAAAGGCGGCCATCAGGAAATACAGGCATACCAGCCAGAGGGCGACCATGTCGTTCTGGGGATACAGGGAAGCAAAGGGAAGGCGCCCGATGAAGGCGACCGCCAGGCGGATATACCTCACCAGCAGGCGGGCGGGCCAGCCGATGATCACCGCAGCGGGCATCCATACAAAGCCCAGCAGGGCCGACG
>JAEEGH010026178.1_pt1 | contig 11641 bp, 8 predicted proteins | sample 9134181 | NCBI WGS metagenome assembly JAEEGH01 (sample SAMN16246544, study PRJNA631951) | gut metagenome | biome: gut microbiome; feature: rumen; material: DP-attached | host: Bos | place: Iran: Karaj | collected 2018-10 | reverse complement strand
ACTGCTTGTTCTGAATAGCATTACTGCTACTGAACGGATATCTATCCGCTCGAATTTCATTCTTGAAATTTTCAGGGTTGCATTACTGTTTATATGTCAATGTGCAATGGATGATGTTTCATCCAGCGGAGAAGGAGGGATTTGAACCCTCGCGCCGCTATTAACGACCTGCACCCTTTCCAGGGGTGTCCCTTCGGCCAGCTTGGGTACTTCTCCGAGTTTGGCAGAATTCAATGATTCTGTATTAAATTGAGAAAGGTTAGCTCTCAGCGGAGAGGATGGGATTCGAACCCATGTGCCCTTTCGGACAAACGGTTTTCAAGACCGCCTCGTTATGACCGCTTCGATACCTCTCCCAACTTGTTTTTTAGCGAAACAAATGCGCTCGCCTTTTGTCGAGCGCATTGATAATTGTAGCAAACAGCATGTTGAGATGTCAACACTTATTTTCCGCTTTTTTGATACTATTTTTATCCACCTGCCACAGTGCGGTTTTACGAGATTTTCCGGACTTTTTCAGCAGCCCTTCCTGCCGCTCTTGTGATCCTCGATGGAGCAGGCATCGGCAGAGCCGTATTCGATCAGTCCGGCATCAGCAGGATCAATGGATATCCGGCCATCTTCAAATACAAAGGCAGGGATTCCCACATCACCGATCTCCTTGCAATGGTCAAAGACCGGGCTCTTATCCCGCAATCTGGTAAAAGCACCCATATTCCGGATATTCTCTCCGATATTAATGTATTCAAATTCGCTTTCCCGTCCCTTGATCTGTTCATGAATGTAATCACAATAAGGGCAGGTGGGCATTCCGTAAATTTTGATCATATCGTATCTCCTTCGATCATCCGCGCTCTTTTACAAGCCGAAGCAAAAAGGCTCGCTGTTTCAGTTATTCCCGCTTTTATTCATTCGCTCCAGGTATAACTCCGCCAGGGTGATATCCTCCGGTGTGGTTACCTTGAAGTTGTCGTAGCTGCCTTCTACCAGACCGATCTTGTCCTTACTGTACAATTCCAACACCATAGCGTCATCGGTAATGTGAATGCCTTTTTCCAGCAGGGCATCTTCTTCCCGAATGGCCCGTTCATAGGCATCTGCTATCTTCTTATAGGAAAATACCTGAGGTGTCTGGATCTGCCAGACCAGATTCCGATCCGGGGTGGAAGCAATATTTCCTTCCCGGTCAGCGATCTTGATGGTGTCCTTCACCGGCATACCCACTACGCAGGCGCCCAGTTTTTGAACGGATTCCAGGGCGCGTTCCAGGATCTCTTCCGTAACAAAGGGTCTTGCGCAATCATGGATGAACACATAATCCGGTTTTAGCGTTTCTGCCGCCATCAGTCCGTTGTGCACTGAATGATACCGTTCCCTTCCGCCGTCTGCATAGGCCTTGACCTTTGCAAAGCCATAGGCATCCACAATTTCTTTCCGGACGTGCTCCCGGTCTTCCGGTGCCGTTACCACCACGATATCGTCTATGAAGCTGTCTTCCATGGTCTTCAGGGAATAATACAGCAGTTCTTTGCCACCGACCTGCAGAAACTGTTTCTTCTGCGTACTCTGCATCCGTTTCCCTGCGCCTCCTGCCAGAACGATGGCTGCCGTCCTGCAGGATTTCTGTGTCCTTGCATCCATATTTCTCCCGGTACCTTTACTTTTCAGATTCACTTTTTGATGCGAATTTTGTTCGATCCGCCCATCAACGGTCAATTCGATGCTTCATAATTCTCAACCGTCTTTTATAGCTCTTTATGTTTGACCATAATTATATAATAGACTCTTATATGAAAAAAAGTACCGATCACAAACACCCAACCTTTGATCAGATGTTTTTTGACCGGTACCTTATTAAAGTGACGCTTTTTCCATAGAATTACCGAAATCTAATGACCCCTATAGAATAAGCTTTCGACCGATATATTATCTCTCCGCCCGAAACTGCCATTTTTTTCATACGCGGAATGACTTTCTGTGGATCCTCGTAACTGTTGCGTTCATCCGGTAAATAGCCATCCATATATTCAATCACAGCTTCCTTGCAATCCGTACCTTGGGGAAGCAGAATCCGCACTTGTTGGTCTTTATCGGTGACATTCACGAGCTTACAGATATAATGGTCTTCTGCATCCTTTACAACAGAATAATACAAGGGTTGGGGTTTCCAGGATTTGCAATCGTGTCGGTGTAACTGCTGCCCATCAATATAAGTTACCACTTCATTTCCCCTGACCTGTATCTCTGCTTTATATAGACGTCCAATTTCTGAGGAAAAAAACTCCAGGCCCAGATCACAGGTCTTACCGCAAATGATGCCATTTAAATACGACATTCGTTGCCAGCCGTCCATACGCCACGCCAGAGAATGCTCATCATCTCTCCGTGCAAAATCCACTTCAAACCAGCTCAATCCTTCCAGATGTTCCTCAACTGTACCGTTTCGTCTGCAAAAAGAAAACAGTATACGATAATCTGTTTCCTGTACTTCGCCGCAGGAAATAATCGACCGTTCCGGTGACAGATCGATCAGATCTTTTTTCAGCAACACCTCATTCGATGAAAAACCTCGCACTTCAAAATCACGGATCTCTACTGCAGCTTTCTCTGTTCGGAATACGACAGAACCTCCAAGTTTCACCCTTTCGCGCTTTTCCGGGATCATATCATCGTCAGCTCCTACAAGAAACTCACCCTGATAATTCATAAAAAGCTTTTGTACGTAATAAGAAGGCGATCCATATACCTGATCGTTTTTAAAATAAAGAAGATCCGGTCTCCAATTCGTATAATCGGTATTACATAACAACGGAGCATAGCAAGCCATGCCAACACTTTCCGCCTTCTCTAAAGCCGTCATAAACACTGCTTCAGAAAGAGCATTTTTCCAGGTATCATCTTGTGAGCCATACTCGCCTAAAAAGACTTTCGGGTAAGGAGGATAGTTCTCGTAGCGATCCGTATTGGCCACAAACCATTCCGGGCATTGATAGAAATGTTCATCTGACAGATCCGCTTTTCCTTCTCTTGCCTGCATCCATCCTTTTCTGAATTCACTACCGCCGCTACCCGGACCGGCAGAATTGATCAACACGATCTCAGGGTGTTTTTCCCTCACAGCCTTCTGTATCATGTCGTAACGAACAAAGTAGCCATCTCCGACTTCTTCATTCCCAATTTCCAAATACTTTAAGTGAAAGCTTTCCGGATGTCCCATTTGAGCACGTATTTTTCCCCACTTTGATGTCACAGGTCCATTTGCAAACTCAATCAGATCCAGCGCTTCGTCAATCCACTCCTGCATGTCTTCCAAAGAAGCCATCCTCAGATTATGCGGATCATAGCCTGCTGCAATAGCAGGTAACGGCTCTGCTTTCATATCTTCACAGAACAGAAAAAACTCAAAAAACCCCAGTCCCAGACTTTGGTTGTAATTCCAGTTGTTTCTTTTTGAGGGACGATCTGCAACCTCTCCCAGCGTATTTTTCCATCGGTACATAGCGCAACGATCCGCTGCATCCAATGAACCGATGTGCGTAAGGCATCCACCGGGAAATCGCATAAATCGCGGATGCATTGCTTCGATCATCTCTGCTATATCTTTCCGCAGGCCATTATTCCTTGTTCGGTACGTATTCACGGGAAATAAAGAAAGATCATCTATTTCCACAACATCTGCCTTACATGCCCGAACAGCAAGGCAGGCACAATGACAGTCAGCGTTTGCTTCCAAAAGGCAGTGATAAGCTTTCCAGGAATCCCCCGTCACCTCGATCTCTGATTCTGCCAGAACATCTCCGCTAAAGCGGTCTTCCAAACGGACAGAAAGCTTCAACGTTCCCCGCCGCTTTTTTGCAAAGCAGGAAAACCGGTAGGTCTCCTGCTTTTTGCAAAAAATGCCGTCGCCATATCCCATATTTCGAATACCCGCCCCACCGGACGATAGCACTTCCATTTTCAGATAGTGCGGTTTTTTTGTATTTCTTGGCTGGTCATACTCCACGTGAGCTCTGACAAAGCTTCGGTCTGTTCCGACACATTCCCACGCTGTAAGAGACGTATATCCCGCATGGTCTATCTCTTCGAATTCGAATGAACCATTTCGAAGAAGTTCTCCGTATAGTCCTCCATCCGCTGCATGGTTCAAATCCTCAAAAAAGACCCCAAACAGATCTCCCTGCGATTTGATCTTTTCTCCGGTAATAGAGATACTGACTATACTCATGATCACTCTCCTGCCAAATGATCGTTGACAGTGGCAATCATCTCTGATAAACCTTTTGATTCATAATGTTCACACAAATCGGCCCACATTGTTTCCACATCTTCTGCTCCGGTCATTATATTCAAAAAATCGTCTTCCGGATTCAACGAAAAATCCAGTCCCAATTCCATAACCAGCTGTGTGCAACGAGAATTGTATTCCGGGATCTCTACATTTTTCGCCTGCTCAACCAATGCCAGATCAACATCTATGTAAGCAGAAGGATACACAGATACAAATCTCGAATCATAAGTGCTTGGATTCCACCGGGCAAGAATTCCCAGTGCACCGGCACTCGGATAGGTATCTGATACGACTGCTGTCTCATCCTTCATTACTACTTTTCCATCCAGCATGTCATACATATCTCCTTCCGGTCCGTAAGTAGAAAGAAAAGCACCTTCATCCGACAAAAGATAATCAAACAGCTGCAGGATCTTATCCAGTTTTTCATCATTTACTGATGCATTAATATACGTCTCACTCCATGCATAGCCCCACATAGGATATGTTAATGTTCCATCCTTGCCGGGCATCAGATGTAACGCTTTGACGTCATCTAAATAATCCGATCCATGAACATCCGCCCAATATCTGGCAATATTTTCATACTTGTTCTCAAAGCCGCCGGAAGTAATGATAGCCGCACTTTTCCCCTGCAAAAATTTTTCTTCGGCCGATTGATTGGTCGTAAGCGCAATATCGCTCTCAATCACACCAGATTCATAGAAATCTCTCGCCAGCGAAAAAGCAGAAACGGTATCTTCAACAAAATAAGCCGGTTTGTACAGTCCATCATCATCCTTTACCCATTTAAAAGATGATCCCCCATCCACAATAATAGGAGATGCATACGGCAAAAACATACCGGAAAGCAGATTCTTATCAGATGCCGTCATTCCTCCCACACCAGTTTGATCCGGATCAGCCTTCATGATTGCCAGTATCATTTCCTTAAATTCTTCCCAAGTCTCGGGTTCTTTGGTTACCCCGGCCTTCTGTGCCAGGTCCCAGCGATAACAGATGACACGATCAATACAAGTCCATACCTGCGAAGGATACGTTTGTCTGGGAATGCAATAGAGCGTTCCATCCAACATAGCATCTTTAGCTGCCTGTCCGGAAAGATATTCCTGCAGATTCGGATATGCACTCAGATCTTCTGGAATGGCCTTGATCACTCCCTGTTTTGCCCACTGCGGATAGGTGGTAGTGGTCCGGTCCGCTCCAATGAACAGATCCGGCAAGCTTCCGGATGCGGCCCATAACTGAACTTTCTGGGTATAATCATCCCAGGTAACATTCATAGGCACGATTTTAATATTCAGTTTCTTTTCAATTTCGTCTAATACTGCATCGCCGCTAAAAGCTGCATCTGCGTTCCAGATAGCGATTGACAATTCTGTCGGTTCTTCTGTGGTTTCGGACTGTGCAACGCTCTCCTGTAATACCGGACCATTGTCATCCGAGAGTGTGTTTTCAGCACCGCACCCCACCATCCATAGCATCATAGCTGCCATGAAAGCGGCAAGTCCACGCTTCATCATCTTTTTTAATTTCATATTAACCCTCTCCTTTTTCAATCTATTTCAATTGTCCGGCGCCAGACAATCTTTTCTTCTGTTAACATGCAAACCTTTTCTGCTATTCTTTCAAGCCACCCACCATGATTCCGTTCACAAAATACCTTTGCAAAAAAGGATATACACAAATGATCGGTACAGCTGTAATAACGATTGTTGCCATCTGTACCACTGTTGTTGATACTTTCTGCGAAGCATGCAACATCTGTTGAGCCTGCGATGACAATTGAGAATTTAACCCGATCAGAATATCTCTTAAATAAATCTGCAACGGAGCAAGCTTCTCAACATTGATATAAAGCAATGCATTATACCATTCGTTCCATCGCTCCACTGAATAAAACAAAGCAAACGTAGCGATAAAGGGCTTGGAAATCGGAATGGCAATCTTTACCAGGATCTGCGCTTCATTTGCCCCATCCAGTTTCGCAGCCTCCATTAAGCCTGCAGGAAGCTGGATAAAATAGTTTTTCATGATGATCAGATAGTAAGTGTTGATAGCTGTCGGCAAGATCATTGCCCAGATCTGATTGATCAGATTCAACTGTTTAACGATCATGTATGTCGGAACCAATCCCCCGTTAAACAACATGGTAAACAAGATCATCGTGAGAAAAAGTTTTCTTCCGATCAGGTCCCGTTTAGACAATACGTATGCACCGGTAATCGACAGAAACATATTCACTGCAGTACCGACAATGGTTACAAAAACAGAAACCTGAAAAGCAACCAGAAATTTATGGTCCTGCAAAATCGTCTGGTATCCGGTCGCATCAATTGTATAAGGCAGCAAATAAATGGAATGACTTGCCACTGATACAGTATTTGATACGGATAATATCAGGACATTGTAAAAGGGATACAGGGTCAGCAATGCCAGAACCATAAAGATTAATATGATACAGATCTGATACATGTCCAGCGAAATTTTTTTCATTGCATTTCCATCCTTTAATACAAGCCATTTTCTCCAAGTGCCGTAACAATCTTATTACTGATCGTGATCAGTACAACGCCGATCAAAGATTTGAACATACCGATAGCCGCCGAATAACCATAATTTATGCCGCCATTGATGAAAGATTCCCTGAAAATATAAGTGTCCAGCGTATCTCCCACCTTATATACCGGTGAAGAATACAAATTAAAGATCTGATCAAAAGAGCCATTTGTCATGACCTGTCCGATCGCCAGGATCAACATGATCGTAATCGTTCCTTTGATCCCCGGTAATGTAATATGCCATATTCGTTGCAATCTTCCTGCTCCATCCGCTTCTGCGGCCTCATATAATCCCGGATCGATCGATGTAATGGCCGCCAGATAGATAATGGAATCCCATCCGGCTTCTTTCCAGATATTCGATAACCAGATAAATGCCCGAAAACTGCCGGATTGCGTGATCGGAGAGATAGAATTCATGCCCAAAGCAGCCAAAAGCTGATTGACAATTCCTCCGGATCCGAAAATATTACTTAATATACCTGCCAGTACTACCCATGAAATAAAATGTGGAAACGTTATGATCGTCTGAAATCTTTTTCTAAGTTTTTCAGCTTGTATCTCATTCAGAAAGATAGCCACCAGAATAGCACACGGCATTTGAAAAAGGATGCGCCCCATGCTGATGATCAAAGTATTTTTTGCCGCCCTGATAAAATCACCGTCTAAAAGCATACTTTTAAAATGTGTCAGACCAACAAAAGGGCTATTCCAAATGCCCATATCGAACCGAAAGCTCCGTAAGGATAAAGATATTCCTCCGACAATGGGCAAATAGCAAAACAATATGTACCATGCCAGCACAGGTAGTAGCAGAAGATATAACAACGCATCATTTTTTACCCGTTTTTTTGCTGTCATCAGTTTATGCTTATCGATCATAGTAGTATCCTCGTTCCTTTTCATCACTACTATACGAATTCCAATGTCTGAAAAAAATGGATAGATTCTCTGACTTTTATCTAAAAAAATACCGTTTTCGTCTTGCTGTTTATTTACAATGGAAAATCTTCAGGATTTTATGGAAAAAATACAGAAAAGCGGATCTTGCGATCCGCTTAGACTGTTCTCACATTTCATTTCGATATTGGCCGGGTGTTTTTAACATGGTCTTTTTGAAAATCTTGGAAAAATAAAAGTAATCATGAAAGCCAACCTCATCTGCTATCTCCGAGATTGGCTTATTGGTTGTCACCAAAAGCTCCGCTGCCTGTTTGATCCTCTTTTGTGTTATGTAATGCACAAACGTAATCCCGGACTCCTTTTTAAATAACTGGCTGATATAATTGGGATTTAGATGTAACTCCTGAGCCGCAGAAGTAAGAGAAATGTCCCCCTGATAATGTGTGTCAACATAGTGCATTAATTTCATGAACGCACTATTGGAGAACGCATCCTTCTCCTCATATTTTTCCGCTCCCAGGATCAACTCCTTTAAGGAGCGTAAAAGGTGCTCAAAATCATCATACTCCCTTACCATCTGCCCGATACTATACAAATAATAGTCATTGACTTCTTCTCTGAACAGTTCGCTGGCAAATATCATATTGCTCATCCGAAGTGCTGTCTGCACGCTAAAATCCTCATAGGGACCTTTTTCGATCATGGTCAATTGTTCACACACATTATCCCACGCATTCTTGCTGATACTTTCAGCCAGTCTCCAAATGTATTGTTCTGTTTTTTCTTCGGATAGATTTTCACAGATCGTACAGGAAGAATCAATAAAATACTGATAGGACTGGACCAAGCACCTCTGCAGCGACTGTGGTATCTGTTCTATCGTCACCGGTTCTTTCAGATACCCAATACTTTTAGCTTTCTCGGACAAAAGCAGCTCTGATAATTGTTCCTCTGTCAGAACCGCTTCCGAAATCAGGCAATATTGGCCTCTTCCGATTGCGATCGCCATCATGTTTCGCAAAGGATGCTCAGCGCCATTGAGCACCGCCAGATAACACCGATCTTTTCCGATCCCTCGTTCCGACAGCAGGTCCCGGATCACCTCTATCTGATTATTGTTTAATGCATCCAAAAAATCACTGTCCGAAAGTCTTCGCTTTGTCTGCTCGATCTGATGAATTGCTTTTAGCAGAAGTTTCATGATCTTATCGTACTCAAGCGGTTTCAGACAATAACCCAGCACACCGTAATGAATTGCCTTTTCTGCATACGAAAATTCCGCATAGCCACTGATCAGAATCAACTGGATATTTTCATTGATCCGTTTGATCTGTTCACATACTTCCAATCCGCTGACGCCGGGCATTCGAATGTCCAGAATTGCAATATCAACTTCGTTGTTTTTTATATAATTTAATGCCTCCGTTCCTCCGGAGACGCAAACCGGTTCCTGCGCTCCTAAGGTTTTCCAATCAATCGCCGCAACCAGCGATTCAATTACGGACGATTCATCATCTGCGATCAATATCTGATACATCTGTTTCTCCCACTATGTCACAATCATTCAGGGTATTCTTTTCCATCTGTTGCATCGGAAGCTTTAAGAGGACTGTTGTGCCATCCCCTATACGGCTTTCTATCGTCAATCCATAATCTTTCCCATAGTTTAATTTGATCCGCGCCTGTGTATTCAGCAGGCCAACATGCTCTTTCGTGTCATAGTAATCCTCGGTCAGGGTTTTTTGTATACGTTCCAACCGATCCGGCTCAATTCCGATGCCATCATCCTTGATCGTAACGATCATACTACCTTTTTCCGCCCTTGCGCCAATAAATACATGTCCTCCGTTTTCCATCGGTTCTATTCCATGAAAGATCGCATTCTCCACAAGTGGTTGCAACATCATCTTCATCACAGGAACCTTTAATATATCTTCGGGCACAGCATAATACACTTCCAGCTTATCCTGAAACCTGGTCATCTGAATCCGGATATAAGATTTCACGATCGACAACTCTTCTTCAAATGGTACAAAGTCATCTCCCTTCGTACTATAGCGAAATATTTTACCCATATCCACAGCCATCATTGCCAGTTCCGGGGCTTCTTTCTCCATGGCTTTTCGCCGAAATACTTCCAACGTATTATATAAAAAGTGGGGATCGATCTGACTGCGCATATACGAAAGCTCTGCTTGCTGTTTTTTCAATTTCATCTCATACAGGTCTGTTGCTGTTTGAAAGATTTTGCTGTTCAGTGCGCTGAGATCTTCCAACATCCCACTAAACTCATGCCCAATCTCATTGATTTCAGAGCAGCCATTCAACAATAGTTCCTCATCCAGGTTACGTTTCTTCTGTTCCCTGATCTGTCTGATCGTATCACTGAACTTCTGTAACGGTTCCACTACTTGAATGTGCACCACAACGATCAGGACAACCATGAATAATACAGCCAGAATTACACAGCTCCACACCATCCGGTTGATCCCGGACTGGCTTTGCTTGATCCGTTGCAAACTAATAGCACTAAGCTGATAACAATTCATATTCTCCAGGTAATTACTCTGAATATAATAAGTCTGATCCGTTTGTTCTGTTTTTCCCTTATCCCAGCTGTTCCAAATCTGCTCACCCGAATTAACACCCCCATTAAACTGGTACAGGATTCTGCTTTCGTCCACCAGAAGAAAGAATGCATCTTCTTCAAGGCTTTCCAGCATCTGAAAATAATCTTTGTTGAGCGAAATAAGCAGAAGGCCGATGGTCTCTCCTTCCCTGATTATTTTGCGCCCATAGGTAAGCATCTCGGATTTCTCTTCACTGGCCCTGAATTTACATTTAAATACACCCTGCCAGGTAAATTCGCCTTGCGTTGCTTTTTCGTATAGATCATCTAGTTCCTCATTGCGAAACATATTTGTATAATGTATTTCCTCGTTTACCAGAGATATATCGGAAATATTCGGATCAAGGATCTTGTAATAGGCAAAGAGTTCTTCCACTTCACCGATCCAATGAGAGCTCTCCCTTAATCCCGAACTCATAAGATTATATACCGCAGCCTCGTTTACAATGCTGAGTGTAAAAGTATCCATTTTGTCATATAAAAATTCCAGCTGATTGGAAAGTCTTTGCGCGGATGTCTTGGTATATTCTTTCGCATTACGGATTGCGATCTGTGTGATCATATGGCTGATCAGAAAGCAAAGGATCACAAACAAAAAGGCCATTACCAAAAGAATCCTTTGCATTTGAGACTGTATGCGGATATTTCTTTTTCGAACCATATACCCCGTTTCCCTTTCTTCTTATCGGTTGTAATACCTATTTTAAATCACTTTAACAGGCATCTCTCAAGCATTTTTTCTTTTTCTATCTTTTCCCCATAAAACAAAAACAGGCCGGGATCATTCCCTGCCTGTCTGTATTCCGCTTTTTCATGATCTGCCCATGCAGTTCATAGGCTCTTTTTATCGGAAGATCCTATCCGAAAAATCCTCCCCGGGATGTCCGTAGCTTACCGGTCCCCAAGCTTCAGATTGGGAATGGCATTCAGATCATATCCGGCAAAGTTTCCCGCCAGATACTCATAGTACGCCGCAGCACCGATCATGGCGGCATTATCCGTACACAGGATGGGGGACGGGCGATAGAACGCCACGCCTCTTTCTGCGCAGGCTTTTTCCAGGGACTCCCGCAGGGCGCTGTTGGATGCAACGCCGCCTGCAATGGCAAACTTCTTCATGCCGGATTCGTGAACCGCCGTCATGGAATGGTCCACCAAAACATCCACTACGGCCTTCTGGAAAGAAGCCGCAACGTCAGCCTGCACCACCGGAATGCCTTTCATCTCGCACTGATTAAGGTAGTTAAGCACTGCCGACTT
>JAEEGH010026177.1_pt1 | contig 11641 bp, 7 predicted proteins | sample 9134181 | NCBI WGS metagenome assembly JAEEGH01 (sample SAMN16246544, study PRJNA631951) | gut metagenome | biome: gut microbiome; feature: rumen; material: DP-attached | host: Bos | place: Iran: Karaj | collected 2018-10 | reverse complement strand
AATGTGAAAATGGGGGAACGGGGAACAGGGAATGGGGAATGTGAAAATGTGAAAATGTGGAAACAGCCAATACCAATGTTGCCAATGGCCAATCCCGAATCCAGGCTGTCGGCTGTCGAATGTCGGCTGTCTTCCCGCATGTCGCATGTCGCATGTCGCTGGTCCTCCCGCTTCGGTACCCGAATCCCGGCTCCCGATGGCTTCCGCAGAGGGCGAGACCCGTTTCAGTTTCGGCCGCAGCGCTTAACGCAAGTCGCTTCGCGACACGCAAGGGTTACGCTCGCATCGATGTGGCTACGACGGGCTATGCCCTACGCCACAATCGATTCTCGCGTGGAGGTTGATGGAACTTGCGGCAAAAGCGATTGTGGCGTAGCCGCCACGGGCGAAGCCGCGTCATGCCTCAATGGGATTTGGAGCGGCGGTAGTCGCGCATTGACATGCCGTAGGTCCGGCGGAAGAGGACCTTCAAGAAGCTGACGTCTTCGTAGCCGCATAGGGCGGCGATGTCCTCGATGGGCGTCTCGGAGTGGCGCAGCAGATGGCAGGCCTTCTCAAGCCTTACCCGCTGGACTTCCTGGACCACCGTCCGCCCAAGCGTCTTGCGGAAGTAGCGCTGGAGCAGGCTGGCCGAGCATCCGGCCGCCTTCACGGCCTCGGCCGCCGTTCCGCCGGATGCGCCGTGCATCCTGATGAAGTCTAGCGCCAGGTTGACGATCCGCGCCGTTCCCCGGTCGTCGCGTGTGGACTGCCGCTCCACGATTCCCCGGATGCCGTAGATGATCGGCTTCGCCGGCGGGCGCTTGCCCGACAGCATCGCGTCGAGCGCCCGCATCGCCTCGTAGCCGCCGCCCTCGAAGTCGGGCTCGATGCTGCTCAGCGTCGGCTCCGTCTGCTCGCAGATGTATTCCTCGTTGTCGACGCCTATGACCTGCGCCACCGACGGCACCTCGATGCCGCATTCCCGGCAGACATCCAGCACATGCCAGGCGCGCCAGTCGGACACCGCGAAGATGCCGCATGGCTTGGGGAGGGCACGCAGCCAATCGGCAAGCGCCTCGCGTTCCTTTGAAAGGCTCGCCCCGCCGTCGATGCGGAACCCGCGAGGCGCCTCGAAGCCCGCCTCGCGCACGGCCTCGGCGAAGGCCCTTTCACGCACCTCGGACCATGGCGCGTCGTATGTCGCCCCGACGCACCCGAAGTGACGGAGGTTGCGGCGCAGGAGATGCGCGGCCGCCAGCCGGCCGATGGCGTCGTCGTCGCACAGCACGCTGACGTGCGCGGCCGGGAGCGGCGCGTCGCCGCCGGTCCAGTGGAAGACGACGGCCGCGCGGACAGATGTCGGCATTGGCCTTGCGATTCCGGCGTCGCCGGCCGCGATGCCGTCTGGCCGCCAGTCGTCCCAGTCGGTGAATTCGCCGCGTGGGGCGTGCTGGTTCCAGATGTGGAGGTCAAGGTGGCGGTGGGTTGCGGCGTAGCGCAGGACGCCCCGGGCGAGGGCGCGCGCCGCCGCCGATTCCAGCCCCAGCCACACCAGGACCTTGAAGCGTCTGGCGTTTTGCGTCTTTCCCCTCTTCTTTTTCACTTCCATGAACCCATTATACCATGTCGCAGCAATGTTCGTAAAAAACAATATCATTGTCCGTAATCAACTATTGCGATATGTGGTGGCAAAGGGTAGAATGAATGCCAAACTTCACGAAAGGAAGGACTCAAAAATGAACAAAACAACCCGAACGGCGGCGCTGGGCGCCGCAACTGCGCTGGCGATGGCCGCCGCGCCGCCGGCCGCGTCGGCCGACGGCTACCAATACATCATATCCGGCGACCCGGTCGCCGCCGCGACTATTGGCGTCGCGTCCGTTGAATCGGCCGCCAGGTCGCTTGAGGTTCGGCAGCACTCCGGCGCTGGATCGCTAACCAGGCCGCTTGATGTCCGGCAACACGCCACCGCGGAGTCGGGCACGACGGCTCTGAATTCACAGAAGCTGTCGGCATTCACGATCATCCTCCGATAACTTCGACCGTCGATGGCATTTGACGGCAATCGGTTTTTCCCACCAATCCCACTAACGCAAGGAACCCACAATGAACGCTAACTTCACGAAGAAACTTCACACCATGTCGGCCGCGCTTGCCGCCGCAACAGCCGCCTTCGCGGCGCCGGATGTGAGCAACGTCACCATGACGCAGAATGACGGCAACCGCAAGGTCACGATCACCTACGAACTGTCTGAGGACGCGGTAGTCACGCTCGACATCCTCACGAACTCCACGGCCAACGCCGCCACGGGCTGGGCTTCCATCGGCGGCGAGCACATCTGCAACGCCAAGGGCGATGTTTGGAAAAAGGTCGCGGCCGCCGGAACCCACACCATAACGTGGCAGCCGACCGAATCGTGGTTTGACGGCAACGGCGACGGCTTCAAGGTCGCGGACGGCTGCGCAAAGGCCGTGGTGTCGGCCTGGCCGCTCGACAACACGCCCGACTACATGGTGGTCGATATCTCGGCCGTCGCGCAGCCCAACACGCAGCGCTACTACCCGCGCGTCGATTTCCTCCCTGGCTCCGAACTTGGCCAGAAGGGCGCCGTCACCAACAACCACGCCTACAAGACCTCCATGCTCGTGATGCGCAAGATCATGGCGAAAGACATCACGTGGACAATGGGCTCGACTGCGGCGGAGACGGAGCGCAACGCGACCCGCGAGGCGACGCATCAGGTGACGCTGACGAACAACTTCTACATCGGCGTCTTCGAGGTCACGCAGTCGCAATGGGCGGAAATCAAGACGGACCACACCTTCCCGTCCTACTTCTGCAACGAATCATGCCGCGCGGCACGACCGGTGGAGAACGTCTCCTACCACGAAATCCGCAACTCCAACAACAACACGGAACGCAAAAGCTACGACTGGCCCGCCGATCCCCACACGGGCAGCTTCATCGGCCTTCTCCGCGCGAAGACCGGCATCGACTTCGATCTCCCCGGCGAGGCGCAGTGGGAGTTTGCCGCGCGCGCCGGCAACGGCAGTCCGAACTGGGGCGATGGCTCCGCGATCCTGAATGTGGACGACGACGCGAATCTCGCGCGGCTTGGGCGCTGGTGGTTCAACGGCGGCTATGTCGATGGCACGGCGCCGAGCGCGGATGTCGGACTGGAACATGGTACTGCGTCCGTCGGCAGCTACGCCCCGAACGACTGGGGCCTCTATGACGTCTGCGGGAACGTCTGGGAATTCTGCCTCGACAGATGGGAGGAGAACATCAGGAACTACGGGGGGCGGATCAACGTCAATCTTGAAGCGCCGGGAAGCACCATTTCAGGAACTTCCACCTCGTATCACGTTGCGAGGGGCGGAGCTTACGGCTTCGAGGCGAAGTGCTGCAGACCTGCACACCGCGATGGAGGGACGAGCGCCAGCAAGTCATTTGGCTTCCGCGTGGTCTGCACGGCCGGTCTTCAGTAGCGTCCGTTTGGAATGGAGGACCACGCGATGTGCGGCGACGAGGTGTCGGCGCTCCGCAGGGCCATTTGCGGAGCGGCCCTTGCGGCGGCGGTTTCGGGAACGGCGTCGGGCGCCGTGTTCGACGTTCGCGAATACGGCGCGATTGGCGACGGGATCGCGAAGGACACGATGGCCATCCAGCGCGCTCTCGACGCGGCGGGCGCCGCCGGCGGGGGCCGCGTCACGCTGCCGCCGGGGGTGTTCCTTTCCGGCACACTCTGGCTCAGGAGCGGCGTCGATCTGCATTTGGAGAAGGGCTCGGTCCTGAAAGGCAGCACCGACCGGGCCGACTACAACGCGGACGACGCCTTCCCGGAAAACTTCCATAGCGCAGCCGAAGAGTGGAGCGGCGCACATCTCGTGATCGGCCTCAGGGTCGGGAACGTCGCCATCACCGGCGAAGGGACAATCGACGGCAGCGGAAGCGCGTTCTTCGGCGAATGCGACGAAAGCGACCGTTTCCCGTGGTATAAATACGGTCTCCGCCTCCATCCGCTTGACCGGAATTTGTTCCGGCCCGGCCCGATGGTCGCGTTCTTCCTCTCCAAGGACATCCGCCTGGAGGGCGTGACGCTGAAGGACCCGCCGTGCTGGACGGCGCATTTCCGCTGCTGCGATGGCTTGGCCGCGCAAGGCGTGACGATAGACGCCGACAGAACGATCGCCAACTCCGACGGCTTCTCAATCGACTGCACCCGCAACGTCGATATTTCCGGTTGCGCGATCAGGACGGGCGACGACAGCTTCGCCATACGCGCCTCGTGCCAACTCCACGCGGGCGAACACCCATGCGAAAACATCCGCATCCGGGACTGCGACGCATGGAGTTGCTGCTACGGAGTCCGCTTCGGCGTTGGCAGCGGGACGATCCGCAATGTCACCGTTGAAAACTGCTGCTTCAATGAAAGCGCATACGGGATAGGCTTCACGCCGGCCTGGGTTGCCGCAGAGAAAAACGTTTACATCGAGGACGTCACGGTCAGGAATTGCCTGATCAAAGAATGCGGTCTGCCGGTGGAAGTCGCGCTACCAAAGGCCGACGCCCGCGTGAGAGGCGTGCTGTTCGAGAACTGCCGGATGGAATCGCTGGAGCCTTCCCTGATTGGAGGAAACGATGTTTGCCGAGCCGAGGACTTCACGTTCAGCGGCTGTAGCCGGAAAAAACTTGACGCGCTCCACGTCGCGCACAAGCCGGGATGGGATGGAGGCAGGAATGGCCCGGAGTTCGCCAATGTCTGGCCAGGATGCGACGTTCGTTTCGAGAATTGCACCGACGGCGACGGGGCACCTGTGCCAGAATCTCCATTTGCCTGCGCCTATTCGTCCGATGTCGCCGCCGCGCCGCGTTTGCGCGGCGTCATGTCGCCGGGCAACGACATGACCGAGGCCGACTTCCTGAAGCTCAGCGAGTGGGGCGTCAAGCTCATCCGCTTCCAGATGTGCCGCCGCAACTGGAAGGGCATCGAGGAGGGCCGGTATCTGGAGGAATACGACCGCTGGCTGGAGAGCCGCCTCGACCACTTCGACAACTTCGTGCTGCCGATGGCCGTCAGGAATGGCATGAAGGTCGTCCTCGACATGCACATCTCGCCCGGCGGATGCGAGGCGTCCGAGGAGAACAAGATGTTCCACGACGCGGCGCTGGCGGAGCATTTTGTCAAGACGTGGCGCCGCATCGCCCGCCGGTTCAAGGGGCGCGAGGGCATTTACGGCTACGACCTTGTAAACGAGCCGTCGCAGAAGCAGGAGGCTTTGCCGGGATGCGACTGGTGGAATCTCCAACGGCGGGCGGCGGAGGCCGTCCGCGAGGAAGACCCGCTCGTGCCGATCATCGTTGAGTCCAACCTGAAGGACGGGCCATCGACCTTCGCCGACCTCGCCCCGCTGGCAATCTCGAATGTCATCTACGAAGTCCACATCTACGCGCCGACGGCCTTCACGCACCAGCGAATCTTCGACCCTTCGGAGCCGGAGGTCGCCTACCCCAACGAGGAAAAGGGATGGGACATCGACTATCTGCGCCAAGTGATGGAGCCGGTCCGCGCCTTCCAGCTGAAACATGGCGCCCGCATCTACGCTGGAGAGTTCAGCGCCGTCGCCTGGGCGCCGGGGGCCGAGAAATACCTAGCCGACTGCATTTCCCTCTTCGAGGAATACGGCTGGGACTGGACATACCACGCCTTCCGCGAATCACCCGTATGGGACGTCGAGATGGAAGGCACCAAGCATCCAGGCATGGTTCCGGTAACCCATGACACCCCACGCAAGCGCGCCCTGCTTGAAGGGCTGCGCCGGTAGAGTCAAAAGACTTTAGGCATCATGGCACAGGGTCTTGCTTTGGGCCGAAGTGCGCTGAGATTCGCAAAGGACCGAAGCGGTCATCAAGAATCGCCTTGACGACAACCGCGTCATCTTCAATATACTATCAGAGCGCCGCCCTTCTTGCTTCAAGACGCGCCTTGACATCGGCCCAGTCATAGACTGGAATCTTGCCTTCGGCGTAGAGCCTTTCGCGTCTGGCCAATTCTCGGCCGTGCCATTCCGGCGGCGTGTATTTGCTGGCCGGGGCTTCCAACGACGACCAGAGATAATCCATCGTCTGGACTTTCTCTTCGACGTTCATTCCATCAATCGCTTCTGCCACGGATGTCATAAAAATCCCCTCCATTACATGAATGATTATACCATAATTTCCCGTTCCCTGTTCCCTGTTCCCCCATTAACGCAACCGGCCCATGGCCGGACGCAAAACCGCGTCAAAACCGATGTGGCTACGACGCCGCCCGTGGCGGCTACGCCACAATCGCTTTTGCCGCAAGTTCCATCAACCTCCACGCGAGAATCGATTGTGGCGTAGGGCATGGCCCGTCGTAGCCACATCGATGCGAGCGTAACCCTTGCGTGTCGCGAAGCGACTTGCGTTAAGCGCTGCGGCCCTCCCTAGTCCCTAGCCCCTAGTCCCTAGCCCCTAGCCCCTAGCCCCTAGTCCCTAGCCCCTAGCCCCTAGCCCCTAGCCCCTAGTCCCTAGCCCCTAGTCCCCATGGCCGATGGCTTGCAAAGCGATCCTGCATAGTATATCGGCAGGAAGCGAAGCCGCTGTTCGGGTATTTCGCCAAATGGCGCGGAAGAGAAAACAACGGCATCCGGCGATTCCTGCGTTTCCTTGAGAAATTGGTGCAGGCTTTTGAGACGTCCTGCGGCACCGCTCTTGACCTCAATCGGCAGCGCCCGCCCATTCAGCGCCACCATGAAATCGACCTCCGCCTGGGCGTTTTTCGCATCGCGCTTCCACCAATGCGGCTCGTCCCCGCCAAATGAGGCGGCGAGCTCCTGTGCTACGAATTGCTCGGCTAGGGAGCCGTTGTATATGGCAAGGAGATCCCGCTCGTGAAGAGTCTCGTCCACTGGCCTTCCTGTCATCATCTGGTAAAGGCCAACATCACTGGCAAAAGGCTTTATTCTTGGCGAGGTGTCGAGATTGAAGGGAATGGCGGCCGTGGCCGCGGCCTTTGAAACCTTTACGAGCCGGGCCTTCGCCAGCAAGTCAAGCGCCTTCTTGTTGGTGTTCCCGGTGTGTTCGCGCGAAAGCGCGGCGTATGCTATCTGGTGTCCGGCCGAAGCGTTGGAAGCATGCCAGATCTCCCGGAGAATGGATGCGTCCATCTGCTCCGGATACTTGGCGAAGTCCTGTTCAAATGCGATGACAAGATCTCGCTGGATTTCCCTTATGTCGAAAAGCCCCGCGCCATCTGCTTTGGCCTTCACGCATTCGGGCAGGCCGCCGACTATGGAGTATGTCCTGACTTCTTCAAGCAGCCTTGCATGGACCGCATCCGGCAATCTCCTGGGTGGCTCCCGCAGTATTGCGGCTAGGGCCGCATTCCCCGTGGCTTGCAGATATTCGGCGAATGACATGGGATGAAGGTCGGCGAACTGCACTCTCCCGACGGGGAACTGGATGCCTTCCAGCACGAAGTCCAGCAGCGAACCGGCGGCCACGACAGGTATCTCGGGCATCTTTTCACGGAAATACCGCAACGAAGTGAGCGCCCTGGGGCACAGCTGGATTTCGTCGAGGAAAAGGAGTGTTTTCCCGTCTCGGATGCGCTTGCCGGAAAGCAGTTCAAGTTCGTCGCAAATACGGGCAGGGTCCAAGTCGCCGTCGAAGACGGGGCTCCAGCGATCTGAAAACTCAAAGTTGATTTCAAGGAAGTTGTTCCTGTAGTGTTCTTCGGCAAACGCCCTTACGCACCAAGTCTTGCCCGTCTGCCTCATCCCGCGTATCACAAGCGGTTTTCGAGGCGACTTGCCATTCCATGCCACCAGCGCCTTCGTGAAATCACGTATCATGTTCCCGAACCTCCATTTTAAAGCGGGAATATTCTACCAAAACATGGCTTCGTCCGCAAGTCTAAAGTTGATTTACCAAGGGTGTTTGCTCTTTTCAGAATCGATTTACCAAGGGTGTTTGCTTTTTTCAAAGTTGATTTACCAAGGGTGTTTCAGCTTCCCCATGTGTTGAACTTGTGTGAACCGACAGCCTCAATCACATTTTTCAATGGAATAATGTGTAAGGCCATCACATTTTTCGATGGAATAATGTGATTGAGTGTGGTATAATTATTGCACGATTAAGGAGAGAAAAACAAATGCAACGCGACATTCTTAATGAAATCATTGCATGGAACGGGAGCAAGAGACGCAAGCCGCTTGTCCTCATGGGCGCCCGCCAGGTTGGCAAGACATGGCTTATCGACGAATTCGCGAAGCAATGCTATCCTAAGGACTGCGTCAAGGTCGATCTCCAGAAAAACGACAGTCTTCGCGCAAGAATGGACGCCGCCGACATTGACCCCAAGTCAATTCTCGATCTCATTCAGGCGGCGACAGGCAAGGCCATAGTTCCCGGCAGGACACTTCTTGCAATTGACGAGATACAGGAATCGCACAAGGCGCTGAATGCGCTAAAATACTTCAACCAGGAACTGCCAGAACTGGCAATAGTGGTGGCTGGATCTCTACTTGGACTTGCGCTTGGCAAGCCGGAAGACCGTCGCGCCCGCGACCGCAGAGGCTCCTTCCCCGTAGGCAAGGTGAATTTTCTCGAAGTGCGACCGCTGTCATTCAAGGAGTTTGTCCGCGCAATCGACAATCCCTTTCGCCTTGACGCCTTGGAATCGGGGAACTGGAAGCTGCTGGACGCAATGCGCGAAGATTTTGAGGCGCTTTTGCGGAAATATCTCATAACGGGCGGCATGCCCGAGGCCGTGGCGGAGTTTGCGGAATCGGGCAACTATGCGGCGGTGCGGCGGATACAGGAGGAAATTCTAGCCGCATACGACGCCGACTTCGTAAAGCACGCGCCTCTCGAACTCCTTGGCAAGATTCGGCTCCTGTGGCGCAATATCCCGGCGCAACTGGCGAAGGAGAATAAGAAGTTCGTCTATACAGCCCTCAAAAGCGGGGCACGTGCCCGCGAATATGAAACCGCGCTGCAATGGCTGCATGATGCCGGCATGATCCACCAGATATTCCGCGTCTCGGTTCCGCGCATCCCGCTCTCGTCATACCAGGACTTCTCGGCTTTCAAGCTCTATGCGCACGATGTCGGCCTTCTTGGCGCGATGGCCGGCGTTCCGCATGAGGCGATTCTTGACGGCAATGCGCTTTTCACCAACTTCAAGGGTTCTCTTACGGAGCAATATGTCCTCCAGGAATTATATGCGGCGGGCGTGTCGCCATCATACTGGACATCTGATTCCGGAAATGCCGAAGTCGAGTTTGTCGTCCAGGGTGACGAAGCGGTATTCCCCATTGAGGCCAAGGCAGGCATCAACACCAAGGCAAAAAGCCTGAAGGTATTCCGAGAGACATTCAATCCGCCCTACGCGATACGCACGTCGCTTCAGCCATGGCGAGATGGAGAGGAAACAAAAGACATCCCGCTATATGCGCTTGGCCCGCACCTCCCACGCCTCATTAGCAGAGGCACTACCGCGCCGAGGCAGGGAAGCATCTAAACATCCAGGGCGCTTGCGCCAATGACACAACTCTGTGTCTCTGTGCCTCTGTGTGAGATTATCCGCCGTGCGCTTGCGCCAATGACACCACTCTGTGTCTCTGTGCCTCTGTGTGAGATTATCCGCCGTGCGCCTGCGTCACACCGCGAAGCGGCGCAGCTCGTCCAGGAGCTCGTTGATCTTCAGCGGCTTGGCTATGTGGCCGTTCATGCCCGCCTTCAGGGACGCCTCCCGGTCTTCCTCGAAGGCGTTGGCGGAGTAGGCGATGATCTTCAGCTTGTCCCCGCCCGGGAGTTTCCTGATGGCGGCCGTCGCCCCGTATCCGTCCAGCACCGGCATCTGGACGTCCATCAGCACGAAGTCGTATGCGTCAACGCCCTTCTCCCGGATTTTGTCAACCGCGATCTGCCCGTTCTTGGCGGTTTCGATGACCAGCCCCTGTTCCTGAAGTAGCAGCACACCGATTTTCAGGTTGAGGTCGCTGTCGTCGGCCATAAGAACCCGTTTGCCCTTCAGCGAGTAGGTCTTGTCGGCGCCGCCCTTGCGGGCGCTGGCGCCGCCGTCCCCGACCTTGCCGCGCGAACCATTCGCGTCAGGAGCCTCGGGGGCGGCCGCCTTCTTCTCCGCCAGCTTGAAGCCAACCACGACAACGAATTCCGTTCCCTCGCCTTTCTTGGAGGTGACGGATATCCTGCCGCCCATCATCGCGACGAGGTTCTTGGCAATCGCCATCCCGAGGCCGGTTCCCTGGATGCCCGAAGTCGTGGAGTTCTCCTCGCGGGTAAACGAGTCGAAAATCGTCTTGGCGAACTCCTCGCTCATGCCGATGCCGTTGTCCTTGCAGCGGAACTCGAAGGTGCCGTAGCCTGAGGCCGACACCGACTTCTGCATGACCCGCAGTGAAATCTTCCCGCCCGGGCGCGTGTATTTGATGGCGTTGGAAAGCAGGTTGAGCAGCACCTGGTTGAGGCGCAGCTTGTCGCAATACACCCGGTCGTTCCGCACATCCTCCATGTCGATGGAGAAGTCGTGCTTCTTCGCCTGGACCGCCGCGCGGACAAGGTCGTGGAGCACGTGGAGGATGTCCGTCAAAGACTCCTCCTTCTCGTTCAGGACCATCTTGCCGGACTCGATGCGGCTCATGTCCAGGATGTCGTTGATGAGAGACAGCAGATGTTCCGACGACTGCCCGATGGTCTCCAGATACTCCTTGACGCGCGGCGTGTCGTCGATGTGGTTGATTGCGAGGCCGGTGAAGCCGATGATCGCGTTCATGGGCGTCCGGATGTCATGGGACATGTTGCTCAGGAATGCCGTCTTGGCGCGGTTGGCGGCCTGCGCCATCTTCAATGCGTCTTCAAGCTGCTTGCGCAGCTCGGTTTCCTGTTGCCGCTGCTTTTCAATGGTTTCGGTGTTTTCCGTCAATTCCTTGTTGATCACCGCCAGCTTCCGGTTGCTGGCGCGGTAGTTGACAAGCGCCACGGCCATCGCGGCAAGGAATGCGATGATTAGGATTGCCGTCAGGATATGTTCCCGGATGAAGTCCATCATGGAGAAGGTGTATATCCGCCTCACATATGAATAGGCCGCCTTGTTGGTGAAATCGTGGTCTAGCATCGCCAGCCCGCGGTTCATCAGCAGCATGAGCCCGATGTTGTCCTTGGCGAACGCCATGCGCAGCGGCACGTCGCGCTTGGTCCGTCCCGCCCGGATCGAGTGGTACTTGCTGTGCTTCAGCAGCGCCTCGGTCCGGAGGCCGTTCAGGATGGTCCCGCTCGCCGTCCCGTTCAGGACCCCGTCGAGACAGCTCCGGATGTCGTCGTATAAGACGATCTCCGATTTGGGGTAGGCGTCTTTCGAGTAGTAATACTGCATCAGATTGTGCCGGTTGACGGCGATGCGCCGGGTCCGGTCTTTCCCGTGGCCTTTCAGATAGGCGAAATCGCTGGCGAGCGTCACGAGGTCCTTGCCGCCGATGATGCCGTAGGACTGCTTGACCGAATTGCTGATGTAGGCGGGCAGCATCATGTCGACTTTGCCGGATTCGACCGCGCGGTAGCCCTCTTTCTGATCGGCGAAACAGGTGAATTCGACTCTGAGTTTGTTTTCGA
>JAEEGH010026176.1_pt1 | contig 11642 bp, 13 predicted proteins | sample 9134181 | NCBI WGS metagenome assembly JAEEGH01 (sample SAMN16246544, study PRJNA631951) | gut metagenome | biome: gut microbiome; feature: rumen; material: DP-attached | host: Bos | place: Iran: Karaj | collected 2018-10 | reverse complement strand
AAGTATTCTATAATTACTTGATTGTCAATAACGAAAACGGTGTCTCAAAATCGTGTTCTGAGACCAAATGTTACTATGCCTTGTGCACCAAATCCAACTTCGATAAACGGACGTAATAATTCAGGACCATATTCAATACCTGTCAAACCTTCTATACACGGTATAATAAAGGTTTCATCGCTGAACGTACCGTCTGAATTAAGATGGAAATTGTATCGGCAAAAAAAACCTACACCCGCACCTCCTTTCGCGTATGCGCGCACATATTCTTTGTTGATAATATTGAACTGCCCGACGCATAAAACCCTGTAGAATCTATCCTTTTGTGTACCTGATATTCTCGGCTTCTCGTAATTAGTCAGTCGGTCAATTCGTTCGTAATTTGCCGCCAAACCAAGTTCAAGTTTGGGGGTTATTGAGCGCATATACTGCACGTTGTATATGCCACTGTAATGGCGGATTTTTTCGTGGTAGTCATTTTTGTAGATTGCCTTGCCAGAGTCTGTTTTTTCTGGCACATCGTTTGGCATATCAAGAAGAAAGAAAAAACTTGCTGAGCTGTAGAACGCTGAAATCTGATTTTTAGGATATTCGATGTTTTGCGATTGTCCGCAGAGCGAGCCGACAAGAGCAAGCGCAAGAAGTGTTAATCTTTTCATAATAGTTTAAGGTTTTAATTAGGAATGTATGACGATATTTTTCAAAATCTGCTTCTGATTCCAATTGCCGCAAAACCTTGAGCGCCCAATCCAATTTCACCGAACGCTCTTACCATTTTGGGTCCGATTTCAACACCTGTTGCCCCAATAAAACTTGGAATGTACGCAAATTCTTTGTCTTTTTTCCATAAATCATACTTTTGCTCTGTAAAAATAAAACGCACACCTAATCCTGCCTTTGTGTATAAACCTATCCAATTGCTTCGTAGCAAATCGAACTGCATTACGCAAAGGATGTAAGGCATCCTATCTTTTTCCGTCCATTTATCGTAAGGTTGAGCCCGAGAATCATATCTGTAAATCCAATGTTTAGAGCGGTTTTCTTCATAACCTAATTGCACTCCAAATGACATCCAAGGTTGAAAAAAATTGTGCAGATACTCAATGTTATAGGTTCCCGAGAAATTAGTATAATCCCAGAGCTCAGTTACATCGCCCTTTTTCCCATCGGCAGGTTCTCTGTTGCCAACAAACTCGTCGAAACCCGAGTGCAGAGATTTTCCTTTACAATAAAACGCAGAAACCTGATTTTTAGGATAATCTATCATCTGAGAGTATCCGCAGAGCGAGCCGACAAAAGCAAGCACAAGCAGTGTTAATCTTTTCATAATAGTTTAAGTTTTTAATTAGAATTGCTTTGTGCGATAACGCGCACATCTATAAGACAATTTAGTATGGATTTACCCTACTCGCATTCTGAATTTTTCACAAAAAAAATGTGCGGCTGCACACCACACATTCTTTAAAATTTGTATGTCTTTCAACTATCAATAAATCAGCATCGAAATCAGATAAGCCACAAGCGTTGAAACCGACACGCAAATCAGGCCAGGCATCATAAACGAGTGGTTGAGCAGGTACTTGCCTATGACGGTTGTGCCCGAGCGGTCGAAGTTGACGGTGGCAATGTCGGACGGGTAGTTCGGAATGAAGAAATAGCCGTAAACCGACGGCAGCACGCCCAGCAGCACCCAGCCTGGAATGCCGAGCGAATAGGCCAGCGGCAGCATTGCAACCACCACCGCGCCTTGCGAGTTTATCAGCACGCTCACGCAGAAGAACACCAGCGCAATGGACCACGGATATTGCGCCACAATGCCCGAGAGCATCGTCTTCATTTCGGTCAGATAGTTTGAGAAGAAGGTGTCGGCCAGCCACGCAATGCCGTAAATGGCCACCACGGCCACCATTCCCGACTGCCACACTGGACCAGCCACGGCCTTCTTTGGCGACGCCTTGCAGAAGATTATCATCAGCGCGGCGGCGGCAATCATAACTATCTGAATAACAAGGTTCATTGCCAGCGGTTTCTGGTACAGTTCGGTCATTCCGAACGATTGAATGCCCGACTTAATCAACTGGTCGGGGGTAATGACGGTGCCGTCGGCAAGGGTTGTGGGTGCCGCGCCTTTCACGGCCCGCAGCGTGCTGTACGACGGCAGCACATTCTGGAAAATGGCGAAGAAGACAATCACCGCCAGTGCGCCAAGGAAAATGAAAACGGCGTTTTTGGCCGATTGCGGAATCTCTTTGTCGAGCGTTGTGGCCGAACTGCCGTAAATGAACTTATACTGCTCAGGGTCTTTCAGTTTGGCCTGGAACTGCGGGTCTTTGTCAAGGTCGAGACCGCGGTGGTACGAAGCGGCGGCGGCGGCCATCAGTCCGCACAGGCACGACGGAATGCTCACCATCAGCACGCCAGGAATCGAGACATCGAAACCGTTGGCGTTCGAAATCGACACAAAAGCCACCACTGCGGCCGCAATGGGCGAGCAGGTTATGCCCACCTGCGACGCTATGCTGGCCACGCCGCACGGACGCTCGGGACGGATTCCTTTTTTCAGGGCAATGTCGCAGATAATGGGCATCAGCGTGTAAACCACGTGGCCTGTGCCCACCAGCACTGTCAGGAAGAAGGTGCAGAGCGGCGCCAGAAAGGTTATGCGGTCGGGGTGCTTGCGCAGAAGCCGCTCGGCCAACTGAATGAGCCAGTCCATTCCGCCCGACGCCTGCATAATGCCTGCGCAAGTGACGGCGGCAATGATTATGTAGATAACGTCGGTTGGCGGTGTGCCAGGTTTCAGGCCGAAGCCGAAAACAAGAATTGCCAGGCCAATGCCCGAAATCGCGCCCAGCGCCAACGAACCGTAGCGCGAGCCAACCCACAATGCGCCCAGCACAATGCAGAGTTGCAGAATGATAGATAGTGTCGCCATAGTTTTACATTTAATTATCGAAGCCTAAATATACGGTGTTTTTCGATTCGGTTGGCGGAAATTTGTTTGGTGAATTGGTGAATCGCATCCCTACCAAATTTAATGGTAACGCCCTGACGGGCGGAAATTTTTAAAAAATCTATAAGAAAATTATTCAAAATCAATATCTAACCAAACTTATCCAAAACAACCCAAAAACTTTGTTTGGATAAATTCGGGTTCGTTTGGTTAGGGATAAAAAACTGGAAATCGATTATCTATTTATCGCTAACCGATTTTATCAGATTCAATCAGAAAAAGTTATCGGTTAAAATCGGGTTGAATCGGTTAGAGACAAAAAATCTTAAAATCAATTTTTTATAAATTTTGAATTGAATTTTTTTAAAATTTCTCGCGTAAGCGAAAACCCAAACTTCACGCATTCAATCCTTCAACCAATATATTTTCCGTCGGCACTTTTGCCCAACTGAATTCGTGCAGAATCTCGCTGATTGTCAGCGGTTCGGGGCGGTCGGTGATTCCCGCAAGGTGGGCGACAAGGCCCAGAAGTTGCTCGGGCGTGTGGTTCTGCCGAAGGCTGCCCATATCGGTGCCGCGGTCGCGTTTGGCAAGGCGGTGGCCGCCAGTTGACATCAGCAGCGGAATGTGTGCGAACTGCGGCACGGGGTAGCCGAGCAGCCCGTAAAGGTAGATTTGCTGCGGCGTTGACGGCAGAAGGTCGCAGCCGCGGACCACTTCGGTGACGCCCATCAGAGCGTCGTCGGCCACCACGGCCAACTGGTAGGCGAAGTTGCCGTCGGCTCGGCGGACAATGAAATCGCCGCAGTCGCGGGCCAAATTGTAGTGCTGCAAACCGTAATGACCATCGGTGAAAGTGCTGTCGGCATCGGGCACGCAGAGCCGTGTGGCGGGCTTGCGTGTGGCGCTCATTGCAGTGCGCTCGGCGGCCGTGAGTGCTCGGCAGCGGCCGCTGTAAACCACCACGCCGTCGGATTGGTGCGGTGCGCTGGCGGCCATAATGTCGGCGCGGGTGCAGAAGCACGGATAGAGCAAACCGCGAGCCTCAAGTTTCTGCAGTTCACGCTCGTAAACGGCATCGCGCTGGCTCTGATAGTACGGACCGCTGGGGCCGCCACGGCTCCCGCCTTCGTCCCACTCAAGGCCGAGCCAGAGCAGGTCGTCCTCAATCTGCGCGGCATACTCGGGGCGGCACCGCTGGCGGTCAAGGTCCTCAACGCGCAGCAGCCATTTGCCACCCTGGCTGCGTGCCGAAAGCCACGACAGCACGGCGCTGTAAATATTCCCTAAATGCATCCGCCCGCTCGGCGACGGGGCAAAACGACCTTTCATTGTTAAGGATTCAAACTGATAATAACAGAATTTAAGGCAAGGGCTGCATAAATGTGCGGTTGCGAACTGCACAAATTATTTAACATTTATAATATCAGATAATTGTGTACACAGAGTGGGATATTCCTCGCGGATTGTGTTATAAACATCCTCCATCCGAAGTGTCTGATAGCGGTGTGCTGTAATATCGCGCATTCCCGCAATGGCCTTCCACGGAAAATCTTTGTATTCTTGCCGCGTTTCTTCGGATATGACTTTTGCCAGTTCGCCAACATTTATGCAGGTCATCGACAATGCCCGTTTCTGCAACTCGCTGGCCATAAACGCTTCAAGGCTGGTGTCAGCGAGCAGTGAAATGCCAATCTTCATTTCACTAATCATCTTCTGTATGGCGATAAAATCTCTACGCTGCATACAGAACAACCTCCTTTCCAACCTCAATCATATCGTCGCTCGAGAGCGGACCGTGGATAATATCGACATCCAACCCCAAAGCGCTTTCGAAATCGAGTTTGAGTTTCGACAGCGTTATGAGTGAGACAGGGTTGAAAAACTCCACAATCAGGTCAACATCGCTCTTGTCGGAATTTGTACCGTTTGCACGCGAGCCGAACAGCACAACCTTCTTGATTGCGTATTTGCTGACGAAAGCCAAAACACTCCGTTTAATGTCGTCAATTCCCATAACCAGCTTTGCAAAAACTTTTCAAATATAGAAAACTTGCTCAAAAACAGAAAATTAATTCACCCGTGCGAAACCCTAAAACCTCACGCAAATCCCCACTCCCGATTGCATCAGGCCAATGTTCAGGCTAACGCCGTCGGCATCGTCTTTGGGCGGAATGTACTCGGTGCCCATCAGGCGCAAGGCCTCACGCGACTGCTTGTTGTAGTTCATAAAAATCGGAATCGAAATGGCGGCCATACAGCACCCTGCAACCGACATCGGAATGTTCGGCGAGTCGTCCCAAATCATACTCACGAGCGGATAGGCCACCAAAACGCCGCCCACCACGCAGAAGAGTTTGCCGAAGAACATCGACTCCTGCGCCTTGCCGAACATATCGGCGGCGGGTTCGTTGGCTCCGCAACCCACTATCAGACGGTCGAGACTGACGCGCGCGCTATCGACATAAAAGCGGTTGAGTCCGCAGTGCTTCTGCACTTTGACGGCGCTTGCAGGAATTGAATCCTGCGCTGAAAGTGTGCCAGCGGCAATCACTAACAGACTGATAATGAGCAGACGTTTCATAGTGTTTCTTTTATTTGATAATCGTTGCGGTCGGTTGAACTGCGCGAGACGAGTTCGCCCAGAAATCCCGTCAGGAAGAGTTGCGTGCCCAGAATCATACAGGTGAGAGCCAGATAGAAATAGGGGCTGCTGGTGACGAGCGGCGCGGCAATGCCTCGCGAAAGCGATATGAGTTTGATTGCGCCCACGGTGGCGGCGGCAAAGAATCCCAAAAGGAAGACAAACACGCCCAGAGTGCCGAAAAGGTGCATCGGTTTTTTGCCGAATTTGGTCATAAAGAGTATCGACATCAGGTCGAGAAAGCCGTTTATGAAGCGCTCAATGCCGAATTTGGTCTTGCCGTACTTGCGCGCGCGGTGAACGACCACCTTCTCACCTATTCGGCCGAAGCCCGCCTGCTTGGCCAGCACGGGAATGTAGCGGTGCATCTCGCCGTAAACCTCGATTGACTTCACCACGTCGCGGCGGTAAGCCTTCAGGCCGCAGTTCATATCGTGCAGGCCAATGCCCGTGGTGACGCGGCCCACCCAGTTGTAGAACTTGCTCGGAATGGTTTTGGTGATTGGGTCGTGGCGCTCTTTCTTCCAACCCGACACAAGGTCGAACCCGTCGCTGACAATCATCTTGTACATTGCGGGAATCTCGTCGGGGCTGTCCTGCAGGTCGGCGTCCATTGTGAAGACCACGTCGCCCTCGGCCTCGCGGAAGCCGCAGAATAGCGCTGCCGACTTGCCGTAGTTGCGGCGGAAACGCAGGGCGCGGATTGAGCCGTACTCTTCGGTGAGTTTATGGATTTCGTCCCACGAGCCGTCGGTACTGCCGTCGTCAACAATCACAATCTCATAGGTAAAATTGTTGTCGTACATCACTTTGGCTATCCAAGCCACAAGTTCGCTGATTGATTCCTGCTCGTTGTAGAGCGGTATTACAACACTGATATTCATTGATTTAAATTATTAATCTGTAGTAATGGTTTTGTTTTGATGATGTTGGCCAGAATCAGGCTGAAGAATCCAGCGCCAATGAGTTGCATAATGAACATCACAAAGGCCATTGAGCCGCCCGAGAGCGATTCTCTGTATAAATTCATCATTGCCGCCGTCTGCTCGTCGTTCATTCCCCACTGCTGCCGCAAGACGGGTTCAACCTGACCGATAATGGTTTGAAGGTCTTCAGGCGCGATGGTGCTGTAGTAGAAATATCCGAACACGGCAAGCACTATGGCGCTAATCACGTTGAGTTTGGTGACGTAGAGCAGCGCGCGGCCGTAGATGAACTTCTCGCCTTCGACAGCCTCACGGTACTGACGGCCTGAAATCATCACCACAAACGAGAAGATGATGATGTTGAGCCACGAGATGTTGTCGCCAGGCGTGTGCGTCATTCCCCGCAGGTGCGCAATGAAGATGGTGGCCGCAAACGACAGACCGATTACCGCCCCAACCTTCAGAATGAATAAGTTGACTTCGTTTTTTTCAGACATCATTGATGAGTTTGAACTGCAAATATAACTTAAACGCAAACTGAAAACACAAACATTAATCAAAAACAGCAACTCAACTTTTTAAACCCCATCTCAACCTTCTAAACTTTTCTAAACATTCTCAACCTTTTCTTATCTTCGCCGCAAAACTTCTGAAGCAATGTTTGCAGTTTTCAAAAAAGAGTTGGCCGTCTTTTTCAGTTCAGTGATGGGCTATCTGGCAATCCTTATCTTCCTGATAGCCACTGGATTGTTCCTTTGGGTGATTCCTGGCGGCAACAATGTGCTCGACGGCGGTTATGCCACTCTCGACGGGCTTTTCGGGCTGGCGCCGTGGCTGTTTCTGTTCCTGATTCCCGCCATCACAATGCGCAGTTTCGCCGAAGAGCGCAAAACGGGCACGCTCGACCTGCTGCAAACACGCCCGCTCACTGAAACACAACTGGTTCTGGGCAAGAATCTGGCATCGCTGGCCATTGCGCTCATCGCCATCGCGCCAACGCTGATATACTTCCTGTCGGTTTACGTGCTGGGCAATCCTGCGGGCAACATCGACACGGGCGGCACGTGGGGCTCTTACATCGGGCTGGTGCTGCTGGCAATGGTCTATGTGAGCATCGGGTGCTTCTGCTCGTCGCTCACCGATAGTCAGGTGGTTGCGTTTCTGCTGGCCATCGTCATCACCTTTGTTTTCTATATGGGGTTCGATGTGGCGGGCGACGCTTTTGGCGGTATCGGTCAGATTATGAGCGCTTTGAGCATCGATGAGCACTACCGCTCAATCAGCCGCGGCGTGGCCGACACCCGCGATTTGGTTTATTTCGTCTGCACGGCGGCGTTCTTTGTGCTGCTCACGCAATACAAACTCAAACTCGACAAAAAATAGACGGCTATGCGAAAACAACTCACAATTGAAACGGCCGTCAAGGTGGCCATTCTGCTGATGATTGGCATTCTGTCGTCGTACTTCCACGCGCGTTTCGACCTGACCGCCGACCGCCGCTACTCGCTCTCGAAGCCCACAAAGCAGATGCTGCAGCGGATTGACGACGAGATTCTGTTCCGTGTCTATCTCGACGGCGACCTGCCCGCTGGGTTCCAGCGCCTTCAGAACTCGGTGCGCGAGATGCTCGACGAGTTCCGCGCCTACGGTGGCGAGAACATCCAGTATGAGTTCATCGACCCTGCCGAAAACCCCAACCAGCAAGGCCGCGAGCGCGTTTTCCGCGAACTTTACGAGAAGGGGCTCGACCCCACCAATCTGCAAATCAAGGAAAAAGACGGCAGTACGGCGCAGAAACTCATCTTCCCAGGCATCATTGTGTCGTACGCTGGGCGCGATGTGGCCGTCAACATCTTGAAAAATCACGTTTCGGCATCGGCCGAAGCCAATCTGCAGACATCGATTCAATCGCTCGAATACGACCTGACGTTCGCCATCAACCAACTGCTCACGCCCGAAGCGCCCGTCATCGGCTTCCTGCGCGGCCACGGCGAACTCACGCCCGAGCAGATGGAAGATATGGCCTACACGCTCGGCAAATTCTACACTCTGCGCCAGGTTGACGCCGCGCCCGAACTTGCCAGCACCGACTCGGCAGGGCGGCTCACCTACCGCGCCCTTGTGGTTGCGCAGCCGCTTTCGCGATTCAGCGATGCCGAAAAATTTATGATTGACCAATATGTGATGGCTGGCGGCCGCGTGCTCTGGCTCATCGACAATACCACAGCCAGCATCGACAGCCTGTCGCACGGGCGCGAAGTGCAGGCAATGCAGTTGGACCTGAATCTCGACGACCTGCTCTTCAACTACGGTGTGCGCATCAATGCCAATCTGGTTCAGGATATGCAGTGCGCCGTCGTCCCCGTCAACACCGCCCTGGTGGGGCAGCCGCCGCAGTTTGCGCCAGCGCCGTGGGTTTTCTCGCCCATCATCACGCCCGCAGCCAACCATCCGCTCACCAAGAATTTGGATATGATTCGCATCGATTTCGCCAGTTCAATCGACACCGTCGGGCGCGATGCGAGCGTGGCGAAGAGCATTCTACTGGCCGCGTCTGTCAACTGCCGCGTGGTTCCGCTTCCCGCGCGAGTCGATTTGTCGATAATCAGCGAACGCATTGCGCCTGAAGCATTTACGCACTCAGGGCTGGCCGTCGGGGTGCTGCTCGAAGGTGAGTTCCGCAGCGCTTTCGCGAATCGTCCGCTGCAGATTGATGGTTTCAGCCGCCAGCAGTTCCGCCGTGAAAGCGCCGCCACGCGGATGATTGTGATTTCTGACGGCGACATCATCCGCCAGCAGTTCCGCCAGAACGGCGATCAGCGTGAGCCGCTGCCGCTCGGCTACGACCGCTACACACGCCAAACATTTGGAAATAAGGAATTTCTGCTCAACGCGATAAACTACTTGTGCGGGTTCGACGAGTTGATGGAAAGCCGTTCGAAAGAGTTCAAACTGCGGATGCTGAACCGCGCCAAAATCACCGAACAGCGCACCACCTGGCAGATGCTGAATGTTGTAGTTCCAGTTTTAATAATTGTGGCTTTCGGATTCATATTCAACGCATTAAGAAAACGCCGCTACCAATGAAAATGAAAAACGTTCGGTTGCTGATTGCGTTTGCCGTGCTTTTGGCGGCAACGCTTGCAGTGGTTTTGAGCAATCGGAAATCGACTTTCGGCGGGCGCGAAGAGCGACTAATGGTTAAAGATACGGCTGCCGTCGCACTTGTTTCAATCTCTAACGCTGGCGGCGGTGTTGAGTTGCAACGCACTGACGGTCAGTGGCTTGTCGATGGTCAGACACCCGCCCGCACCGACCTTGTGCCCGTTCTGCTGAAAGCGGTGCACGACATCAGCATCACCAAGCCCGTGGCCAAAGCCGATGCCAAAAAGATGATTGCCGAAATGGATAGAAGCGGCTACACAGTCAAAATCAACAGCCGACGGAAAACGCTGGCGCACTATAAGTTACTGTTTGCAACCAACGGCGAGTGCTATGCCTGGGCCGCTGGCTCTGTCCGTGTGTTTGCCGTGGAAGTGCCTGGCTACAACCGTTTTCTGTCGGTTCTGCGCCTGTCGGGCGCTGCCGACTGGAAGAGCCGCACCATTTTTGCCGTCAAACCCGACCGCATTCGGCAGATTATCTTCAACAGCACCGCTAAACCCGAAAACTCATTCGTTATCAAGCATAAAGGCCGCCAAAGCGAGATTTTCTCGTACCCCGTCGGCCTGAAAATCACCGATGCCGACGCCGACAAACTTGAACACTACGTGGCGCAGTTCACCCGCAAGGATTTTACTGATTATGTGCAACTTCCGCAGTCGCAAATCGACTCGATAACCGCCACGCAGCCAATATACTCGCTGTCGGTCACCACCGACGACGGCCGCGAAGTGTGGTACAAGGCCTTTGAGCGCCGCCTTCCGCAATCCGCCACCCCCGACCCCGACAATTTCTACCTGCTGCTGAGCAACGGCGACTTTGTGGTGGCCAAATACTACGATTTCGACGCGGTGGTGAAAAGTTTGGGGTGGTTTAGGAAGTAGCACTGACTGCGGAATCGCAAAATCTGATTGAACTTTTACTTTCAATGACTCGGCGTTGAAAGCTAATAATCAAATTCTTCATTCATTCCTTCTTTCGGCACGTAGTATTCTTTGACCACTTCGGTGCGTTGTGGCAGAATGTTGAATACCAAGCCAATTGAGCCGCCCAATTCCGTCAGCCGTGAAGCCTGAATGCCATTAGGTTGTTTTTTGAAAATATTCTGTCCGCCAGCAAGTTGCAAGTCATACCGCACATCGGCGAAAGCCGAAAAACGCTGCCCGAAATTGATTCTGAAACCCAATCCGGCCTTATTGCCGAAGTCAATGGAACGGGCTTTCTGATTGTACAAATCGTAAGGGTTTCCGGAAATGTACGCATCAAAATTCCTGGCTGTTTCCTTCTCGCTCTGCTTAAAAGCCACATACGGACCAAGAACACCATAAATGCGGAACCAACTGCGTCCGAGCTCGAAATGCGTCATCATTGGCACTTCAATGTAGGTAAGCTCGCGCTTGTATTCAATGTTGCTGTCATCCTTATCCCTGTCGCGCCAACCTTTTACAGTGTAGTTCACTTCAACCTGAATTCCGGCGTTGCTCTTGTCGTTGAAAATGCCGACAATGCCGAAACTGGGCTCATAGAGCGGCACCTGATTGCCTGTGAGCGCGGGCGGCTCAAAATTCGCACCAAACGCACCATAGCCGGCTCTCACACCGACCGAGAGTTGCGCGGTTGCTGATACCGCAGAAAACATTGTCAATATTAAAAGTAGGCGTTTCATACTTGCGCGTCAAAACTACAAGAAAAATGGCAACCAGCACGCAAAATCTTTTTTCATTGGCTTTTTACGTCGATTTATGGGTGAATATTGTTGCGGATTATGCTGTTTTGCTACTTTAGCACCAATTCAAAACCTTTACGGCGATGAGAATAAAAACAGGAACGGTGTTGAGATGGGTGGTAGCGGCGCTTTCGCTAGCGTTCATAGGCTGGAAGGTCTATGCGCAACTGTCTGATGGCGAGCCGTTTGCCGCATGCCGTCCGGCTATTGTTCCGCTGTTGGCCGCAGTAG
>JAEEGH010026173.1_pt1 | contig 11643 bp, 7 predicted proteins | sample 9134181 | NCBI WGS metagenome assembly JAEEGH01 (sample SAMN16246544, study PRJNA631951) | gut metagenome | biome: gut microbiome; feature: rumen; material: DP-attached | host: Bos | place: Iran: Karaj | collected 2018-10 | reverse complement strand
GGACCCGTTGCAGAGTCAGTATTCATCGCAGGAATGTTCGTTAAGTACGGTGAAGAGTACGCACAGCTCTGTGATCTCACAGGAGACCATGCAGAGGCCGAGCGTGCAAGAGCTGAGGTCAAGAAAGTCTACGATGCAGCCACAACTGCAGGCTGGGACGGAGAATGGTTCGTCAGAGCATACGATGCAAACTCCAACAAGGTTGGTTCCAAGGAATGCGAGGAAGGTCAGATCTACATCGAGCCCCAGGGCTTCTGCGTACTGGCCGGAATCGGTGTCAAGGAAGGCCTTGCTGAGAAGGCACTTAAGAGCGTTGAGGAGAGACTTGATACCAAGTACGGTGTAATGATCCTCCAGCCCGCTTATACCAAGTATCACCTCGAACTTGGTGAGGTTAGCTCATATCCTCCGGGATACAAGGAGAACGCCGGAATCTTCTGCCACAACAACCCTTGGGTTTCAATCGCAGAGACAGTTCTGGGCCACGGCGACAGAGCTTTCGAGATCTACAAGAAGACCTGCCCCGCTTACGTTGAGGAGATCAGCGAGATCCACTGCACAGAGCCCTACGTTTACTCACAGATGGTTGCAGGCCGCGATGCCAAGTTCCACGGACAGGGCAAAAACAGCTGGCTTACAGGTACAGCTGCATGGACCTTTGTAAATGTATCTCAGTACATCCTTGGTGTTTATCCCACACACAATGGTCTTTCCATTAACCCTTGCATTCCTGAGGGCTTTGGAGACTTCGAGATCACCAGAAAGTACCGCGGTGCTACCTACAACATCAGCGTTAAGCAGAACGGTGCTCAGAAGGGTATCAGCAAGCTTATCGTAAACGGCAAGGACATCGATCTTTCCGGAGCCAAGGCAGACGTTGTATCAGGCGGCGCTCTCATTCCTTACGAGGAAGGCGTAACCGAGTATAAGGTAGAAGCTATCATGGGTTAATCCCCGCACCATACAAAACATTTTTAAGTTCATTCAGGGCCACCGCCAAAATTAGGCGGTGGTCCTTTTAGTACCATAAAAGTGTAGTTGTTAGAGAGTAGTTAACTCTGACATCTGCACTTATTTTTTTATAATAAGGGGAGTAATTGGTATGGCGAGGTCCTTTTTGGATTTTTACATCCGGCAACCAAAACTGTCAGCCAACCCCTTATTATAAGTATTCGCTTAAGCAGGTAGGGATCAGCTCCCGTGTAACCAACTAAAATGAATGGTAATAAGTGTGGGTGGTAAACAATTACTAATTCAAGCACAGGAGGTTATGTATGATTAGCATAGGTATTGATATTTCAAAGGGGAAGAGTACAGTGTGCATGCTGAAACCATATGGAGAGATTGTTGCAAGTCCATTTGAAGTAATGCACACGGAGAGTGAACTGAAGAATCTGATTCAAATGATTCAAAGGCTGGACGGCGAAATCCGCATAGTTATGGAGGCGACAGGCATATATCATTTGCCTATGTTGACGGCACTTCAAGACCAAAAACTATTTGTAGCTGTGATCAATCCGTTTGAAATGAAGGAGTACGCGTCCAGAGGGCTTAGAAGAGTAAAGACAGATAAGCAGGATTCAATTACCATTGCAAACTACGGGATTGATAACTGGTATCGGTTGGAAAATCATCAAGGAAACGATGATGTGTATTCTGAGCTAAAACTTCTGGGAAGGCAGTATTGCCATTATATGGAACTTCATGTAAAGGCACTGCTTGAATTAACGCATATGTTGGATTATACAATGCCTGGAGTAAAGAAGGAGTTTCATAGTTGGAATGAAAGCAACGGAAAGGACAAGTTGAGTGATTTTGTTGAGAGATACTGGCATTTCGATAACATAACGGCAATGACCAAAGAGGATTTTATCGAAGATTACATTTCTTGGGCTGCTGAAAAGAAATACCACCAGAACCGATCAAAAGCGGCTGAGCTTTATGATCTTGCATCTGATGGCATCTCAACATTACCTGCCAATACCCCATCGACCAAAATGCTGGTATTGGAAGCCGTAAGGGTACTTCGAGAAATCGACAGTACCTTACTGAAGATAATAACACGAATGAAAGAACTGGCAAAGACGCTTCCTGAATACAATACGGTACGAGCGATGGGTGGGGTTGGAGATGTCTTGGCTCCTAAACTGATTGCGGAGATAGGCGATATAAGAAGATTTCATAGTGGTAAGGCACTGATTGCATTTGCAGGCATAGATGCACCGCCATATGAATCCGGTCAATTTGTGGGCACCAATCGAAAGATAAGTAAACGTGGCTCAAAGGTGCTGCGTAAGATTGGTTATGAGACCATGAGAGTCTTAAAAACACACAAAGCTCCAGAGGATGATGCGGTATACCAGTTTATTCTGAAGAAAGAAGCCGAAGGAAAATCGAAACGTCAGGCTAAGATAGCGGGACTAAATAAGTTTCTGCGAATTTATTATGCTCGTGTAAGCGAAGTTTACAAAGCATAAAGAACTAGAAAATACAGCTTATTATTGGCTGATGAAAGTCAGCCTTTTTAGTGTGCACAAAAATAATAAGAATAGGGCAAAAAGAAAAACCTGCTGGGAAAAGCAATTTACGCTTGACTTTTCTTAGCAGGTTTTGTTGCACAAGACCGGCAAGCGAATGGATGCAGGGAAAAGCCATATTATCTGTGTATAAATGGATGTTTTTGGTATAATAATACAGGCTGGGCAGATGCAGATTTGTAACTACCGACAGCATAGATGATTCCGTGCTGTGGAGCAAATAAAAGGAGAAATGAAATGAAGAAAATATCACTGACCAAGTATACGGATTTTATCGTAGAAAAGACCACGGAGCTCTTAAACATCGACTCCCCCACAGGCTACACCAAAGAGGCTGCCGCCTGGGTCAAAGATGAATTCGAAAAGCTTGGATTTAAAGCTACTCTTACCAACAAGGGAGGAGTTATTGTCGATCTTACCGGCAAGAACAAAAAGGACGGACTTCTTCTGGAAGCCCATGTGGACACTCTCGGGGGAATGGTTGCCACCATTAAGGACAACGGAAGACTTCAGCTTACAAACCTTGGCGGAATGAATCCCAACAATGCCGAGACTGAGAACGTAAGAGTCATTACCAAATTTGACGGAATCTACGAGGGTACCTTCCAGCTCAAGAACGCTTCCATCCATGTAAACGGCAAGTATGACGAGGAAAAGAGAACCTGGGAGAGCTGCGAGGTTGTTCTGGATGAGGATGTAAAGAAAAAAGAGGACACCGAAAAGCTTGGCATCTCGGTAGGCGATATCGTTTGCTTTGAACCCAATGTGAGAGTAACAAAGTCAGGCTACATCAAGTCAAGATTCCTTGACGATAAGCTTAGCGTGGGAATCCTCCTTGGACTTGCCAAGTACATCAGCGACAAAAAACTTGTACCCAAGAGAGCATTATATGCCCACATAACTGTTTTTGAAGAGGTTGGACACGGCGGATCCGGCAGTGTTCCCGAAGGCTGCACCGAAGCAATCTCTGTGGACATGGGATGCGTCGGCGACGGACTTACCTGTACAGAAAAGCAGGTTTCAATCTGTGCCAAGGACAGCGGCGGCCCTTACAGCTACGAGATAGTTAAGGGACTTGTTTCAGCAGCCAAAGACAGCGGTGCCGATTATGCGGTTGATATCTATCCCCACTACGGAAGCGATGTGGAAGCAACCCTTCGCTCCGGAAATGACTTAAGGCATGGACTTATCGGTGCCGGCGTATATGCTTCCCACGGATATGAGAGAAGCCACAGAGACGGAGCAGAGAATGTTCTTCGCCTTCTGATCCAGTATGCGCTTTGATTAAAAACCTAAGGAACCGGACATAGCCTGAAATGGAAATACTTTGGATCATAGCAACAATAACAGCATTTTTTGTAAAGGGCCTTTGCGGCTTTGCCAACACCCTGGTGTTTACGTCTATCCTTGGCTTTGGCGCCAATAATATAGCCATATCTCCCATTGAGCTTATGTTGGGATACCCCTCCAATCTGATTTTGACCTGGCAGAACAGGGACAAACTGGACAAAAGAGTCGTGATCCCGCTGGCCATACTGGTCCTGGCGGGAAGTATCCCCGGGGCTCTGCTCTTAAAGAACGTGGATGCCAGATACATCAAGCTGGTATTCGGCGTCATAGTTGTGCTCCTGGGAATAGAGATGTTTCTAAGAGAGAGCAGGGGAGGACGCGCCCGGGAATCAAGGCTTTTGCTTGGGATAATAGGTATACTCTCGGGAGTTCTGTGCGGCCTTTTTGGTGTTGGAGCCCTCCTTGCAGCTTATGTGGGAAGGGTAACTGACAGCAGCGATGAGTTTAAGGCCAATATCAGCGCAGTCTTCATAGTGGACAACACCTTCAGACTGGTCCTGTACAGTGTTCTTGGGATAATAACCCTGCAGGGCCTTAAGACGACGGCTATGTTGCTGCCATTTATGCTGCTGGGACTTTTTGCCGGCATCGGGAGTAGTAAGGTCATGGATGACAAGATCGTAAAGCGCATAGTTATTATTCTTTTGATCATCTCCGGAATTGCGCTTATTGCCAAAAACCTCTGATACCTCAGGGCTTTTGCGACTTAAATACAATTGAAAGAAATTTATGGATCATGAACATAAGGAAGACAAAAGAAACTGATTTAAACCGGGTCATGGAGATATACGAAAGGGCCCGCAGATTCATGGCGGAACACGACAACCCCAACCAGTGGGGGCCCAGAAACTGGCCGCCGGAAGAGCTTATTAATAAAGACATTGACAGGGGCCTTAGTTACGTCTGCGTGGATGATTCTGATGCGGTCATCGGGACATTTTTCTTTGACCGCGGAATAGATGTGGATCCCTGCTATCTGGATATCACAGACGGAGACTGGATTGGAAGCAACGACTATGGCGTTGTGCACAGGATAGCTTCCGACGGCTCCCAAAAGGGAATAGGCAGCTTTTGCGTAAACTGGGCCTATGAGCAGTGCGGACATCTTCGCATGGACACCCATGGGGATAACTACGTTATGCAGAATATGCTAAAGAAGCTTGGATTCGTACATTGTGGTACAATTTATGTAGAGGAAGATGATGCTCCAAGGCTGGCCTTTGAGCGCATCTGAATCCGGAACCGATAAAAAGTAGCGTTTTTTTAGAAATAGGTTATGATAATTAACAGAACCCGATATGTAATATGCTCCGAGGGATGGTTACTATTGGATTAAGAACTTATGAATCGTTGTTTTATGAAAGGAGTTACCTATGAGAGCGTATGTTAAGTGGATTCTGGCAATAATCATTTTTGTCTACGTTATTTCTCCGATTGACATAGCCCTGGGCCCCGTTGACGATTTTCTCTTAGTACTGTTTCTGGCGGGGGCTTATTTTAAGAGGCGTGAACGTATCGCCAAGAAGGATGCGGATATCGAGGTCATCGACGTGGATGGTAAGGAAATCTGATTGACACAGTAGTTAAAAGCTTATTAAGGAGGTTTTTATGCTGATTCAAATTCCGGAAGGCACTGCTATTATTCTCGAGGGCGAAGCCAACATGGATATGTACAAGATCATATCCGGAAGCGTTGAGCTTTACACAGGCTACGGAACCAGAAGTGAGACGATCCTTGCCATTAAATCCAAGGATGACTACATTGGAGAAATGGGGCTTTTTACCCACGGAAGACCGGCCATCTATACAGCGGTGGCTTTTTCGGATGTGGTTCTTAAGAGGATCACACAGGATGACGTGGATGAGTTTATCAAGACCAATCATGTTGATGTCTACAGGATCCTGGAGAATATGGCTGAGTCCATGTACGGAATGAAGTACAGCATGGATATGTACGTCAGGGATGTCGAGGAGAAGGGGAATATCCCTATGTCCAAGGATGTGCGTATTTTCTTTTCCTCCTGCTTTGCTAAATACAACGAGGGCAACGGCAGAAAATAAAAATATTATACCCTGTATAAAAAACATACCTTTTTGAAATTCAGTTACTGAAAAGAGTTTTATACCTCCTTTATAATATGTCTCAGTGAAATTTTTGGGGATATATTTCAAAGGAGGTATTTTTAGTATGAGAAAGTGGAATCGTAAGAGCAGATTGGCTGTTGCCCTGGCATTTGCTCTTTCGGTGTCGTCAGTTGTGACGGCGAACACGCAGTCATTGGCTGCACAGGAACCTGTCAATGAGTCGCTTGGTATCCCTTTTGGAGAAGTGGCCAGTTATGATGAGGGACAGGGCATTGGAGTAGTATGGGGAGCTGCAGGATATAAGCTTTATACTGTAACTATCTCATGCGAAGCGAACGGATATTCAGAGGTATATACGGATCAGGAACTTGGATTTCATTGGTATCCCGGTGAGTACGCAGACGGAGAATATCTCGTAGAGATCCAGGGACAGCAGGATGGCGAGCTTTCAGGTGCCTGCTCTGCAACGGTCACTGTAGGAAATGGCAATCCGCAGGATCCTGTTCCCGGTGAAGGCGGAGATGGCGAGGGAGATGATACACCCCCTGCTACAGGAGGTTCAGGCACAGAGACACCGGGTGATGAGACTCCCGAAGATGAGACTCCCGAAGAGAACCAGGGCGGAGAGGAAGACAACTCAGGCATAAACCTGGAAGAGCTTGACCACACCGTGGATTATATCGATGGCGGAACAGATGTTACCGTTAAGTACGAGGGAGTTAAGGCTATTGTCACCGGAACTGACTGGGGCAATGACTGGGGCGGTGACAGCCGCTGGCAGGTTCAGCTCAAGGAAGTTGTTGACACTCCCGAAAATGAGAAGTACAACGTTTCATTTAAAGTTAAATCAGATGTAGCCAGAGACATTTTTGTAAAGCTCGGCGACCTTAATGTTGACGCAACTGTTTATGCAGAGCAGACAGTAAGCCTTTCAGCAGGTGTTACTGAGGTCAGCATCACTTCAACCAAGCCGGTTGACATCGACAAGATGCTCATCGACTTTGCTCTTGGAATCAATGGCGATAGCGCGGAGAACACCATTGTGATCTCCAATCTTAAGGTGGCTGCTGTTCAGGGCGAGGAAGAAAATACAAACCCCGGAGAGACCGGTGAAGGACAAGAGGATCTTTCAGGAATTGATTTTGAGACCCTTAATCACAGTGTAGATTATATTGACGAAGGAACAGATGTAACCGTTAAGTATGAGGGAGTAAAGGCTACTATTACCGGAACTGACTGGGGCAATGACTGGGGCAATGACAGCCATTGGCAGATCCAGCTCAAGGAAGTTGTAGATACTCCTGCCAATGAGAAATACGATGTTTCCTGCAACATCAAATCAGATGTGGCCAGAGAGATATTTGTAAAGCTCGGCGATATCGATAATGACGGGACAGTTTATGCAGAGCAGGCAGTAAACCTTTCTGCAGGAGTAACCAAGGTTCATATCACTACTGATAAAGAAGTTGATATCGACAATATGATGGTTCTCTTTGCACTTGGTACAAAGTGGGGAAGCGAAGCTAATACCATCGTGATCTCCAACCTTAAGGTTCAGCCTCACAAGGAAGTCGGTGTTAAGGAAGGTGCTATCAGCTTTGAGGATGCTCAGACAGAGCTTTATGTAGGAAGCGACTGGGCAGGAGTAAATGCCGAGGTAAAAGAGACAGGTACCAAGGCAGAGCTCAATGCCGCAAGCTACGGATGGAATGGTGAGTGGGGTCTGCAGTACATGGTAAAGAGTCTTGGACTTGAAGTAGGCGAGACTTACACATTATCTGTTGATATGACTTCTTCCATTGACAAGAAGGCTCTGATCAAACTGGATGACTCTGGCAGGATTGTAGATACAATTGACCTTAAATCCGGAGAGCTCTATGAATACAGCAAGGAAGTTACAGTTGATCAGGTAGCAAATGATACCCTGTATTTTGCGCTTGGACAGATGCAGGGTGAGGCTGCTAACCTTTCAGGTAAGCTCACCATAGAGAATCTCAGGATCCGGGATTCTAAAGGAAATTATCTGGTTCTTTCAGGCGGCAGTGCCACCGGAGAAAAGGGCGCTGAGTACGACTGGGCCAACAGGAATTCCGAATTTGACTATGCCGATCCCGGAAAGAGCAAAGACGGCTATCAGCTTATCTGGTCAGATGAATTTGACGGAAACTACGGGACCGATACTGTAGATGCCAACGGACTTAATCTGAATAACTGGGCATATCAGCTCGGCGACGGAACAACAGACTGCGGCAACTATGGCTGGGGTAATAATGAGCTCCAGTGCTATACAGACAAGGCAACCAACGTTGGTGTAAATGAGGACCTTGACGGCGACGGACAGGGCGAAGGAGTTCTCAGAATTTCTGCTGTTAACGAGCCTGGTTACAAATACGCCAATGAGTCAGCCAAGAACTATACATCAGCAAGACTTAGAACAACCAAGCCTAACGGTGAACTCTTCAATACCACCTATGGTTATGTTGAGGCAAGAATCTCACTTCCTCAGACTCCCGGCGCATGGCCTGCTTTCTGGATGCTTCCTCAGAGCACTGATATCTATGGCGGATGGCCTGTATCTGGTGAGATTGATATCCTTGAGACAACAGGTACTCAGACCAACCAGGCTTGCTCTACACTTCACTGGGGCGTTCCTAACCATGTATACAAGGGAAGCGGCTATACAGCACTTGATTCCGAGATCAGCTATTTCCACACCTATGCAGTTGATTGGGAACCCGGCAAGATGACCTTCTATTATGATGGAAAAGAGATCTATTCTTCCAGCAACTGGTCAAGCGCAATTCCGGGAGCTTCGGATTCACTTGGTTTTGATGCACCTTTTGATATGCCTTTCTATATGATCCTTAACCTTGCTGTTGACAGCGGTCAGTTCGGGGGCAGCTCCAACAAGGCAGCTTTCAAGGATGACATCAACATGTATGTTGACTATGTACGTGTATTCCAGAGAAACGAAGGATACGCTGATTCTGTAACAAAGTCAGCAGATTCATCCGCAGCTGTTGACTGGACTGAGTATGAAGGAATAAACCAGATCGCAGAGATCACAGACGCAACTCTTGATGTAACAGGCGGCGGACATGATGATAATGCTGCAAAGGGCAGCGGTAAATGGTACCTTTCATATCAGAGTGATGCTTCTGCGACAGCAAGCGTAGTTACAGACAATAATGGAACCGAGTGGGCCAAGGTAGATATCACAAAACAGGGCAGCCAGGACTACGGCGTACAGCTCATCGGTCACTATGACGCCAAGAAAGGCTATGTATACAGAGTAACTTATGATACATATGCAGAGGGCGGCCTTGTAGGTAAGCAGGTTAACTGCGATTCCAAGGAATACGCAGGATGGAGCACCTACGGAGTCCAGAGCTTCAGTCTTGGAGCAAAGCCTGAGACAAGATCCTTCATGTTCCAGCAGTCCGAGGACTTTGATAACTGCCGTATCGAGTTCAACATCGGTGGTCAGGGAACAGGAACAGTTTATATCGGCAATGTAAAGGTTGAGATTGTAGATCCCGAGCTTATGGGTGCAACAGATCCTTCAGGGGCACACGGAGTGCTTGCTGACGGCAATATGATCTTCAACGGCACCTTTGATCAGGGCAACGGCCACACAGCATATTGGCTCCCTGCAGCAGGAACAAGCATCAGCGTTCCCAGATATACTACAAGAGCTCTTCAGTCATCAGATGTAAAGGTAAAAGATATTGCATCCATGACTAACTATGAGAATATCCCGGATGGTATCAAGTACTATGAGAGAAGAGGAGAGGTATCTGCAAATGGCGGATCTCCTGCTATCTATCAGCCCGGCATTAAGATGACAGCTGACAAGTACACACTCTCATTTGATCTGTTCTCAGATACAGACTCAGCAGTAAAGGCTTCTGTTTACACTACAAATGCTGTAGGTGAGACAGTATCCCTGGGAAGAGAAGTTACTTCCGCAAAGGCTTCTTACAATGCAAATGATGGAGTAAGAAGATATTCTCTTACATTTGAGACAACAGAAGACATCGCAAATGCGGCAATTGTTCTGACATTTGCAAAGGGCACAAGCGTACAGATCGATAACGTGAAGATGACCGGTGAGAACCAGGCATCAGGCGCCGATGAGAACCCTGTTGACGATTCAACCACATGGACAGGCGACAGCGGAGCAGGCTCTTCAATTGAAGTTACTACAGGCGCAGACGGTTCAAAGACAATGAGCGGAATTGCCAGCGGCGGATCATGGTATTCACCTCAGCTTGGCAGCAGCAACTTCTCAATCGTGGCAGGCCGCAAGTACAAGCTTTCACTTAAGTACAAGATGACCGGAACTAACAATGGCACCTTTGATTACATCGTTCAGGAAAACGGCGGATCATGGACAGTTGCACAGGATGTTGTAAAGGTTGATTCCAACGGACTTACACCTGATGCAGATGGATTCTATACCTATGAGACAGAATTTGTTTCAAAGGCTTCCATGGATGACTGTCACCTTAACTTCGGTTTCGGTAACAGCGCAGCTACAGGAGATATGACTTTCACCTTCAAGGATATTAGTCTTGAACTTGTAAAGGAAGCTTCATCCGGTACCGGATCAGATAATGATGATGATGTGGATGATGATGACTTCGAAACTCCTGTTACCGGTAACGGTGACAACGAAGAGCCCGAGGCCGGCAACGGAGGCAGCACAGGCGGTAACGGCGGATCAACAGGCGGCAATGGCGGATCAACCGGCGGCAATAGTGGCAGCGGCTCAGGCTCATCAGGTAATGGTGGCAACCAGGGCGGTAACCAGGGCGGTTCAGGTAACTCCGGCAGCGGAAGCAGCAACTCCGGAAACCAGACCTCCGGTGGCAATCAGTCATCAGATAATGGCGGAAGCCAGAGCGGCAACCAGACCTCCGGAAACGGCCAGGCAGCAGTTACTACACCTGCAGGTCAGTCACAGGTAGCAGGCGTGACCAGATCCAATGAGACAACACCTGCAACAGGCAGCACCACATCAGGCAATAAGTCAGGCAGCAGGGCTACATCAGGCAGCAAGACTACGGTTGCTTCTTCAACAACCAACAGCAATACCGAGGGCGAACTCGTAGCAGCAGCTCCTACCGAGGAAGAAATCCCTGTAGTAGAAGAGCCCGCAGAGGACACCGAGGTAGAGGAAGAGACTCCCACAGAGGAGGCTCCCGCAGAGGATTCCGCTTCTACAGCGGCAGCAACTGAGATCAGCGATACAGATACAGCACTGGCAGCTACAACCGATAACGGTTCATCCAATGCACTTATCTTCGTTATCCTTGGAATCCTTGCAGTTGGCGGAATCGGAGCTTTCGCAGCCTTTAGCGTAACTTCCAAAAAGAAAAAGTAATATATAGGCAGCAAATAAGAACAGGCGGCATGGAATCAGGTTTGAGACCATGTCGCCTGTTTTATATATCCTGCAATACCACCACGGATTGAAAACTTCCGCACTTTATGTTATAAATATCGTGCGAGAAAACCCCTTCCGACAAAGTCGGTTGTGGGATGAATCGCACTAGCTTTTCTTTTTGTATTTTCCTGTCTTAATGTATTTGCGCTTGTGTTCTTCTGTTCGCTGATCTTCGATGTATTTTTTAACAGTTTCAAGTGAAGCACTTCCGGTAGTGGCACG
>JAEEGH010026172.1_pt1 | contig 11643 bp, 8 predicted proteins | sample 9134181 | NCBI WGS metagenome assembly JAEEGH01 (sample SAMN16246544, study PRJNA631951) | gut metagenome | biome: gut microbiome; feature: rumen; material: DP-attached | host: Bos | place: Iran: Karaj | collected 2018-10 | reverse complement strand
CACCAATGACGGTATAAGGTTGGGCGGCAACTTGGGTTTGGTCTGTGACTATTATTTTACGGACAATGTTGCGGTTTCTTCGGGAGTGAACTTTAATCTCCTTCGGATGAAGTACACTTTTATTGATTACAGACGTGCTGAGGATTTTCTGGAAGAGACCAATGTGTCGGTTTCACGTCGGCTGAATGCCACCAACATTGAGGTTCCACTGAAAATCAAATTTAGATTTGACGTTGTGGATTCGTTCAAGGCATACGCTGAAGCAGGCGCCGGCTTGAGCCTCAATTGCAAGGACTATTTCAAGGATAGTTATACGTTTTATTGGACTTCCTATGAGGGGCAGAATTATGTAGATTACACCAACCAATATCGTCCATTGCAGCTGTCGATGATTTTTGGTTTGGGCACTGAATACGAAATCAACAGAAATTTGTCGGCTTTTATTCAGTTGGCTTTCGACCATGCTTTTTCCAACGCTTTCGTCAACTCATTGGAAAAACAAACGGGCAGTATTCTGCGAAACAATTACATTGGCATTGAGATTGGCCTAATGCATTGACGATTTTTTGTTGTACAAATGAAAAGAGGGTGACCAAAAAGGTCTGGGACCCTGTCTGAGAATCGAATATTTGACAACAGGCTCGTATCCCCCTCCGAATAAAAAGAAGAGGATGACCACTTTTTGGTCATCCTCTTTTCTGTGTTTGTTCAAGGTCGAAAATTATTCTTCTTTATCTTTCGAACCTTCCTTAACCAATTTGATGAGCACGCGGCGGTCGTATTCTGTCGGGTCAAGGATCTTCACGCCACCGATAGGCTCAATGATGATTTGGTCTTCAGAGATACCCAACTCAAGGAGTTCAATCTTAATCTTGTTGCAGCGGTTCTCGGAAAGGGTCTGGTTATAAGCTGGGGTAGCTGTGGCGCTGTCACATGAACCCGTCAGATGGAGCTTGTAGCCGTTTTCCTTGGCCACCTTGGCAATTTCTCTAAGATTGACGATATCTCTTCTTGACATCAGCTGATAGGAGTCGCGGTTGAAGAAGATGGAGAACGGATAGCTCTCGATGTCTTCGGTCTGAACGTTGACGAACTTCACGACGGTGTCGTGGATGGGATCAGGCATGACAAATTCATCCAGCTTCTTTTGGACAGAATCCATTTCTTTGCAGCAGTCGTTGGGCAGGTCATATTCTCTGCTGAAATAGTAGGTAAGGCCAAGACCTATAGAGTAGTTGTTGTCGGCTCTTTTTGGGCGTATGTCCGAAGTAAAAGCAAGGCTCTGGTCACTGGCTTGGCCACCAATCTCATAATACCATGAATCAATATGCCATTCTTGAGTCGACCACTTGAGGGCTAGATTGAGGTCAAGATGTTCGCTAATACGGAAGTTGTTGATTAAACCAGCATTAAACGAAAACTCAAAATTAAGTCCTTTTTGTTTGGAAAAATCATTTCTGTTTCTGACGTTGTTGATGAAAGTGGGATTGATTAAGATGCCTTCGCTAACGGCAGCTGTACCCATACCGACATACAGGACAGGTGTCCATAATCTATCGGGATTATAATAGCCTTGGAAGAAATCAATGGGGCTGAAAAGTACATCACAATGAGCGTTGTGATAGATGAATGAAGTGGTGTAGTAGCCGTTTCCGTCAGGAGCCGTCTTGTCGTCATAAAGGAAACCAAACAAATGGTCACGATTGGGATACAATCCTTTGATGTAGCTCTTGCCACCGTTTACATCGTAAGACAGACGAAGGCCAATGCTGTGTGTGAGCCATTTGCCAACGCTGAGACCAGCGCCAAACGAGGGTTTCCCCCATTGAACTGCTGTGTAGTTGCCATTGGGGTTCATGTCAGAGCCCTGCCACCAGTCAATATTGCCTTCAGCAGAGACAAACCAGTTCTTCCATGCTTTAGTAGCCAGATAACGAACTGAATCTGAATCTTCATGAACTTCAGCCATCACCGATGATGAAATGGCCAAGCACGCAATCATTGTAATAAAAACTTTTTTCATCTTACTTGTTCTATTTTGTTAATTATCAATTATTCTATATAATAAGACATACTAATCGGCGGCAAAAATAATCATTTTTTTCATACCTATTTAATAAATAATGAAAAAAAGTGCTTTTTCCCATGTTTTTTGTCGTTTTATTACGCCGATAGTCTTTCTAAAGTCTTTAAAACTAGTTTTTTTACGTATGGATGATAATCAGTGGCAAACTTTTCGGTCACACGGTTGGCAACAACTACACAGATGGTCAGGCAGTTGTGGCCCATCATCTTGCCAAGGCCGTAAAGTGCCGACGATTCCATCTCGAAGTTACATACCCGCCAGCCTTGGTAGTTGAAGGATTCTATTTTGCGGTTGTTTTCGGGATAGGAGAGTTGCAATCTTAAGGTGCGGCCTTGTGGACCGTAAAAGCCTGGTGCAGTGGCAGTCACACCATGATAATAACCTTCAGCTAGTCGGTCAAAAAGTGATTTTGACCCTTCTACCACATAGGGAAGTGGTAGGTCTTTTGGATAATCCATCTGCTCGATGAAAGCGTCGCGGAAGCCGATTTCATTCACTTCTTTGTGCTTTTCGTAGAAGTAAATCAAGCCATCCAAACCGATGGCATAACGGGTGGCTACATAGCTGTCTTCAACGGAGATTTCAGGTTGTAGGGCGCCGCAAGTTCCAAGGCGGATGAGATTCAAAGAACGGTGCTCTTTTTTAGGTATGCGGGCCTTCAAGTCAATGTTGGCCAATGCATCGAGCTCATTCATTACGATGTCCAAGTTATCGGTGCCCATGCCGGTGGAAAGCACAGTGATGCGCTTGCCATTGAAATAGCCGGTGCGGGTGACGAGTTCGCGGTTTTGACGTTTCACCTCTATCTTATCAAAGAATGAGGCAATCATTTCGACACGGCCAGGGTCACCAACCATGATGACGTCGTCGGCCAATTGTTCGGGATGGAGGTTCAAATGATATATTGCGCCCTCATTGTTGAGAACCAATTGCGATGCAGGAATAGGTTGATTCATTGTCTGATGAATTTGAAAGTGCAAAAATACGAAATATTTTGAAATGACGTTTATTTTCATGAGGACAGTCGAAAAATGACCTATCTTTGCGCAAATTTGGACGGATATGGAAAAAATAATCATAAAGAATATCTCAATTGGCGACGAACTGCTTATTGGTCAAGTGATTAACACAAATGCAGCATGGCTGGGTGAACATTTGTCGGATGCTGGTTTCCAACTGGATTCCATGCTGACCGTCAGCGATTCTGAAAGAGCCATTGTCGATGCCTTCAATGCATGTATGGATGCAGACCTTGTTTTGGTCACAGGTGGGTTAGGCCCTACTGCCGATGACATCACGAAACCTACGGTATGTAAGTTCTTCGACACTGAGTTGGAGTTTTGTCAAGCTGCATACAACAATGTGGTGTCCCTGTTCAAACGTCGTGGCTTTCAAATGAGCGAGCGCAATCGGACCCAAGCCATGTTGCCTAAAGCTTGCGAGTACATTCCTAATACTTATGGCACGGCACCGGGCATGTGGTTGGAGAAAAACGGGGTCGCTTTTGCGTTCATGCCAGGTGTCCCTTTTGAGATGAAGGGCATTTTTACTGACGAACTGCTGCCTCGAATCAAGGACCGCTTTCATGCCATTCCTTACGAAAAACGCGTTATTATGACTACGGGCATTGGCGAGTCGTTTTTGGCTGATCGGATAAAGGATTGGGAAGACGCCTTACCTGGTTTTCTTTCCTTGGCTTATCTGCCTCAACATGGCTTGGTGCGACTTCGCCTAAGTGGTAGGCATGAAGACGCTCAGATGCTTCATAACACATTGGACTGTGAAGTCGCAAAACTGGTGGCCTTGATTCCCCAATATATCTTTGCTATGCAAGACCAACCCATTGAGCGAACCGTTTTTGACTTGTTATTATATAAAGGTATGACATTTGCTTCTGCGGAGAGTTGTACGGGCGGCAATATAGCTCATGTTATCACATTGATTCCTGGTAGTTCGGAGGTGTACAAAGGGACGACTGTCACGTATGCCACTCCTATGAAAACCAAGGTATTGGGCGTTCCTCCCAAAATGATTGAGAAACATGGCGTTGTGAGTCAAGAGGTCGTGGAAAGCATGGCTGTAGGCGTTCGCGACTTGATGGAAGCAGATTTTGGCTTGGCAACTACTGGCGTTGCAGGACCGAGTGGGGGTTCGGAGGAAATTCCAGTTGGCACAGTGTGGATTGGCTTGGCAACACCTCAAGGCGTAGTCTCCAAGTGTTTTAACTTTGGCAAGGATCGTGAAAATGTCATCAACCGTGCTACAATAGCAGCATACGAAATGCTTAGAAATCAATTAATTAACTAAAAATGAATACAATAGTAAAAATCATTACCATACTCGGCTTCTTCCTCATCATGGCTTCATGTCAAAAGCAAAAGCCTGGCTATAAATCAAAACTCGATATCAAACCGGAGCCTTATGATCTCGAGTTTGATCGTTACGAGGAAGTACTTTTCGATTTGGATACCGCCAATTTTCAAGCGGAACTGATGAAGATACAAGACCGCTACCGCGTGTTCCTCAGCGGTGATCTCAACAATCCCGAGGCAGTGCAATATTTAAAAGACTTTGCCACTGACCCGTTCAGTAGAGTCTTGTATCAAAAAGTGCAAGCTGTTTTTCATGATTTAAAGAAGGTGGAGCCGATGGTGGAGGATGTGTTTGCGCATTTCCATTACTATTATCCGGATATTGACCTTCCAAAAAAAGCATACACATGCATTACGGGTGTTCATCCCGATGAGCCACCTATTCAAATCGTCGACGACTGTCTTGTGATTTCTTTGGATTGGTATCTCAATGATGAAGAGGTCTATGACCAAATCGGGATGCCGAGATATATGTCTTTGCGTCGTGATGTGGCGACTCTGTCTAAAGAGGTGGCCGAGCAACTTTATATGTACTACCTCTATGAATGGCGTAAGCAAGGACAGATTGTGGGTGAGATGGTGTTTTATGGCCGCCGTAATTTCTTCATTGAGGCAATGTGTCCCGAGCTGTCTGACAGTATCCTGCTTGGCTATTCTTCTGACCAATGGCATTGGGCTGTTGAGAATGAAGGGCAGGTGTGGGCTGATATTGTGGGCAACCGCCGTCTTTACGATGCAGGATTAGATTCTTATATGATGTTCTTTGGTGATGGCCCCTTCACTCAGGCATACAGCAATGACGCGCCTTCGCGTTTGGGTGAGTTTTTTGGCTTGAACATCATTCGTGCATACGCCTCTAACAACAATTATGATTTGCCTCAACTGATACAGCGCAAGGATTTGCAGAATATTTTCCAAGATTCTGGTTATAAACCAAGGAAATAGTTGAGAGTTGAGAGTAGGGCTGCCACATCGTTGCAGCCTAGTTTTTATAATGTTGATTAACAAATATATACCCGACAGCAAACGACAGCAAACGACTACAGTCGACTACAAACGTTTGTTCAACGGCTTTGTCTTGATAGGGATTGCATCTTTGCAGCATGAAACTTTAAACATTAAGAATCATGCTAGTAAAAACATTTGGATGTGCCCTTTTTGGCATCGAAGCAATTCAGGTCACCATTGAAGTGAACATTGACAGAGGCATCAACTTTTATTTGGTTGGCCTGCCCGACAACGCAGTCAAGGAAAGTCAGCAGCGCATTGAGGCTGCCATCATTAACTTAGGGTATTATTATCCCCACAAGAAAATCGTCATCAATATGGCACCTGCCGACATTCGCAAGGAAGGCTCTGCCTATGACTTGCCCATTGCCATCGGTATTATGGCAGCATCGGAGCAGGTCAGCACTGACATGCTAGAACAGTTCATCATTATGGGCGAGCTCTCGCTTGATGGTACGCTTAAACCCATAAAAGGGACGCTACCTATCGCTATCAAGGCAAAGCAAGATGGTTTTAGGGGCCTCATTGTTCCTAAAACAAACGCACGCGAGGCAGCCGTGGTGGAAGGATTGGAGGTATATGGTGTGGAGAACATTCACGAAGTCATTTCCATCTTGAATGGCGAAAACGAAATCAAGCCTGTAATCATTGACATGACTGAATCATGGCAAGATGTGGCATACGAGTTTGATTTCAGCGATGTGAAAGGCCAGGAGAACATCAAACGTGCTTTGGAGATTGCGGCCGCTGGCGGCCACAATGTCATTCTCATCGGTCCTCCGGGCAGCGGCAAGACCATGTTGGCCAAGCGTATGCCCACTATCCTGCCGCCATTGACGATGGCAGAGGCTTTGGAAACCACAAAAATCCATTCTGTTGCGGGGTTGGTTGGACGCAATGCTACATTAGTCAGGACGCGACCATTCCGCAGTCCACACCATACGATCAGCGACGCAGGTTTGGTGGGCGGTGGCACCTATCCACAGCCTGGAGAGATTTCGCTCGCTCATAATGGCGTACTCTTTCTTGATGAGCTGCCAGAGTTCAAACGTACGGTCCTTGAGGTAATGCGTCAACCGATGGAGGATAGGGTGGTAACCATTTCGCGGGCTAAGATGACCGTTGATTTTCCAGCCAATTTCATGATGGTTGCGGCGATGAACCCTTGTCCCTGTGGTTATTACAACCACCCTGACAAGGAATGCACCTGCAAGCCAGGCATGGTACAGCAGTATCTGAACCGTATCAGCGGACCGTTAATGGATAGAATCGATTTACACGTTGAGGTCGTGCCTGTTGCCTATAAGGATTTGTCTGACAAGCAAAGAGGAGAATCGAGTGCGGTGGTGCGTGAACGCGTCATCGAAGCAAGGAAAATACAGGAGAAACGCTATGCGGACTATCCGAGCATACATGCCAACGCACAGATGACTTCCCAACTTATTCAGAAATACTGCGACTTGGATGAAGATTGCCGCGCTATCCTAAAAAACGCCATGAGTCGCCTTGGACTTTCGGCCCGTGCATACGATAGAATACTTAAGGTCTCCCGTACCATCGCCGACCTTGATGGAAGTTGGAATATCCAAACGGGTCATTTGGCTGAGGCAATTAATTATAGAAGCTTGGACAGGGATAATTGGGGAGGTTGAAATGGGAAAAAAGTTGTACTATTCTGAATAATAGTTATCTTTGCACCCAAATCTTTGATGTTTAATTCATTAATACCTTTTCACTATGAAGAAACTCCTTGCTCTTGCTGTCCTGTTGACAGCCTTGATAGCTGCTTTTGCCCAGCCCAACCATTATATAACTTTCAACGGTAACGACCAGTATATGCGTATCCCGCATCACGAAGACTTCAACATCGCTGCCGACCAAAGCTTCACCGTCACAGGTTGGGTGCGCAACGAGACCTATACCAGTTACCCGCGTTATGTCTGCAAACGCGATATGTCGGTGCAAGGCGCTGGTAGCGAACGCACTGGTTATGAGTTCTTTGGCACGGGAAGTGTGGGCCAGTCGCTGGGGTTAAATACGCCAACAGCCACATCGGGTCACGCCTTGTCGATCTATACGGGTGTCACGGTGCCGGCAGGGGAGTGGATGCACTTTGCACTTGTCGTGGACCGCACCAACAACGTAATTCGGATTTATCATAATGGACAGACCAACAGCAGTTGGGCGGCGGCGGTGAACGACTGGGCCGTGACCAACACGCATGATGTGTTTGTCGGGGCGGGCAATAGCGGCGGAGTACCGACCAACTTTTGCAATGGCACTTTTGGCAATATCCGATTCTATAGCATGGCGCTCGACCCGAATGAAATCGCATTTGACATGGAATTGACTTATCCTTATGAATTTCCTACAGCCATGCATAACCATTTGCTTGCTGCCTACGATTTTTCTCTGGAAAACATAAATCCTAACAACAACCAAGTAACGGATATTTCTGAAAATGGGCATACGGCCCAATTGGTGAATATGCCTTTGCCCGGTCCCCCTGAAATCCTTGACGTCACCCTCATGCAAGAGACACGCAAAACGGGTCGCGGTAACCCTAACGATGTGATTCTCAAGGCTGCTGTGAACTTTGGCGGTGACAATGCCTCAGTTATGATGTGGGACATAATACTCAACCTTGAAGGCACCACCGACCTGAACGATATTGAAAGAATTAAGGTGTATTCCACAGGCACCGTCAATGCCTTCGATGAGCGCACGTTGCAAGGTGCCACTTTGATTGGCAGCGTCGCCCCTGCTGCGGGCGACTTTTATGTCCCAGTCGGAGGTTATCTTTATTCGGGCATGAACTATCTTTGGATAGTGGCCCAAGTCTCATCCCAAGCCACGGAAGGCCATGTCATCGATGCCTCACTAAAGTCGATATTTACTGACGATCAGACTTTCCCGATAGACAATCCGTCGCCTGCGGGCAACCGTGAAATCATCCTTGCTCACTCCTTGTTGTTGCAGCCAGGTGACTATAACTCATCGAATTATCGCATTCCTGCCGTCATCACCGCGAAAGACGGAAGCATCGTGGCAGTCACCGACAAGCGCAAGTACAACGAAGGTGACCTGCCCGAAGACATCGACATCGTGTGCAACCGCAGTACTGATGGTGGTCACACCTGGAGTGAGCCTTACACCATCGCCTTGGGCACGGGCGTCAACCACGGTTTCGGCGACTGTGCTTTGGCGTGGAGCAATGACGACAACGGTCTCATTGCTGGCTTTGTGGGCGGTCCTGGGCTATGGAACTCCACGCCTTCGAATCCTATTCGGACCTATATCGCCAAGAGTTATGACAACGGTCAGACCTGGACAGAGCCTGAAGACATCACCCACTTCATCTTTGGCGACAACTGCATCATCCCCGAGCAACGCACATGGCGCGCCTCGTTCTTCGGCTCGGGTAACGGGCTGCGTACCTCCACGGGTCGTATTATGTTTGTGGCGGCCATCCGTGAGACTACGGCACAGGTGCTTTACAACCATGCCGTTTATTCCGATGACAACGGTCAGACCTGGCATGTGTCGGGTCGTGCCTCCACCTCGGGTGACGAAGCCAAGGTCACGGAGTTGGTCGACGGCCGCATCCTGATGAGCATTCGTCACGCGGGCAACCGTTGGTACAACATCTCCGAGGACGGCGGCGAAACTTGGCAGCCCACCACCTCCACTTGGTACGACATCACCGCGCCGGCGTGCAACGGCGATATGATTCGTTATACCTCCGAAAACCAAGGCCACGACAAGAACCGACTGCTGCATTCGGTGCCATACGGCAACTCACGCACCGATGTAACGGTCTATGTAAGTTACGATGAGGGCGAGACTTGGCCGGTGAAGAAATGCATCGTGCCCTACAGCTCGGCCTATTCTTCGCTTTGTATTCTGCCCGATGGCACCATTGGACTCTATGTCGAGGAAGCCTACGCTGGTGCCTCAGGTTATTCGACGGTGTTCTACAACTTCAGCCTCGAATGGCTCACCGATGGTAACGACACTTTTGACCCGACGGGAGTTATTGAGAATCAAATACAAACGGAATCCTTGAAGGTTTATCCTGTGCCTGCATCGTCCTTTGTTACGATTGAAGCGGAAGGGATGAAGACCATCAATGTTTACAATGCTTTGGGTCAGCTCGTTAAAACGGTTTCGGTCAATGGCGCTTCGGAGATTGATTTGGATATTTCCGAATGGGTTGCTGGGATGTATTTCGTTGAGGGAATTGAAGATAATGGCTTCAAAAAAGCTGGTCGGTTAGTGAAATGAATTTGGCGTTTTCCGCCCGTTTGCGAAGTTCTTCAATTATACAAATTCTATTATAGAAATTCTATAATTGAAACGATAATTCGGGAGCCAGTGGAACGGCAAGGCCTTCATCGTTACTATCGCACTTCTAAATTGAACTTAATGCCTTCGATGAGTGCTAAACCATTGACGTCGACGGCAACAGACGTTTGGAAAGATTGTAAAACTCTGATTACTGCTTAACCCACTTACCCGAGGCGATTTTTTGGGTGTCTTGCCAGATTTCCCATAGATAAAGTCCTGATTTCCAGTCGGCGGTGTTGATATTGGTTTGGAAGTCGAAAAGTTGTGCTTGAACCAAACGTCCTTGAAGGTCGTAGAAACGGATGACCGAACGCTCTAAGGGAGCGGTAATAGTCACGGAACCGTTGCCGGGATTGGGATACACCTTACAGGCCTCGTTGTCTTTCTCTTCAACGGAATTATAGGTTGGGATTTCGGTATAAACATACTCAATCTCCATTTCGTTGTAGGAACCGCAACATTCATGCAAATCCTTTTCCTGCATGGACAGCAAAGGATTGTTGAAAATGGAAATGCTGTTTTTGAACGGCTGATAGTCATAAAAGAGAGTGTCGTCTTCATAATCCCAAGCCAACATAGTTTCCTCGGTTTCTCTAAAAATCGAAATGTTCTTGCATAGGCCATTTGCATCATATACGTACAAAGCTTTCTTGTTGAGATTCCATTCGTTGCCCGACCATTCGCCCATCCGATGCTCTTCGATGCGACCTTCAAAATCGAAAACATTCACAAACTTGCTCGCATTGACCCATCGTCCGTCTTCCCAGTTTTGCTTGGTTTCGGACTCCAATTCGCCATTGTCGGTGTAGGTGTAGGTCGTCAAAGTCAGGGGCGATGTTTCCGAGTCCTTTTGGATGGAAATCAATCGGTAATCGTCATCATAACGATAGGCTTCAATGGAAATCACCTCATATTCTTTGGAGTACGGATGTTCATACATCGTTTCCTTTCTCGTCTTCCCATTGTCAAAATATTCGTAAGTCCAGTAACTCCAGAGAGAATCTGTTTCGTTGAAATAATAATTGTAATAGTCGAAGAGCTCTTTCTTTTCAAGCCTGCCGTATGCATCGTATGTAAACCCAATTCTGTAGGAGTGTGTTATCCCATACTCGTCTCCATCATGGTAGATGTTGCTTACTTTGTTGTTCTCATAATAATATCTGAAGGTTTCAAAATAGACCGGATGCTCGGTACCATTCTTGATTCGTATTTTCGTGAGAAAATCTCCGTCATAAGAATAAGTCTTGCCGGGATCACCATAGGCATAATTGAAAGTCTTGAGTTTTCCGTTGCCATAATAGCCGAAGTCTGCATACGATGAACTTAGCATGTTTCCAGAGGCATCGTGTCTGGTCAATATAATATGACTGGGTTGGGCGATGCTGTCGACAAGTGAACTAGCAAAAGAAGAACCCATAGCAAATGCGCAAATAAGTAAGGTGTTGATTATACGTTTCATTTTATCTGCTTTTTGTCGGTTAGTTTGATTAGTTTTGCTGACTTTATGTGCGACAAAGATACGTTTTTTTGTAAATGGCAAAGGTTTTGAACATAAAACGTTGTTTCAAAATTTTTCCGTACTTTTGCCGCTCCAATCGGGAGACCGATTAAAAATTGTAATAAATTGAAAATCAGCTAAAATAATGAGTTTAAACATTTCAAAATTGAGAAACATCGGTATCGCTGCGCATATCGATGCTGGCAAGACTACGGTTTCGGAACGCATCCTGTTCTTCACGGGCGTCAACCGTAAGGTGGGTGAAACGCATGATGGACAAGCCACCATGGACTTTATGAAACAAGAGCAGGAGCGCGGCATCACCATCGCTT
>JAEEGH010026168.1_pt1 | contig 11645 bp, 9 predicted proteins | sample 9134181 | NCBI WGS metagenome assembly JAEEGH01 (sample SAMN16246544, study PRJNA631951) | gut metagenome | biome: gut microbiome; feature: rumen; material: DP-attached | host: Bos | place: Iran: Karaj | collected 2018-10 | reverse complement strand
AGCGTGCAAACATCTATAATCAGGGCATCCGCAATATGGTACTGGGACGTGAGGAAGGACTCACCAGGGGCGACCAGTTGATGGTGGTGAAGAATAATTATAGCCTCACCCCTAACCCCTCTCCTATAGGCGAGGGGAACTATAAAGGTGAGGGGAGTGTTGTGCCTGCAATGGAGTTTATAGCCAATGGAGACCGTTGCGTGGTCAGAAAGGTGAGGAATGTGCATGAACAGTATGGTTTCCATTTTGCCGAAGTGACAATGACTTTCCCTGACTATGACGACTATGAACTCACAGCACTGGTGATGCTCGACACACTGACTTCCGAGGCTCCCGCCTTGACGCGCGAGCAGCAGGAACAGCTCTATCAGGCAGTGATGGAGGATTATGCTGATATCCCCCAGAAACAAGACCGACTGAAAAAGGTGAAGGAAGACCGCTATTATAATGCTTTGCAAGTGAAATTTGCCTATGCTGCCACTTGTCATAAGGCACAGGGTGGTCAGTGGGCGCATGTGTATGTCGATCAAGGCTATATGACGGACGATATGCTCACCCCCGATTATATTCATTGGCTCTATACAGCCTTTACCCGCGCTACCGAACAGCTATATCTCGTCAATTGGCCCGTCGCGCAGACAGCCGTCTCTGACAAATGATATTCCGGTAGTATTTTTTCTTTCTAACTGGCGCGCAAATATTCCACCCCGTGGAATAAAAATTTAAAAAGGATAAATTCTTTTGCATTTCTCTCGTTTTTTCGTAACTTTGGTATTCGCCGAACTTACTTGGCACTCGGAAATGAAAAGAAAAACAAGCTTTTCTTTTGCATTTCTCTCGTTTTTTCGTAACTTTGTAGCCATAATAACTTTTAAAAGAAAAATAATATGAGTACAAGTAATGTGAGACCGGCTGACATGGAGAGAATCACGACTCCTGCATTGGCCCAGAAATACATTGAGGAACAGATCAAGGAGCTGAGAGCTCAGATTGGTGACAAGAAGGTGCTGTTGGCACTTTCTGGTGGTGTTGATTCATCGGTAGTGGCTGCGCTGCTGATTAAGGCAGTGGGCAAGCAACTGGTTTCTGTCCATGTGAACCACGGATTGCTACGTAAGGGTGAGCCCGAGCAGGTTGTTCGCGTATTCCGCGATGAGTTGAATGCCAATCTGGTATATGTTGACGCTACTGACCGTTTCCTTGACAAACTGGCTGGTGTGGCTGATCCAGAACAGAAGCGTAAGATTATCGGTGCTGAGTTTATCCGTGTGTTCGAAGAAGAGGCACGTAAGCTGGAAGGTATCAGTTTCCTGGCACAGGGCACTATCTATCCTGACATTGTGGAGTCGGGTCCAGTGAAGTCTCACCACAACGTAGGCGGTCTGCCTGAGGATATGCAGTTTGAACTGGTTGAACCGATTAAGTTGCTGTTCAAGGATGAGGTTCGCGTAGTGGGTAAGGAACTCGGATTGCCAGATAATATGGTGTTCCGTCAGCCATTCCCTGGTCCTGGCCTGGGCGTACGTTGTACAGGAGCCATTACCCGCGACCGTTTGGAAGCCCTGCGTGAGAGTGATGCCATTCTGCGCGAGGAGTTTGCCAAGAACGGATTGGAGGGTAAGGTATGGCAGTACTTTACCATTGTTCCCGACTATAAATCAACAGGTGTCAAGGACAACAAGCGCAGTTGGGATTGGCCGGTAATCATCCGTGCCGTCAACACGCGTGACGCTATGACTGCTACTATTGAGGAGATTCCCTACGAACTCTTGCATCATATCACAAAGCGCATCATCACTGAGGTTCCTGGTGTGAACAGGGTGCTGTATGATCTGACCCCGAAACCAACAGGAACTATTGAGTGGGAGTAAATCTCGCAGTCACGATGATTGCATTGTATATTGTAATCGGAATCGCTGTTGGTGCAGTCGTCCTCTATTTGGTAATGAACCAGAAAGTGGGACGACTGCATGTTGAACTTGCCAAGAAAGAGACGGAGATGCAGATGCTCTCCCAACAGCGTGCGGAGGAACAACGGCAAAGCAAGGAACGCTTTGCCGAGCAGATGCGTGGCCAGCGTGAACAATTTGAGGAACAGCTCAAGACCACCAAGGAACAGCTTCGGGTGCTGGCACAACAATTGATGGATGCCCAGGCACAACGGTTGAAGGAGGAAAATAAAGAGAATATGGGCACCATCACCCAACCTCTGAAGGAAGCCATCAGTGAGATGCGTAAGGCCATCAATGAGAATACGAAAGACCATACTGCCCAGAATGCCTCGCTGAAAGAACAGTTGCGCCTGATGATGGAGTCTAACAGGGAAATCGGCGAGAAGGCAGAAAGTCTTGCCAACGTATTGCGTCGTGACAATAAGGTCAGTGGCAATATGGGCGAGATCATCCTTGGCGACTTGCTGGCTTCACAAGGTCTGACGGAAGGCATTCACTATGAGGTGCAGGCCCGTCTGCGTGACGAGCAGGGACGTCCTTTGAAAAATGACGATACAGGCAAGGAAATGCAGCCTGATGTCATCCTTCACTATCCCCAGGGACAGGATGCTGTGATTGACTCGAAGGTGTCGCTGGTGGCTTATCAGCGTTATGTCAATGCCGAGGACCCCGAGGAAAAGGAACGTGCTTTGCAAGACCATATCAAGTCCATCCGCAGCCACGTCACCGAACTGGCTCGCAAGGATTATTCCAAATACATCAAGGCCCCACGTGAGGCTGTCGATTTTGTCATTATGTTTGTGCCTTTCGAGAGTTCCCTGCAATTGGCATTAGCCAACGACCCCACATTGTGGCGCGAGGCTTTCGAACGGAAAGTGTTTATCACTGGCGAACAGAATCTCTTGGGCATTCTCCACATGATACATATTGCATGGGTGCAGAACCAGCAGGCTGAGAATCAGGAGAAAGTCTTCGGCATTGCCGAACAGCTACTCGACCGACTGGGCGATTTCATCCAGCGATATAATAAGGTGGGTGAACAATTAGAGCAGGCGCGTAAGGCTTTCGACTACTCAAAGAATAAGTTGGACGAAGGACGTCAAAGCGTGGTTCAGAAAGGACGCGAACTCATTGACATGGGTGCCAAGGAGAATCCTAACCGACGTATTCCAAATGCAGTCGATTCGTCTGCAGCAATCGGATCAGAACATGATTTATTTGAATGACGACATAGCAGGTTTTGATTTCGAGGCGTCACTTCCGTTATTGTCGGCACAGCGGAGAGAACAGGCTTTGAAATTCAAGTATGAGCAGGGACGTAAGACCTGTTCAGCAGTTTATCTGTTGCTATGTGAAGGCCTGCGTCAGGAATATGGTATTACCGATAAGCCCGTCTTTGAATATGGTGAGCATGGTAAACCTGCGATAGTGGGTTTACCTCATATCCATTTCAATTTCAGTCATTGTCGCGAGGCTGCCATCTGCGCACTGAGCAATATTCCCGTCGGTGTTGATGTCGAGAGTATCAGAGAGTATAAGGAAGATTTGGTGCGTTATACCATGAACGACAAAGAGGTTGACGAAATCGTCCATTCCCCCCATCCGGATTTGACTTTCACCCGTTTATGGACTATGAAGGAGGCCGTTCTGAAACTCTCGGGCGAGGGTATCCGTGACGATATCAAGAATGTGTTGACAGACATACCCAATCATTTTACCACCGTTGTTAATCAACGACGGGGCTATGTGTATTCTGTTGTCTATTAAAAGTTGAAGATGTGGTGGAAACCACTGATACGGAACACCTCCTTCACATCCTGGTTCATGTTTATGAGGGTGACGGTTCCATTCAGTTGTTCACTATGACGTTTCAGTTGCATGAAGAAACGCAGTCCAGACGAACTGATATACTCTAAGTCCTTACAGTCGATGATGAGTTGGTTGCTTGCCATTTCAATGATGCGATTCAGTTCCTCGCCTATCTGAGCAGTTGTCACAGTGTCGAGTTCTCCGTTCAGGGCAACTACCACTTCGTCTCCGTTTCGTTGAATGTTGATTTTCATAATGCTGTCTTATTGGTAATGCACATCAATGTGATATCGTCCATCTGTATCGTCTTCCCGGCAAACTTGTTGGTGTCGTCGATGATACTGTCTATCATTGTGCTGAGGGGTTCAGTATAATGCGCCTGAACAATATTCAGCAGATAATCCTCCCCCATCAGTTGGTGAGCCGAATTGCGAGCCTCTGTGATACCATCGGTATAAAGCACAAGGCGCGACCCCTCAGGGAAGAATGCTCCATACTGCCTATAGGGGAAGTTGGTCTGATAACCCAGTGGAATGTCCGGATCCATTTCCATGAAACTTTTGTTGAGTATGGGTGGATTATGTCCGGCATTGCAATAAGTCATCAATTCATGCTTCATGTCGATTTTTCCCACGAAGGCGGTGACGAACAGTAAACTGGGATTGCGCTCCGACAGCACGTCGTTAATCTCGCCCATGATTTCAGCGGGTGTACTGAAATGGCGTGCTGCCATACGGAAGAGGTTGACTGTTGCTGACATCATCATGGCAGCAGGAATACCCTTTCCGCTCACATCGCCAATGATGAAATAGAGCGTGTCGTTTTCTTGGTAAAAGTCGTAGAGGTCTCCTCCCACCTCTTTCATTGGCAACAGCGTTGCATGGAGTTCCTCAGGGAAATCACGCCTTACGATATCCATCTGAATGCCATGGGCAATACGCATCTCCCTGTCCATTATCTTCTTCTGTTGTTGGGCTGCATTCAGCGAGGTGATGGTGTAAATAGTCCTTCTGACAATATATGCCAGCAACAGCATTCCCAACAGCAACAATCCAAGGGTGACGAGATTGAGGACGGTAGATTGACCATAGATAGCTTTCTTCGGACAGGAGAGCTGCACTACAACATCACTGTATTTCAGCTTTTTGCTGTCCCTGAAGTAATTAGTATTGCTTAATTTTGTTTCGCCAGACGATATGAGTACTTCGCCTTTATCGTTAATTAACTGACAGATGCTACCAGGATAGGGCTCTGCTTCTTTCAGAATCTTTTCCAACTGCGCCAGTTCCATGTCTATGCAGAGCACACCTACCACCTTCTTCCCTCGATACAGGGGGCGTGTCAGGGACAAAATGTAGATGCCGTTTTGTGTGTCGTCTATATAGGGGTTACTCCAGTGGCCATTTTTCTTCTTGTTCTTAATTCCTTCACGATACCAGTTCAACTTGGTGTAGTCATGATGAATACCGCCTATCTGTTCGGAAATAATCTCATTGTCTTCACGAATGCAGCGAGGCTCAAACCAGTGGCCTTTCTCAGGATAGAAATAGGGGACAAAGGCGATGGCGGCTCCTTTGATGTTTGGGTTTTCCTTTATGATATAGTGGGTGATATCCAGCATTTTGTCTGCATCTGCCAAGCTTAAATAAGCCTGGTCAGCCATTTCCTCTATTGCGAACTCAGCGTTCTTAAACTCCGACATGATTTGCTGTTCCACGATGATTAGCTCACGATTGACTAACTTTCGTGCATCCTCATCGTCATTTCGGACACTGATATAATATTGTACGGCCAAGATGAGGATGACCATTGTGGTGGCAACCAACAGGGCAGGAATGCCGCCAATGCGGAGTTTGTTAATGATATTATTCATTGTTACTGTTCTATTGGGCGCAAAAATACTATTTTTTTTTAAAATGTAAAAGCACATATTCATATTTTTTGTATCTTTGCACCGAATGTGTCAGAAATAATAACTAAAACAGCATAAAACAATGAACAAGAATGAGAAGTTTGTAATTACAATTAATCGTGAAGTCGGTTCAGGTGGACGCACTGTTGGTGAGAAACTGGCAGCTAAGTTGGGAGTTCCTTTCTACGACAAGGCGCTGATTAAGGCCTTGGAGGAGAAATACCATCTGACCGTCAATGAGATAGAAAAGCTGAAAGGCGAAAAGAACGACTGGTGGTCTGAATTCACCAGTATGTTGCCCTTTGGTGACAGTACCAAGTACTATACGGTTAAGGAGGGACAAGAGCCCGAAGTCTTGACGACAGAAGAATTGTTCAGGGCTGAGCAGGAGATTCTGCAAGGTATTGCCAACAATGGTTCCTGCGTCATTGCCGGTCGTAGCGGATTCTATGTGTTCCGCAAGCATCCCAATCATCTCAGTGTGCTGATCCATGCCTCTCAGGAGGCCCGTGTCCAGCGCATCATGCGTAAGAATAATGTCTCGGAAAAAGAGGCAGAGAAAATCATTGAGACGGTTGACACGATGCGTGAAAACTATGTCAATCGCTATACAGGTATGTCGCGTTACGACACCAAGATGTACGATTTGGTCATCAGTATGGATGGCCTGAGCGAAGACGACGCAGCATCACTCATTTTTGACTATATTCAGAAAACATCAAAATAATCAATCAAACGACAATCATATTATGAGATTAGACGGAAGACGCGAAAGTTCGAATGTGGAAGACCGCCGTGGAATGAGCGGTGGCACAAAGGCCGGTCTTGGCATCGGTGGTATCATTATGGTAGCCCTCTTTGCATGGCTCTCGGGAGGCGATCCCGTATCGGCTGTTATGCAGCAGATGCAGGAGAATACCTTTGGAGGTAATACGGAGATAGAGAAGAACCAGCCTGAGTTTACTGAGGAGGAACAGCAGTTGGCCAAGTTCTCTACACAGATTCTTGCTGGTACGGAAGATGTGTGGACAGAGATATTCCGCCAGCAGGGCGCACAGTACGAGGTGCCTAAGATGGTGCTTTATACGGGTGGTGTGGCAACAGCCTGCGGACAGGGTTCTGCAGCAATGGGTCCCTTCTATTGCCCAGGTGACCAGAAACTGTATATCGACCTGTCGTTCTTCACCACGATGAAGCAGCAGTTGGGTGCAGATGGCGACTTTGCCTATGCCTATGTGATTGCCCACGAGGTGGGTCACCATGTGGAATACCTCACAGGCATTCTGGCTAAGGTACACGAACAAATGTCGAAGCTCCCTGAGGCTGAGGCCAATAAACTAAGTGTACGCCTGGAGTTGCTGGCCGATTTCTATGCCGGTGTATGGGCACATCACGACAATAAGCGTTTCAGTTCTTTGGAGGTTGGCGACATTGAGGAGGCCATTAGTTGTGCGCAGGTCATTGGCGACGACTATTTGCAGAAGAAAGCCCGTGGCTATGCCGTTCCTGAGTCGTTCAACCACGGCACCAGCAAGCAGCGCATGAAGTGGTTCAAACTCGGACTGGAAACAGGCGATATTACAAAGGGTACGACTTTCCAGTGCTCTGATGCTGAACTCTAATAATAAATAAGGTATGAAACGAATCCTATTGGCAGCCTTCCTCATGGCTGCCACTACTGTTTGGGCACAGTTCGCTCCTGAGCCCGACTTTGACAGCAAGTATGCTACGGAACTGGTGAAGGCTGGAGTGCAGGCTCCCGACTTCAAGATGAAAACCATTGACGGTAAGACTTTTAAGCTGTCGCAGTTGAAAGGTAAGACGGTGGTGCTCGACTTCTGGGCATCGTGGTGTCCTGACTGTCGCAAGGATGCCCCCGAAGTGGTGAGGATGTATAAAGAGTATGCCCCTCAGGGCATTGAGTTTGTGGGCGTCTCGATGGATACCGACGTGGAGGCTTGGCGCAAGGCATGTGAGCAGTTCGGCATCACCTATACGCAGGTGAGCGAATTGAAGAAATTCAAGGAGACCGACATTGCCAAGGCGTATGGCGTGAAATGGATTCCCTCGATGGTTGTTGTCGATAAGGAAGGCAAGGTAGCCCTCTCTACGGTGCTGACCTATAAAGTAGATAAATACCTGAAGGAATTGCGCCCCACAGGCTTTAAGCCTATCAGGGAGCGTGTCACCATCGACGGTGATCATGGCAAGCTGCAGGCTGTTATCCAGAAGCCCGATTTGAAACCAGGGCAGCAATGCCCGATGGTGGTGTTCTGTCATGGTTTTGGCGGTACCAAGGAAGGTCCCCTCTTCGAACTCATTACCGACTCGTTGCAGAAACACGGCATTGCCTCCATCCGTTTCGATTTCAATGGTCACGGAGAGAGCGAGGGAAAGTTCGAGGACATGACAGTGCCTAATGAAATTAATGATGCCAAGAAGGTCATTGAGTATGTACGTGATTTGCGCTATGTTTCTAAGATTGCCTTGGTGGGCCATTCTCAGGGGGGCGTGGTAGCTTCCATGACGGCAGGTGAACTGGGCAGCGACATCAGTGCTGTGGTATTGATGGCTCCTGCTGCCGTACTCCGCGACGATGCTATCCGTGGCTCTACGTTCGGCAAGCAGTACAACCCGTTGGATCCTCCAGAGTATGTCGAGTTGTGGGGACCTCAGCGCTTAGGTCGTAACTATATCAAAACAGCTTTCTCGCTTCCTATCTATGAGACAGCAGCAAACTATCACGGACCAGCCTTGATCATTCATGGTAATGGCGACCGTATTGTTCCGTACACTTATGGGTTGCGTTTCCATCAACAATGGAAGGGTTCTGAGTATGTTCTTCAGGAATATTTCGATCATGGTTTCTCGCAGAACATCTATCGCACAACGGATATTGTCAGTGATTTCCTCCTGCGGACGTTGAAATAAAAAAGAAAGCGGTTGGACATCTCAACCGCTTTTCTTTTGCTATTTGTTTTTGTTATTTTATCAGATTGCCCAAGATGTCGCGGGTCAGTTCCTTCGTCACGGAACGGGTAGCAGCACTGGTGGCATTCTTTACCACTCTGCCTGTTGCCGATGATCTCGACTTGGTCTTCTTACCTGTCACCTTGTCGCTGACATAGGTACCGAGAATGGCAGCAATGGTGGATGTAATGGCTGTAATGATAGCCTTGAACACCTTACTCATAATGCCGGGCTTCTGCTTTTCTTCCTTCTTTTTCTCTGTTTCAGCTACCTCTGTTTCCTCTGCCTCAGCAAGGGCTTGTTGCTCAGCTTCGGCAATCAGCACCTCGAATGCACTTTGGCGATCAATGGGTGTATCGTATTTACCATAGATGCGACTCTGCTTGATGATGTCTAAGCGCTGTCCTTCCGTGATAGCTCCAATCTGTGAGAGAGGGAACAGAATCTTGGCACGTTCTACCATAGACGGTGCACCCTTCTCGTCGAGGAAACTCACCAATGCCTCACCCGTCTCCAGATTCATGATGGCTTCGTCGGTCTTGAAGGCTGGATTGGCACGGAAGGTGTCGGCAGCCGTCTTCACTGCCTTCTGGTCTTTCGGAGTATAGGCACGCAGGGCGTGTTGTACACGGTTACCCAACTGTCCGAGGATATTTTCGGGGATATCGGTAGGACTCTGGGTGATGAAATAAATGCCCACGCCCTTCGAACGAATCAGGCGAATCACCTGTTCAATCTTGTCGAGCAGTGCCTTCGAGGTGTCTGTAAACAGCATGTGTGCCTCGTCGAAGAAGAACACGAGTTTCGGCAGTGCTAAGTCGCCCACTTCGGGCAGGGTGGAGTAGAGCTCGGAGAGCAACCACAGCAGATAGGTGGAATATAGCTTGGGCTGCATCATCAGTTTGTCTGCAGCCAGCACGTTCATCACACCCTTGCCACCCTCGCACTGCATCAGGTCATAGATGTCGAACGACGGTTCACCGAAGAACTTATCAGCACCCTGTGACTCCAACTGCAGCAGTGCACGCTGGATGGCTCCAATCGTTACCGACGAAATATTACCATATTTGGTGGTGTATTCCTTGGCATGTTTCGACACCCAGTCGAGCATCGAGCGCAAGTCCTTCACGTCAATCAGCAACAGTCCGCGCTCGTCAGCGATACGGAACACAATGTTCAGCACACCGTCCTGCGTCTCGTTGAGGCTCATCAGTCGCGACAACAGTTGCGGACCCATCTGCGAGATAGTGGCACGCATAGGGTGACCCTGTTCTCCGAATACATCAAAGAAACGCACGGGACATGCCTGGAACTCAGGATTCTCAATACCAAACTCAGGCATGCGCTTCTCGATGAAGCCACTCAGTTTGCCGACCTGCGAAATACCGCTGAGGTCGCCCTTCATATCTGCCATGAAACATGGTACACCAGCCTGGCAAAATGTCTCTGCCATCACCTGCAGGGTGACTGTCTTACCAGTACCTGTAGCACCGGCTATCAGTCCGTGGCGATTCGCCATCTTACCTGTAATCGAAAGCGCTCCGTTGGCGCAGTGGGCAATGTATAGCCCGCGTTCTTTGTCGTACATAGTCTCTTATAGTTTCATTATATCGTTATATCGGGATTTCGATGTTGGTTATAGATTCGCCAACTCAATCACCTTGTCAACAGCTGCACTGAGTCCATCGACATTCTTACCGCCAGCCTGAGCGAAATGGGGCTGACCGCCGCCGCCACCCTGAATCAGTTTGGCTGCTTCGCGAACCATCTGTCCGGCATTCAGTCCGTGGTCGCTCACCATATCGTCGCTCATCATGATTGACAGCTGGGGCTTGTCGTTGTCGTGTGAACCGATAACGCAGAGCAGTGAGCCTTCTACGCTGGCACGTACCTTGAATGCCAAATCCTTGGCAGAGGCTGGCGCCATGGGCAGTACGGCAGTAATCACCTTCACGCCATTCACGTTGCGGGCCTTTTCTACCATTCTCTGTGCAGCACGCTCCACAGCCTGGGCCTGGAAGCCCTCAATCTCCTTCTTCATGTGGTCGTGCTCCTCAATATATTTCTGGATGACACCCTGCAGATCCTTGGCATTGTTGAAGAATGCCTTGATGTTCTTCAGGATATCCTCCATCTGGTAGAGACGCTCTTCGCAGTCCTTTCCAGTAGTGGCCTCAATACGGCGGATGCCGGCTGCAACACTGCTCTCACCGATAATCTTGAAGAAACCGATGCGACCTGTGCTTGTGGCATGAATACCACCACAGAACTCGCACGACGGACCGAAGCGTACCACGCGCACCTTGTCACCGTATTTCTCACCGAACAGGGCAATGGCTCCCAGTTTCTTGGCCTCGTCGAAAGGCACGTCACGATGCTCGTCGATATGAATGTCCTGACGAATCATGTCGTTCACCATACGCTCTACCTCACGCAACTCCTCGTCAGTCACCTTCTGGAAGTGCGAGAAGTCGAAACGCAGCGTGTCGGGGCTCACGAACGAACCCTTCTGCTCTACGTGGTCGCCCAGCACCTGCTTCAGTGCATAGTCCAACAGGTGGGTTGCCGTATGGTTGGCAGCCGAGGCATTACGCTTGTCTGTATCTACACAAGCCATGAACTCAGCCGATGGGTCTTTGGGCAATTGCTTGACGATGTGTACGCTCTGGTTGTTCTCGCGCTTGGTGTCGATAATCTCGATAGTCTCGTTCTCGTTCACCAATACACCGCAGTCACCTACCTGTCCACCCATCTCTCCGTAGAAAGGAGTGGCGTCGAGCACCAGTTCATAGAACTCGTTCTTTTTCTGTGTCACCTTGCGATAGCGCAGGATATGGCAGTTGTATTCTGTATAGTCGTAGCCCACGAACTGCTGTTCGCCAGCCTTCAGCTCTACCCAGTCGCTGTTTTCAACGGCAGCAGCGTTACGGGCACGCTCCTTCTGCTTCTGCATCTCCACGTTGAACTGCTCTTCATCTACCGTGAAGCCGTTCTCGCGACAA
>JAEEGH010026166.1_pt1 | contig 11645 bp, 2 predicted proteins | sample 9134181 | NCBI WGS metagenome assembly JAEEGH01 (sample SAMN16246544, study PRJNA631951) | gut metagenome | biome: gut microbiome; feature: rumen; material: DP-attached | host: Bos | place: Iran: Karaj | collected 2018-10 | reverse complement strand
TTTCGCTTGTTCTTTGGGCATGCAGATTGAAGGGCCTGGGACAGGGTGTGGTTTCGATGCTGACGTCGTCGATGCTGACGGGTGGCACGGGTTCCATGCCCTGTGTGGTGCCGGTCAGCTGGAAAACAATCCGGTGGATGCCGTGGAGGGTGTCGAGCTCAAAGGTAGAGGCAGTCCAGGCGGTGTCGAGGTCGATGCTGCCCAGCCAGAAGGGACTGTTTGTGTTTGCCGCTGTAGTGGTGAAGGCCGCAAGGGGTACCGAGGGGTCGGTGAGCAGGGCTGTAAGAGTGTAGCCTGAAGGGGATGTGGCAGGGGCTCTGCGGGCATGCACTGTAAGGGTGAGGCTGCTGTCGAATCCGGCGGCGGGGACGGGGCCGAAGTCGAAGTCGCGGAAGAGTATGGAATGGAACTCTTGTGGGAAGAGCATCCGGGTTGTGTTGGTGTCGAAGATGTATCCGTGGGATACGGGCATGCTGTCGACGATATCATAGTGCCAGCTGACCCGCCTGTTGCTTGCTGATTGCCATTGCAGGGCTTCGGAGGTGCTCTCGAAGTCGCAGTGGTACGGTATGGGGGCAGGGAGTTGCTGGGTGTAGAGTCTGCACGCGGCGGTTGTCCATTCGGATGTGTCGGGAGGAGTGGATGTTCCGGTGCTGCACAGACTGCGTACATACACATCGTAGCTGGTGCTGGGTTGTAGCCCGTGGATTTGGAACGGATTTGCGGTGGCATTGAAGCAGATGACTCCGGCGGTGTCTTCTCCAGGGACAAACCCCTGCGGGCCGCAGACTATCTGCCACTGGGTGGCTGAACTTCGGTCGTGCCACGACACCAGTGCGCGGGTGGTTTCGACGTTTGACACGGTGACGCTGTAGGGGTGCTGGCAGACGGGGATCGGCTCGACTACGATGTCGTTGATGTAGATGTCGCGGTTGCCGTAGTTGTAGGCTATGGTGATGTATTCGCCCGAGTCGGTGTAGTTTGAGAAGGTGACTTCATAGCGAGTGGGTTCTTCGGTGAGGTGGATGGTTTCCACGAGGGTGAAGGAGTTGTATGCCGTGGTGTCGGGACACACTCCCACTTTGAAGAAGGCCGTGTTGTTGTCGCTGTAAGCAGTCAGGATGACCCGCAGGTTCTGCACCCGGTAGCGGTCTCGGTCTATGCGGGGCAATGCCAGCAGCGAGCTATTTGTGCGGTTGGAGTAGAGCCGGTTTCTTGTCTGCATGTTTTCGTCAAGATACTGTTCAATCTGTGGTTTTGGTGTTCCTATGTATTGGGGTATGAATTTCCAGCAGGCAGGCAGCGAGCGTGTAAAGATTGTGCTGGGCTCCCACATGCTGAAATCCTCCACATAGGGCAGTTCATCAATGGCACCGCACATTGTAGTGAACATCGCCGGTCCGGACCATTCCGAGGTGTCGCCTCCGCAGTGCGACCGCACATAAATGTCGTAGTTGTATGAATGGTGAAGCCCGTTCAGGACGATACTGTCGGTGAATACGCCCAGGGTGGTGCCCTCACCGTGGGCAAAGCCGTGTCGGCCGTACTCAATCTCGTAGTTCATACTTTGGTCTATGTCGTTCCAGTGTATGATGGCAGAGGAAGTGCCTGTGGCCGACGCACTCAGCTGGTAGGGACGGTGGCATGAAGTGTTGGCTTCCACAAGCAGGTTGTCAACCATGGTTAAGTTGTTATAATGAGAATTGTTGTTGTATTCGACGCACATGATTGCAATCCGTCCGTCATCTCCGGAATAGCTGTCAAAAAATACGGTAAAGGGGGTGAAGACAATGGGATAGGTAGTTGGACTGCTGCCCCAGATTGTATCGACAGGAATGAAAGTGTCGGGATTGCTGTAGGGCTTCACCCCTACAACCATGGACCCTTTGCCAATCTCGCCTGACAGAACAAGGCTGCCGACATCTTCGGCCATAGGTGGCAGAACAACGTATTCCGACACGTAGTTAAACGCCAGAAAATGATTGGAGACCCGGTCCCAGCCTGTGGCGGGATAGTCACTATAGCCGTAAAACCAGTCCCAACAGGTGTAGTTGAAATGATTGAAGTCTTCAAAAAACGGCAGGGGAGTGTACACGGGGCATAATGTAGACGCCGTCGCCGTGGAGGAGGCGTTGCTGTCGCTTGAGGGGGATACTGTAAGCCGGTAGGTTGCACCCTGGTTCAGCCCGGTAAGTGTGTAGCTGTTGCCGATGAAGTTTGTTGCAACCCAGACCGGAGAAGTGTAAACCCCGCTGTTTTCGCGCTGGCTGATACGGATGTCCCAGTAGGAGTCGTTGCCGTTGGCTACCCAGCCGAGCGTGATGCTTGTGCTGTCAATATCTGTCACCACGACTGAGGGTCTTATCCCCGAGGGTTGCTGCTCCATTGTTTTGAAATTGATGTAGTCCCATTGTGCAGGAAGTCCCGATGCACTGTCCAAGAGGCATGTTGCATATACTACGGCACCGTATGCAGTGTTAGCGGAAAGGTTGCTGAAGACGGTAAGATTCCGGGAGGTGGTGTGTGTGGCGATGCAGGCAGATTCAGGCGGGAACACACCGGCATCTACATGACGATAGAGTTTCACGGTATAGTTGCCGCTGCTTTCGGTCGAAGTGAGTCCTTCCCACCTCAGTGCTGCTCCGTCCGTGCCTAGGGCTATGCAACGCAGGTGTTGTGCCGCACACATCTCCGGCGTCCGTTCTATTATCACCCTGTCGAGCGTAAGGTTGTATGATTGTTGCGACAAAAGCAGCGACAGGCGGCTACCTGGCGACAGGCGGCCGGTGAGGGGGATGGTTATCTCGTAGGCATTGTCGTAATAGAGAATGGATGTTTCTGTTTCAGGTCGTTGAACGTATATTGTGTCAATCAATGTGAAGAAAGTGCTGTCGGTAGGGTCTGTTATTGTGTCTGGTATATCGGTCACGGCACCCAGAATCATGTATGTCGGGGAAATGTAGGAACAATAGAAACGAAGCCGCAATTGCAGGTTTTCGGTAACAAGCAGAGTGCTGTCAATGCCGGGCAACAGTATGCTGCGGAACCAGCCGGGTGTGTATCCGGAATTAAACGTAATGACTTTGGCTGGGATATTGGCCGAGTTGGAAGTGGCAAGAAGTGTTTTAACCTGGATGCCTGCCGATGGGGATGTCATGCTGTCGCACAGACGCTGCCAGCAGGGCACAAAGACGGAGTCAACGCCAACTATGCTGTTGGGGCAGTTATCGAAATCCTGCACGTAGGGCAGGGAGGTGATAAGGCAGCTGTCAGGCTCGACTTGTGCATGGAGCGGTGTCAGGCTGAGCAGTGCAAGGGTGAGCAATATTGTCTTCTTCATGTCTATGTTTTTTTGTTATAGTTGTATGACGAGTTTGCGGGTGGCGGTGGCTTGCGGGGTGACGAGGGTGACGTAGTAGACGCCCGCGGGAAGTGGGGGAATTGAGAATTGAGAATTGAGAATTGAGAGTTGGGTGTTGAGGAGTTCGCGTCCGGTGGCGTCGCGGAGGACTATTGAGAGTTGAGAGTTAAGAGTTAAGAGTTGAGAGTTGACTGTAACCGTTACGCTGCCCGTGGCGGGGTTGGGGGAGAGGGTGAAGAGCGGCAATGTGCTGCCGGGGTCGGCTATGGCGCTGTAGGGGGTGGTGACGGTGACGGGGTTGGACCAGTGTTCGCTGAACCAGTCGTCGTCGCACACGGAGCGGACATAGATGTCGTATGCCGTCTCGCCTGTGAGGCCGGTGAGGGTGTAGGGATGGTGGTCGGTGTAGCTTGTGATGCCGTAGCCTTGTGTGAAGCCTATGGGGCCGAACTGCACTTCCCATTGCGTTACATCAGGGTCGCACTGCCAGTCGAGCACCACGCTGTTGCCCTGCAGGTCGCTGTAGGTGAGGTCGGTGACTTCGGGGCACACGGGGGTGGTGAAGGTGATGGTGTCGCTCCAGTCGCCCGGATGGTTGTCCGGGGAGCAGTGGGCTCGGACTGCGGCGTGGAAAGTCAGCCCTGCGGGAAGTCCGCTGATTGAGGCGCGGGCAATGATAGAAGTGACAGTAGTGTCGAAGGCTGTATTGAAAATGTGCAGGGTGTAGGAGGTGTTGTTCTCGTCGGGAGTCCAGCGGAACGAGGCTTTCTTGTGTGTGAGTTCAGTGATGTGCATGTTTTCGGGGAAGGCGCAGTCGTGGGGTGAGGTGCGGAAGGTGCCGTAGCTCCACACAGGGGTGCCTTCGTCTGTGCAGACTTTCCTCACTCGGTAGAGGTATTCATGGTTGGTGAATACATTGTCGATTGTGAGGAGTGTGTCGGTGGTGAATACGGTGTCCCACTGGTTGCGTGATAGCAGGCGGTAGTTGACCTCGTAGAGCGAGGCAGTGTCGCCTTGCCAGCGCAGGTTTACGCGGCTGTAGCGCAGGTTGGGCCGTTTGAGACGCACCTGCGGGCAGGAACCGGGCGGGCAGAAGTCGAACACCGCCTGGTTGGTGCAGTGGACAAGGGTCTTGTCGCCGGTGTAGCTGTCGAGGGTCTCAACGGTGTAGGGGTCAACGGCGTTGTGGCCATGGACGACTATGCCGGTTGCCTCGCTGGCGGGGCATATCATGTAGTGTTGGGGCTTGATGGGGTTGCCGTTGTTGAGGACGGCAAGCACGAGGTTGCTCATGCCGTCGTATTCAAAGGGCGACTGCAGTACAATTCTGTTCCATCCTGGGCGCACGGGCATGGGTCCGATGTAGACCAGTTGCAGGGAGGAGGGGTCGATAAAGTCGGACGGGGTGTTAAACCGGCTGTGCCAGGTGTGGCCAAGATATATGCGCGACTCGTTCCGTGAGGAGTAGAATTCAGATGGAGGCCCCAGGTTGAGGTTGATGGCCTGGATGGTGCCGGGACCCGACAACCGGGAGGATTCGTAGATTTGCTGCGAATAGGAGTAGTCGTCATAGGATACAACAGGAAGCAGGCGGGAGATGCTGTCGTATGTCCCAGGGGCGATGCAGTTTGCCAGGATGTCGCTCCGTAGGTCGGCGCACAGAAGGGTGTTGAATGTGTAGCTTTCGGAGGGAGAGGAAAGGCTGCTGTCGCCGCACACGAGCTGCACACTTGCAGTGTAGGTGGATGCCGGGGTGAGGCCGGTGAGCAGGATATGGTTGGAATAGGCAGTGTCGGTAAATGTGTAGGAGGGAGTCTCGTAGGTGGTCTCGCTCGTATAGGTGACTATATAGGTGGCCGCGCTGTCGCCATACCAGGAGAGCGTGGCCTCGGTGTCGCCGATGCTGTCGGCCGAAACGTTGAAAGGACGTGGGCAGGGCGTGTGGAAAAAGTTCACCTCGTCAATGCTGACGAGTGTGCCGGTATAGTCGTCCCAGGACAAGCCGGTCTGGTAAATGGCTATGCGACGGATTCCGTGGAGGGTGTCGAGTTCCACGGTGTCGGTCTGCCAGCCTGTCCGCATGGGTATCTCGGCTATAATGTCGAGATCCGATATCGTCCCCCAGGGGGAGACTTCATGTCTGCTGGAGTGAACGACCGGCTGGGCAGGATTGACCATGCACACCACCAGTCTGGCCGAGGTGAGGAGAGTGGCGGGAATGTTGAGTATGCGATAGGAGAAAGCGACACTGCTGTCCAGTGTGCCGGCCGGGGACGCGGTGCCGAAATCAATGTCGCGATACATGACCATGTTGACGGGGACAGTGCTGCTATGGCGGTTGAGCTCTCCTTCCACGGTGTTGAACAGGTAGCCGTGGTGGCTTGTGTCGGCAGGAATGGCGCCGTATCGCCAATGGTATGCCATGTTGCTGCCTTCCTGCCACCGCCGTGCCTCCGTGCTGTCCTCAAAGTCGCAGTAGTATGGCACATGAGCGGGACTCTGAGTGGTGGCAAACGTCAGCGGCGAATAGGTCCATCCCGAAGTGTCGCCTGTCATCGACACACTGTCGACGGAGCAGATGCTGCGAATATAGACATCGTATTCAGTGGCAGGCATCAGTCCGCTCAACAGCAGCGAGTCAACCGGGACCGTGGCAAAGAAACCGCCCGTGTCGGGGTCGAAGCCCTGACGGCCGTAGGCTATCTGCCATTGGTCGGCAATGCCATTCGGATGCCATGAGATCAAGGCGTGGGTCGAATCAACCTGCGTCGCGGCAAGGTGGTCTGGACGGGGGCAGGATGGCAAATAGTCAACCACAATGTCGTCCAAATAGATGTTTTCACCCTGGGTCTTGAATACGATAAATTCACCTGTACCGGAATAGTGGTCGAAAAAGACTTCGTAGTAGGTGGGAATTTCCGTAGGGTACACTGTGTCGATAGGGGTGAAGGAGTTATGGCTCATAGTGTCCGTGTCCACCCCGACTATCAGATAGGGAGACATTCCACCAGTTTTCCACGCCTTGAAACAGATCTCCGTCCCCTCCAACGCCACACGCTCCCGACGGATTCTCGGCAGATGCATGGTGGCAATAGCCTCCGAGTGGTTGCCCAGACAATTTGATAATCCACCCGATTCTGTTGTATACCGTTCAATATAGATGCAAAAGAAATAGGGTGTACTGCAGCGGGATGAGAATGCCCAGCACGGGGGCAGCGACACATAATTGCGACCCGATGGCTCCCACTGGTCGAAGTTTTCGACATAGGGCAGTTGGTTGATGTCGCCGCAAGGGGTGGTGAACGACACAGGGAACGACCATACGGAGGTGTCGCCCGGGCAGTGGGAGCGAATGTAGACATCGTAGTTGCACGAATGCTGCAGCCCTGTCAGCACAACACTATCGGTAAAAACACCCAGCGTTGTGCCTTCGCCGTGGGCAAAGCCGTGCGGGCCGTACTCAACCTCGTAGTTGCCGGCGTTGCCCCCGTCCCTCCAGTGCACCGTGGCCGTACTGAATGATGCGATGGAAACCGTCACACTGTCGGGCTCGGGGCATTGCGACTCCCGCTCCACCAGTATATCGTCTATGAACATATACGAAAAAGACATGGGTGCCCACAGCGCAATGCGGCCATCGGGACCCGTGTAGTCTCTAAAGTGCACAGTGAAATGTTCCCATCTGTTGTTGTATGACGTGCGGATTGTGTCGTGGGGGATAAAAGTGGGCGCTGCGCTGTCGTATGCCATCACACCGGCCACGACAAAACCCTGCGTGTGACTGTTTGGATTCGGGTGGCGAGTGGCCATTTTCCCCGACAGACGGACATTGTGTGCCTCCACCTCCAACTCGGGGAGGACATGGAATATGTCGTCCCCCATATTGACACATAATCCCTGTACACTGGGCTCGTAGTCCATGTCAAGGTTAACCCGACCTGAAGGGAAAAAGTTCCAGCACGTGGGATTGAAATTCTCAAAGTCCTCATAAAAAGGGAGCTGGCGAGCCAGGCAGGCTGTTGCCACAGTGCAACGGGCCGCCATACGGCTGTCGCAGACCGGACGAAGCGTCACAGCGTAAGTCGTGCCGGGCAGTAGGCCGCTGATAGTGTAGCAAGAGTCGGTGCAGGCATCCGCTGCCACCGTGACCGGGCCGGAAGATAAATTGGCTGTTCGGTAGGAAATCTCCCAGGCTGTGGCAACGGCGGTGTTGGGAATCCATTCCAGGGCAATGCTGCCCGAGTCGCCTTCGGCATAGACAATTGTCGGGGCTGAGCACGAGTCTGTCCCCAACAGAGTGCGCAAAGTCACCGCCGCCCACTGCTGCGGAGCCCCACCGGTCACGCACTCTGCGGCCGAAACCACAATGCTGTAGGTTGTGTTGGGAAGCAGATGGCGCACCACTGCGTGCCGTTCGTGGGTGACAAAGGATTGCAGGGCGGCCGAGTCCGGCGGCAATGCCGCGCCGTTGAAAGCGGGGTAAACCCTTACCACATACGACAGACTGTCACTTACAGTGCCGGGGTGGAAATCCCAGGTTACGCCCGCACCGCGCCGGGCAGTGGCCGCGCAGTTCAGGTTGCATACGCTCCCGCACACGGGTGTGCGCTCAACGGTAACCTTGTCGACAAAAAGAGAATAATTTGTGTATATTTTAAACAACAGTGCCGTATGCGCGCCCGACGGGGGCAGTCCCGCCAGCGGAAACAGCAGCTCATAGGGCTGAGTGGCATTCGTCAGAGGATACCGGCACAGCGTCGTAAACGTCGAAGTGTCGGACGGATTGGTCATAAACCCTGCGCGGACCTCTATCGGTAAATTCATCAGAATACGAGAAGTGGGGATAATGCGCACCCGCAGCTGCAGCGCACCCCCGGAACACAGCGCGCTGTCCACCCGTGGCAGCACAACGCAGGCATATGATGTGTTCGTAATCTTGATGCCTTTGCACTCCGCTGTATTCTCCTCCACAGCCACGCCGGGAGTGGAGATATAAATGCAGCTGGTAGGATTGGCCGTCGAGCCCATGCGGTGCCAGCAAGGCACAAACACCGAGTCCGCCCCCTGCGACACAATCGTGTACTCCTCGAAGTCCTGCACATAAGGCAGCGATGTGATGACGCAGCTGTCGGCCGGGGACTGGGCACGGACAATGTTCGGAAGTATGAATATAAGAAGCAGAAGTATAGTGTGTTTCATGTCTTAAGTGTGTTTATTTCTGTTTACAAATATACATTTTTTTTGCGAATGTTTTTTTTCTTCACTATATATTAGACGTAAAAAAGGCTAAAAAGTGACATACGACCCTATATTTTAACATTTTTTAACCATCTACAAATATTCAATTTTTGTGCGAAAATTTTTTTTCACTATATATTAGTCGTAAAAAAGGCTAAAAAGTAACACTCGACCCCAAACTTTAACATTTTTTAACTATAAATGTAAGTCAGGACACACTTTCAACGTAGTAACGTCGTCATTTATTCGATTTGTATTCGATTCATATTCGATCGTTTTCCCTTTTAAAAGGGAAAAAATGACGAACAAGGAAAGGAGACAGATTGGATAAGGAAGGTCGTTAGAAGGGAGAAAAGAGGGAGGAGAATGGTGAAAAGCGGATTTTGTCGGGCAAGGGGGACGGTTTAGTCGCAGAGGACGTAGATGTCGTCGCGCGGGTTGATAAACAGGACGGGCAGCCGGTGGGGGTTGCGCACGGTGCGGTCTTCCTGCACTCCGGCAAACCATTCCACTACATCGCGGCTGCGGGTGTCGGTGGTGACGGAGATGAGCAGTCCGTGTCCCGCCTGGGCGGCGGCGGTGCATACAAGGGTTTCGGGGAAGAGGGCACGGCCTTCTACCGGGAGGCTGTCGTAGGTGATGCCGAGGTTGCGGAAGAATTTGTCCATGAAGAGGACGTTGTTGCTCCATTTTTTGTTCAGGCCGGTGTCGCTGTAGCGGAAGTGGAGCATGTGGAGGCGGCTGTGGTTGAAACGGGCAAAGTAGCTTGCCCATATCAGTTTCTCTTTGCTCTCTTTGTGGAAATCGATGCTGTAGGCCACGTGGCTGTATGCCTCGGGCGAGGCGAGCGGCTGCTGCACGGTGAGGTAGGCTATCTTGCACTGGGCAAAGTTGTGTATCACTTTGCGCGGATGGACTGGACTGCCGAGGCGCGCTTTGGGGTTGACACCGGCCACGGCCACCACCCCGTTGAGCAGTGTGGGCAGAGCGTTGATTATTTCGCGTGTGTTGCCCTTTATTGCCACGTGGGCAGGGTGTACCTCGGGATGGGCTTTTTCGAGCCTCAGAAGGGCGGATTCCGTCTCGTCGGTGGAGGGCAGGTGGTATCGCGGGTCTTGGATATAGAGAAATATGAGCCCTTTGTTGAGCATGCGGGCAAGGTGGCAGGCATGGCTGACAACGGCTTGCTCCATGCTAAGGTCGGCAAGATAGGCTATGACGAACTGGTCTTTCATCGGATGAGTGTGATGTCGCCTTTGAGGAGGTTTTCAAGCCCTGCCTCGCATTGGATGCGGCAGGTGTAGGTATAGACGCCGGGCATGCACCAGTTGTCGTTGTAGCGGCCGTCCCAGCAGTCGTTGATGTCGTGGCTTTCGTATACCTTTTCGCCCCAGCGGGTGTAGATGGCTATGTAGAAGCCGGTGATGAAATCGCCACTGAAACAGAGCCGGTCGTTGATGCCGTCGCCGTTGGGCGAGAATGTGTTTGGAATGGATACATTAGGTCGCCCGCAGATGACTTCGGTGCAATAGAGGGGCAGCTGTCCCGTCCAGGTGCAGCCCAGAGAGTCGGTGACGGTCACGCTGTAGACGGTGAGGGTGTCGGTAGGGGTGGCCACAGGATTGGGCGAGGTGGGATGGTCGAGGGTGTTGGAGGGTATCCAGTTGTAGCGAGCGCCGGGCACCGTGGTGACGTGCAGACGGGTGCTTTCGGTGAGGTAGAGGTGGGTGTTGTCGGCCCATACACTCATGTGGTAAAGCGAGGTGTCGCGGGTGATGACGGTGGTGTCGTAATAGGGACATCCGGCTGTGTCGTGCAGGAGGATTATGTAGGTGCCTTCGCAGAGGCTGTCGATGAGGGTGTCGCCTACAGCGTAGTTGAGAAGATTGTAGCTCAGCTGTATAGAGCCCTCGCATGCTTCGGTGCACAGCAGGTCGTGGACATGCTTCTCGATTTTCATGACGGGCGGATCCTGGACAGTGAAGGTGCGCTCGATACGGCAGTCGTGGTGGATGATTACGAGGGTGTGGGAACGATTGCCGGCACTGAGACCTGACAGGATGGAGTCGCCCGGTACGCCGTCCCAGTAGAAAAGTGTTGTGCTGTCCGTCTCGTCAGTGAGGCGGGCTATGGCACGTCCGTCACTGCCTCCCGGACAGGTGGGGGGAATGACGATAAGGGTGTCGAGGGGGTTGATGAACTGGACGATGAATGTGTCGGTTTCGTGGCATCCGTCGAGGGTGGTTATCTGCAGTATATAGGTGCCGGTTTCGGAGACGTAGGGGTTGGCGATGCTGCTGTCGGACACATTGCCCTGTATCCACTGGTAGGAGCAACCCAGCATGGGTTGGGACCCTATCTGCAGGGATGAGCCGTTGCAAGGCATTTGGGTTATGGTGTGGTGTCCGTGGTCGGCAAGTACCCGCACGATATAGTCTGTGGTGTCGGAAGTGGCGCAGCCGTTATCGAGGTAGGCAATGAGGCGTATGCGGTAGCTGCCGGACTGGGTGTAGGTGTGCTGTGGGTTGCGGGCTGTGGAGGTGGTGCCGTCGCCGAAGTCCCAAAGGAATGAGGTGCCGCGGCCGGTGTTGGTGATATTGACGGTGTAGGGTGCACATCCGGCGGGAGGCGCCACGAAGTCGGCTACGGCAAAGTCGTCGTGTATGTTGAGGCGGAAAAGGGCGTTGTTGCAGTTGTGGCTGTTGTTGTGGTTCGACCATGCCCCGTTTGTAGTGGGGAATTCGTCGTTCCCGTAGCAGCTGGCGCAGACACTTTGGTAGAGGGTGGCCATTTTGTCAAAACGGCTGGTGCCGCCGTCCACATGGTCGTAGCCGCCGTTGGAGCCTGAGCCGTGCAGTTCGCCAAAGAAGGTGGCATAGTCGAGGCTGGAGGCATCGGCGGACATGCTCATGATGTAAAAGTCCTGTCCGTCGGTGGTGCTCTGGACGGCGTCGGTGGTGATTTCCATGTCGTATGTGCCGGCCTGGTTCCAGTTGATGCCGCCGCTACCGATGAAGTCGCGCCCCCATCCGGCGGCATAGATACG
>JAEEGH010026165.1_pt1 | contig 11645 bp, 6 predicted proteins | sample 9134181 | NCBI WGS metagenome assembly JAEEGH01 (sample SAMN16246544, study PRJNA631951) | gut metagenome | biome: gut microbiome; feature: rumen; material: DP-attached | host: Bos | place: Iran: Karaj | collected 2018-10 | reverse complement strand
CATCCGTCGGCTGGGCGGCACCCATCTGGGCCCTGTATACTAATATAGAAATAGGTATAAGTGTCAAGCCGCTAGTGTTCAGCACGAGGAACATGATCATCGGGTTCGATGCCGTCTCCTTCAGGTCTTGGAACTGGCTCTCGCTGATCTCGCCAGCCTCCTTTCTCACTTTTAACTTCTCATTTTTCACCTCATCTAACTGTTCCATCGCCTTCAGACCTAAGGGCGTGGCGGCATTGTCGAGCCCCAACATGTTTGCAGCGATGTTCATAAAGATACTACCCGTCACGGGATGCCCCTTGGGGATATCGGGGAAAAGTTTCGCAAACACGGGCGACAGCAGTCGAGCCAGCACGTTCACCACTCCACCCTTTTCGCCGATCTTCATAATGCCTAACCAGAGCGACAGCACGCCAGTCAGACCCAGCGAGATCTCGAACGCAGTCTTCGACGAGGAGAACGTCGAATCCATCATGGCCGGGAACACATCATAGTCTCCCAGGAACACCAACTTCACCACCGCAATGACGAACGCGACGATGAAAAACGCTATCCAAATATAATTCAATACCATACTGAGTGCAAAGGTAGTGCAAATCGAGCAAAATACAAAACAAATCACAATTTATTTTCATTTTCGAGATGCAGCCTACCTTCGAGCAACGCTCAAAGGTAGTGCAATCTTTGCACTCCACCAAATATAAATGCAAAAAAGGGACACCCGCTTTTGCTGATGTCCCTCCGAATTAGTATTTAAGTACTTTGATGAAAAGAAATTATCCAGTTTACTGATTCATCTTATGATACCAGGCATTCTTGTCTTGCCATTTACCCTGGTAGTCTTGATTGCCTATGACATACTCGCGGAACAGCCTCACACCACCCTTATGATACTTGTCATCGATGTCCTGACGCTCACGGCACCACTCGTAGTCCGTGCCTACGCACACCATACTGGCCACCTTGCCTTTCGGAGCCTCCAACTTGTAGTTCTTACCATTCTTGTGAACCCAGATACCGATCTTCTGGGCATCGGCAGGGGTGTTAAAGGTGCCACCAAGTTTGATGGTACCTAACTTAGCTTTGTAGTCAATAGTTGCAGAAGCCTTATCGCCGCTCCATGTCCAACCTGTATTCCTCATGAACAAATGCGACTTCCTGCCTTTATCAGTATCACTCAGCGTAACTGAGCATTCGGCATGTACCTCATGAGCATTCTCGGCTCCGATATAGATGGGCAGTTCACCGCCAATGGCACGGACGATAAGATCTCCGTTCTTGCAGACGTCAAACACCACATCGTTGAAGTCGAAGTCACTGCTCTCACCGACTGTCAGGTCCTCCACAATGATACGGCAGACGATACTAGGATCATCTGTTTCCTCTTCTTCCTCTTCTTCCTCCTCATTATCTTTTTCGTTTATAGCTTTACAAATAGTAACAATCCAGTCGCTATAGTATCCATCAGCGCCACCCTGGACTTTCACCCACTCTCTGAGGTTCTTTGTATCAACGGGGAGATAGTCATCATTATACTTTGACTTGAGTAAATCAAGATCCAGAGCCTTGCCATCAGTATGTTTGGATCCATTATTATCGTAGTACTCATAATAGTGACAAAGAGCATCATCACTACTAACACTCCAATTTAAACCGCAGTATTGATTGGTTTCCGCAACCAGATAGGGAACATCAACACCCTCGAAGAGGTCGTCAGACTCATAGTACTCAAATTCCTTTGACAAATAAACTTTCGAAATAGAGACATTACCAGCACTTCCTGTCTGAATGACAATATTACTGATATAAGCCACATCTTTATCAGCAAAATTCAATTCAATTCTGGTATTTTCATTAGTTCCGACTGTACAATTATTAAGATCATTGCCTTGGCTGTCTTTCCCTTGAACAAGAATCTGAGTCCAAACGTCTGGTTTACTAGCAAGTTCAACGACAACCTTATCATAAAATTTTGCCTCACGATTAATCGATGCGACAAAACCGCCCCATTCTGAACCTTGGTATACTAATACCGTGTGGTCATCATTCCAAGAAGCACGACCTGTGCCCCAAAAACTGTTAAGATTAAATTTAGAAAGGATATCGGTCTTCTCAGTTCCTTTTCCACTACCATCTGACGATTTTCCAATCTTCATTAACTTTCCTGTATACCAAACATACGGCGTATTGTTGAGACTCTGGAAATCAGTTATCTTAGCGTATTTATTCTCTTTCTTATTAACTGATTGCCCATTCTTGTTTACCACTTGAACAGGTTTTCCATCGGCACCCAAGACATCTTCATTTGTATGAGCCAAAACGTCATAACCAACCACCTGATCGAAGTCGAAACCAATGAAATGACGATCCCATTTATCAACCACCTTCTTACCGTATGATGGGCCAAAACCTAAATCTGTATGTGCGTCAATCCAATCATCAATAGTCTGCGCACTAACCAGTCGATAGCGGTCATCATGGCCAAGAGAGCCGTCGCTGTTCCAATAGCCGAAACAGTCGGTCTGCGAGTTGACCATCAGCATAATCTGATCTTGGTGGGTGCTACCACCATTCACATGCTGACCATTGTCCAAAACTGTTACTGTCCCACCACCACTATAATCTCCATAGTTGAAATTATTAATATGATCATGAATAGAACCTGCCGTCAGATGATCCATGTGGTCACTGCCCACAACCCAATTGTTGTTAGCAGATTGATATTGCTCATCTGAGTACTGACCTTTTGTTTGGGGATTACCCTTATAGACCTGCTGCACAAAGAAATCTGTATAGTTACACTGGGTGCCACCAGGATACTGGTTATACTGGAAATACTTCCGCACACGGAGCTTCTGTCCATCCTCCAGAGGATCAGGAACTAACCATCCACCATACGCCTTATCAGGATCTGCCCATTCGTTAGCATTAGCGTTATGTCCACGAGTCATGGCGCGAGTTTCAGAGGCAGTTTCACCGAAGCCCCATGTCTGGTTCTCATGCGGCTGGCCGAAACGGGTAATAAATGCATCCTCATAATTCTTAACGACGTTGAACTCAGCTGTATTGCCACCACTGAGGTCAACATCATTGCTACAGCTTGTAAATAACCATCCGAGGGCTACGGCTGCCATTACTGTCATCAAATACTTCTTCATACTATTCTCCAATAAGCTTATTCTGTTATAACACTGCAATATTTGTGCAAAAATACGAATAATTTCTATACCAACCAACAAAAAGAACAAACATTTAACAGAGTTTCACAGACAGACCACTTTATATATAAAGAGGCGCCTGCTCGCGCAGACGCCCCTTCCAAAGATAATTTAGTTTTTTTAAGTATTTGATGTATTAATTACTTTTATGATCTTGCCAATCACCCGCATGAATATTCTTTGTTACCCAATCGCCGAAATACGGATACTTATCTCTAATATCCTGGCGCTCTGCACAAGGCTCAAAAGTCGGGTTAACACGAATCTTAGCAGCAGGCTTACCTACTTCTGCCTTCAGTTCTTTGATTATATCCTCACCAGTACTTGACTTTCTGACAACTGTCACACGAATATCCTTACCGTGGTTACTCGAATTAATACCAGTTACCTCGAATTCCTCAGATGTGCCAGAGTTCTGAATCTTGTAAAGTCCATTAGAATCGGGACCAGACTGACCAAGTCGCTTATGTACTTCCTCACCAGCGACATAGAGGGGATAAACACCACCTGCGCCAACAATTTTTACATAAGCTTTTGTTGTTCCTTCATACCTTACATCGAAAACCACGTCATTGAAGTCCCAGTCAGAACCTACTGTCCAATCATCTGTTCTTTCAGAATCAGGAGCCTGAGCATTCAAGTCCTCAGCAATAATACGGTCAACATAAGTAGTAGTAGTGACTACTCTTGCAGGACTGATGCGAACAATCCAGTCGGTATAGTTGCCATCACCGTCACAGTGTTTATCACCATAGAGATATCCCTTTATACTTTTACTGCTGATGCTTGTATAGTTAGGATTGCCAAAAGCAGTCAGGATTTGCTCATCTGATGGCATATTGGCACTAGTGTAATAGCCGTCAAAAGTGACTGTTTGTTCGGCCTGCTCATATCCATTGTTATCTTTTGCAATAAAGCTGATGTATGTTTTTTCATTTGCTTTCTCTGCGTCAGTATAACCTCTTTCGTAGTCGAAGCATACATAATAGAAGTCTGCCAATGAAGCATCAATATATGAACCGGGAACAATGATATATTTCTCGCTTAAATAGCTGTCATGGCTATTGGTATAACGGAAACTATAGGTGCCGCTTTCCCACATCAGTGTTCTGCCGCCTTCGCCATCTTCTTTCCAGTCTTTGTTATCTGCAGCGTTAAAATTGTTGCAGTGAATCCAAGAGTCAGCCGATTGCTTTTCCTTAATCTCCAGCTTATCCATTTGAGCACCGCCGATAATCTCCTCTGTTGCTCCGTTCTGGTTGGGATAAGAAATGCTTACTGGAGCCTTTTCATTCTCTGCATTTTTATCCTTATTACCATTCCAGATTTGAGCTACCCAATACTTAGTGAAAGAAATCTGATCAACAGTTCTTACATTGGTTGGATTATTAACATAATTGAAAACCAAGTTCTTTTCCGCTGTAGTAACCTTGGCATCGTATTCAAGGTTGTAATAGGCAGGATCATGCCACAGGTTTCCCTCAACATTCCAAGTACGAGTACCAGCACCAGAACCGAAGCCCCAATCCTGATTAGCTGCAGGCTGACCAAACGTAGCAATAAATGCTCTGTTGTAATTCTCCTCAATTTGAGCGGCCTCGTTCTTGGTGATCTGCCCAGCATCGTAGAGTTCCTCACTCTTTGAACAGCTTGTGAATGCAGCGCAGAAAGCGACGGCTGCAACACCTGTCATCAAATACTTCTTCATAATTCTAAAAATTTTAATGTTATTAATAAATAGAGTTTAAATAAATAATCTCGACCTAATCATAAATTTCGGTTGCAAAGTTACATCTTTTATTTATATCATACAAGCATTCACTGTTAAAAAAATATAACAAGCACGCAATTGTTTGAAACTTGTTACATTTCGTATGGAAAAAAGATACATTTTATAAAGACCAAATAAATCATACATTCCCCTGATAAACAAGCCTTCATGTTAGGAGCATCAAGCTTTCTGAATGCCAGCATGAAGGCTTCTCACTCCCATTCAGAAGCCTTCGTGCTCCCAACGAAAAGGCGGCATCCTAAATTCTGTGCCCCAAAAACCGTGAGTTAACTCGATTTGTCGCTTGAGTTAACTCGATGGATGTTTTGAGTTAACTCACGATTTTTTTACCATCATTGAAAAGGGGGCAGCTGCTCACGCAGCCGCCCCTGAAAATGCAATCTTTATCGTATTTGATTAAAACTTTGATTTACTTGAATGGCACGTAGCCAATCTTTGTCAAAGTAAAGCCACGACCCTGCACATGCAATGTTAACTGTCCCGCCGGATTGACGCTTTTGTTTAGTTTACTACAGAAGTATCCATCAAGCAGAACCTCTACATACGCAGTTGAAGGATAATACCACACCTCCTTGCCATTCTCAATCTTCTTTTTCCTCTCAGCAAACTGTGTGTCAACGAGGTATGGCTTAGAGTCATCAAAGAAAGTGACTGTTATATAAGGCTGATCTGCATCGCCCTTTGCGGTAACAGTTCCGTGGAAACGGATGCGATCGCCTGGGAAGAATTCCTTGTTAGAATAATAATCTAGACCAGAACTCGTGCTAGCATAGTTCCAGTTACTGCCAAAAGCTTGCGTACCACTCCAGATTTCCAACTCTGCGTCACCAACTATCTCTTTCGTAGACTTGATAATTGTCGGTGCGGGCGAATATTCGTTTTCAACTGGCTGATCATAGAGATAATCAGTATTTATCCCCTCTTTAACCCATCCTGTTTTGTTTATCTCACCCGTCACATATTTACTGAAATTCGGATAAGCTAAAGCAAGGTTCTTTCTCTCAGATACCCATTTGGTCTTGCCATATTCAACCAATATCTTATGAGGAGCTTGACCCTGATTTGCATTTAACTCTGTCACCTGAGCCCCGTCGAAAGAAGAGACGATAGGAATATCTTTGATATGCTCATAACCTGGGATCAACCATAGTGTAAAGCTACCGCCATCTTTTGTCTTGAATGTCTTTTTAACATCTCCATGAACTGAGTCACCGACTTCTATGGCACTTCTGACATCAAAACTACCGTAAACATTAGAATTGTTGTCACGGGTATTGATCATTGTCGCAATATCGGCAGGTTTCTTAAAGAGGGAATGGACCTGTCTTTTGTTCAGAATCGTGATAGGAATAGTTCCGCCAGCTGCCAGCAGTTTGATGTCGGCATAAAATTTCGTTTCTGTGAGTGCCGAATCCTTCTTTGATATAGATGCTGGATTTGTGTCTTCGCTGTCATTGTAATGCTTGTTCCAAATAATATTCCATTTTTCATATCTCCACGTACGGGCATCAAAGACCAGATCGTTATAGTCCAAGTCCTCACGAGAAGCACGCCCCAAATCCTCACAGAACACACGTCCTGCCTCCAATGGGATCCAATATTCTACAACCGTGGTATCAGGAACGTCACTTGGAACTTTCTTCGAAGCCTCAACAAGACGGATAATCCAGTCACTATAATTATTGTCACCACGGAACAACATATTATCTTGACCCCAACGAGATATAGTGAAATTGGTTACCGCGTTAACACTGTGATCGTTGTTGGCATAATCACGGATCGTTCTAATTCCAGCGTCTTTAATATCTTGAAGTGTCTCATAATAACCATCAATTTCTCCATTAGCACTCTGAGTGACTCCATTTGCGTCCACATAGTTAAAACTATAATATGATTTGCTCTCATTGGGTACTCCTTCGAAATCGAAGCAAACATAATAGTAGTTCCCGTATTTCGAAGCATCAATATCCGAACCCTTTACAATAATCCACCTATTATGATATTTAGAATCATCAGAGTTATGATAAGCAAAATCAAATGTGCCAGAATCAATGAACATTGTATTTCCGCCCCAATCTTTGCTTGTAGCAGCATTGAAATTATTGACATGCTCCCAATTGGTACTATCAGGTAAATCACCTTTAATTGTACCATTTTTACGTGCAGCACTTGAAGTCATTGCAATATGAAGGTTGTTCATCTTACTACTACCGAGTACTGTCTTATTATTAGGGTTTTGAGCTGTTCCATAATAGTCATCTCCAGTATGAACTTGTGTAACGAAATAATTTACTAAGTTCCTGGGGACTTCTTTATAATAATTATGCCCTTTTTGATCCATTTCTGCCAAGGTCATGTCCATATACTTAAGGACATCAGCTTCTTCTGTCTCACCAAGAGAAGGACGAGACCTCCACTGGTTTCCATTTACATTAACTATCGCACGGGTTCCGGCAAATGCCCTTGCACCAGCGAGAGTATTCTCCTCGCCATCGGAGATATCAATTACTTCCATCACCATCGAGGAGTCATTGGGATCAAGTTTGAGGGCAGCGCTGTTGAAACCCCAGTCCTGATAGGGGTCGATGTTATCACCAAACACTTCCTTAAAGACTTCATCGAAAGCCTTTACCTTCTGCTGAGCCAGTGGTACGTACTCAGTTTCTGTCTCGGCGCAGCTGAATAAGAATGCTCCTGCGAACAGAGCCAATACGCCTTTAATCAAATACTTCTTCATTGCAATAATACACTTAATAGACGTTACGTAACTTTATACCAAATCGATTTGGGTGCAAAATTAAGCAAAATATCGATAACTTGTATCACTTTTTCTGTTAATTTCTGTAAAAGGCACGCAAATATGTTGCTTATTTGCATTTTATTTTGTAATTTTGCCCACATATTTATATTAATTAGGAAAAGTTATGAAACGAATTAAATGGATCATCCCACTCATAGCGGCCCTCATTTGGGTCGCCAACAACTCATGCAGCCCTAACAAGGAATTGTTCGATCAGGATGTCACCCAGGCCATCAGCGACAGTCTGTCGCCAGTGGACTCCATCGACTTGTATCACACCTGGATGTTGTCGGATTCGAGAAGCATTACGGTGACGACCAATATCAACGTGAATGCCCAATGGCTGAAAATCCTGACAGCCGACCCTCACAAGAATACAGATGCCGAGGTGGCCACTCAGGTGATGATTAAAGACGGCGAATCAGCCTTCATAAGTTTCTGTTATCCCAAGACCCTCACCACGCTCTATGCCGCACTGGTTGACGACAAGGGACTCTATACGGTGACCGCCTTCTCACCTAACGACAGTAAGGTTGACTTCTCAGAACCGCTCTACACCAAACAGCTCATCTCATACATCCCCCAGCCGCAGACGTTCGTCTACTGCTATGAGGAAGAGATGCCCGACTATACGAATCTGGACTTCGACTATAACGACGTCGTCATGGGTATTGCCTATGAGCGGACTGGCGAACGAGAGATGCGCTTCCATGTAACCTTGTCAGCCGTAGGCACAGTACATTCCGTAAGTGCTGCCATCCGTCTGAAGAACTTCAAGTACGACGAGATCGACACCATCTACACCGAGGGAGGTGCTTCGTTCAACTTGAATAGCAAGGGAGACGAGATTCCAGAACAAACCGTCTCAGCCAATATGATCAGAAGCAAGGAATTGCTGCTGAAGAGCCAAAGCCAGGAAAGGGATGAAGACAGAGAGGCCGTAATCAACCTGTTCTGTGATGCCCACTGGGCTACGGGCGACTACTTGCCACTGAATGACCAACGCATGATAGACCACTGGCAATATAACGTGAGCAAGACCAGCAGTACAGACATGACATATCGGACGATAGTGCCCAAAGAGGTAACCTATGTCGTGAGGTTTAAAGAGAAGAAGGGCCTGGAGTATCTGAACTTCGACCTCATCGATCCGTTTATCCTTAAGGAGTATCTCGGCGGCACCTTCGAGGTACACCAGTTTGCCTATCGCCACGAATGGGTGCTCAAGAATTACAAGCTTGCAGAAATTGTGAAGCTGCCCTGGGCGCTGGTCGTCCCCTACAAGAAGTTCCGCCACCCGTTAGAGGGCGTAAACATAGGATTCAAGAAAAGGGACATACAAGGCTTCGGTGCCTACAGCAGCGTGACGGGACATACCTTCGGAGAATGGTCGATGAACCAAAACCTCGCAAAGGACTGGTATCTGAACGAATACGCTACAGAAAACCAAGTGTATTAAACTACAACGTTGTTTTATTCATCATCTCTTGTCCAGGTGATGACTTTGCCTGCGACTGCATTCTGGGCGGCATACCATTCGATGTTGGTATGCATGTTAGAAGCCCACAAGTTGAACTGCGGATAAGCCACACCGATGTTGATACCCTCGACAGGCCAGAACCAGCGACGGTCTGAACTGCCGTTGATGACGAGGTAGAGCGGAGTCTCGCCCGTCTTCATCGTACTGGTATTGCCGTTAGCATCCTCTAACCGTACTGAGAAATCCAACTGATCGATACGGTTATTGCCGTCAGGGAAGGACAATTCTCCCAATTTGGTGAACACACGGTTGATGGACGAACTGTTGGCCGTCTTGTCAGCAGCCACACCCATGAGACTATGCACCTCTTCACCGAAATCCGAACCGTTATGGATGATGTAGGTCTTGAGGGTATTGCCCACACACATCACCAGGACTGTCGACACATAGCGGCCGTCACCATTATCTTCCGGCACACTGACACGCAACACCACATCGTTATAATCGTAGTCCTTCACCGATTGCTGCATGGTCTCGAAGGCATAGTACAAGCCGTTGGGCTCAGGCACCGTCGTTGTCCCCTTCGTCAGATATGATGTGCTAAACGAGGCGGAGGTGCTGTAAGTACAAGTCTGCCGTGTGACGTCACCACAGGCATTGTCGCTGATGGCTTCGTTCCAGACGAGGGCATCCTTGTTGCCGACTAATGCCCAGCGGTAGTTGTTGTCGTTGATGAGCCTTCCCCCACAGCCGTTGAGCCAGAAGTAGAACAAGCGGTTGTTGAGTGTGAGATCATCGTAGTCAAAATCGACGGGGAAATTCTCTGGCAGAATCAGCTCCACGTGGTCGAGCAGATAAGTGCCTGCCTGGTCTGCCGTAGTCACACAGCCTTTACAATTGTCGACCTTCAACAGGGCATTGGCAGAGAAGTTGCTGCCTACGGGACCCCATACGCCGAAGTTGTCGATGGTGATATCGGTGGTCTCGACGGTGGCGCCGTTACCCATATAGACGACCTTGTTGCCCTCGGTGCTGCCGTTAAGCACCAGCGACGGACACTGGGTGTAGCTCCAGTCGTCAAGGCGGCAGCTCTCCGAGATAACCACCTCCTCGTCAACACTCAGATAAGAGGCATTCTGCAACGAGAGGTTGTCGCCGCTGATCTGCTTCAGCCAGGCACCTCCGCGGTTGAGAAGCACCCCCTGCGAACCATTCTTGGTAACACAGTTCAAAGAGGTTGGCGTGTCAGTCTCGCTTCCAAGGATATTGCCATTGTAAAGGCCGCAGCCGTTCAGGCGGATCTTCTGGGTGCTGATAATGCCGGAGTTATAGCTGTAAGTGCCTTCACCCGTGTTATATTCCAGCGTGCCTTCACCCGTCACCTCTCCGCCAGGGAGGATATATATTTGGCCTGCTACGCCATTGGCAGTAGAAGTGGCACTAACCGTCATACCCTCCGGGATAATCACCCTGCCACCACTGCCGACAACGAGTACATTGCCATTGGCCACACGCTGGTTGAAGCTCAGCGTCCAGGTGCCTGTCACATAGACAGACATATTCCCGCGGATACCGAGTGAAGGTATATAGCCAGTATAATCGTCGCTGATACAGAGGCGCAGGCGGTCGTTACCTTCGGGCTCGGCCTCCATCGAAGACACCTCGACAAAGGGGCCGGTGGAATAGTCGCTCAGGTCGGGCATCTGCATGATAGGCACACTCCACCGCTCATCCATCCCACCCGTAGTCTGCTGCACGTTTACCTTCGTCTCTGGCTGTTGGCCTCTGAACACCACCTCGCTGCCTGAGGCTCTCGCAGCGAACGCCTTACAGACAGCATGACCGTCGCTGTCGAAACAGGCAGCATAGAGCAGGGCGTTGTGGGCAGGACGGCACACCGTGATAGTCTTCGTCTCGCCAGACTTCAGGCGGGCCATACCCACATGGGTGGCTGAGGCATCATAGAGTGCCGGCGTGGGCAAAATATAGACACGATAATCCATCGAGTTGCCATAATCGACGGAGATCTTGACAGACAAGCCCGTAGAGGTGCTCCAGTCCTGAAGTGAATCAACCTGCTTGCCACCCATGACGAGGGCTAAGAAATTATCTTTGAATTCTTGTTCGGGTGTTGTCTCGGATTCCTTTGAACAACCTCCTGCCGTTAAACAAAGTGCAACAGCAGCTGTCAAAACCTTAATCCAGCTCTTCCTTTTCATCATACGTGGATGGTTTAATTAATGGTGTGGACCAGGTAGGGCTTGAACCTACGACCTCCAGATTATGAGTTGCAGAAGAATCCGCATTCTGTGAGGCTTTGTGACGCCCTATGACTGGCACTTTCTTTGTTCTTTA
>JAEEGH010026164.1_pt1 | contig 11645 bp, 9 predicted proteins | sample 9134181 | NCBI WGS metagenome assembly JAEEGH01 (sample SAMN16246544, study PRJNA631951) | gut metagenome | biome: gut microbiome; feature: rumen; material: DP-attached | host: Bos | place: Iran: Karaj | collected 2018-10 | reverse complement strand
CGTCGGAGAGTTTCACGGGGGCCTTCCTGACGCGGTTCCTGGTGAACTATCACAGGCACTGCGTACACCTTACCGGGCATTTTTCCGCAACGGGCAACCATCTGCTTTTCCAGGCCCAGAGGCTGCTCAGGGCCAGCGTTTTCTTCCCGGAATTCAAGGATGCCGCATCCTGGAGGGAAACCTCGGTGGGTATACTCTCCCGTGAGATTTCCCGCCAGGTCTATCCCGACGGAATGCAGAACGAACTGGACCCGCATTACCATCTGGAGGCGGTGAAACTCTTTGCCGACGCCCTGGGTCTCTCCGGCGACGGGGTTTTTCCGGACAGCTACCGGGAGACGGTGTACAAGATGATAAGGATAATCTACAATTATTCCTATCCCGACTACGCCAACCCCATGTTCTCCGATTTCCACGGCCAGCACGACATGGTTCCTCTGTACGGGAAATGGAGGAACCTGTTCCCGGAAGATCCAATGATTGAATGGCTTGCAACCGGCGGCGCATCCGGCAAGGTCCCGGACTACCTTTCCAGGGCCTTTCCCTCATCCGGATTCTACTGTCTCCGGAACGGATGGACTTCCGATGCAACAGTAATGGTGCTGAAGGCCGGGCCTCCCGGATTCTGGCACTGCCAACCCGACAACGGGACCTTTGAATACTGGCGGAAGGGACGTAACTTCTTCCCCGACAGCGGCTGCTATGTATATGGAGGTGACGCGGAGATACTCGCAATGCGTAACTGGTTCAGGCAGACATCTGTTCACAACACCCTCACCCAGAATGGCAAGAATCTGGAAACAACTGATTCTAAGCTTGTTTCGTGGCTTGCCGATTCCACCGGGAGGGTATCCTTCACGGTTGAGAATCCCTCCTATCCCGGGCTTGTCCACCGCCGAACAGTGGATTTCCGGCCCGACGGGACCGTGCTCATAGAGGACACCGCCTCAGGAGATGGTGAAGGGGTGGTTGCCATTCACTATAACCTGCTTCCGTGCATTCCCGAAGAGGATTTCATCCACCACAGGATCTCCACTGCGTTCCCCGACGGGAACAACATCTCCATTGAAGTGATGAGCCCGTCGTACATAACCATGGAGCGCAAGGAAGGCAGGGTGTCCTACGCCTACAGGCATTATGAGGACCGTCCCGCCTACGCTTTCTCCGCCTTCAAGCGCTCCGGGGAAACCGTAACTTTCGTGACCCTGATCCGGCCTCTCTAGAGACCGCTCTCCAGCCAGGGCTTCCTACAGCCCCTCATGTCCGACACCTTTTTCTGCAGGTGCTCCTGGTCGTCCAACTCTGTGACCTCCGGGAGCACCGCCGGCTGGATACGGTCGTTCATTGCGGATTTCGGCGATGACCACCCAGGCATTTCGGCGATAACCACCCACTTGAGTTAACGTTTCAAGCCTGGTTTGGCAAATATAGGATTATTTTCTCATACTGTCACCGGAAAGCTCGATTCTGTGTGCCGTTTTTGCGAGCCGGTCGAGCACGGCATCAGCCACGGTAGTGTTTTTTGCAAGTATATCGTACCAGTTTTTAACCGGCAGCTGACTGGTGATGATTGTTGATTTCCGGGCGTGCCGGTCCTCGATGAGTTCCATGAAGTCCAGCAGCTGCTGGCCATCCAGAACCTTCATACCGAAGTCTTCAATAATGAGCAGATCCACCTCGGCCATCCGGTCGAAGAACTTGGCGGCTTTGGCTTCGATGCGGGACATTTGCATAGCTTCCAGAAGCTTGTTCATGTTGAAGTAACGGACCCTGTAGCCGGAGAGGCAGGCTTGATAGCCAAGGGCTGTTGACAGATAACTTTTACCGACTCCGGCGGGACCGGTGATGAGAACGGAAGCCCCCTGCCTGATGTATTCACAGGAAGCGAGCTGCATGATGCGCCCCTGGTCGCGGCCTTTGGCCGGATCAAAGAGTACCTGTTCGATACTGGCATCATAACGAAAGCGTGCATTCTTGATGAGCCGTGCCGTTTTGTTAGCTGCACGCTGGTCGTGTTCTGCCTGGATCAGCATCACGAGACCGTCCTGAAGAACGATTTCCTGCTGCTTCCGCGTTTCTTGCAAGTTCTGCCAGCATTCAGCCATGCCGGACAGGTGAAGACCTTTGAGGTCTTGGAAGATTTGATTTTCCATGTGTGTTGATATTAGTGGGTTATTGGAAGTATTCCCTTCCTCGGATATTATCGTGGTCGGCCGGGAAGAGCGTTGGCTCCTCGTCCTCCGCCGGGAGGCCGGCGCACTTGCTTTCGATCAGGTTACGGATGAAGCCGTAGTTGCAGCGGTTCCGCTCCAGTGCAGCCCTGCATGCGCGCTCAAAGAGCTGTGGATCCGTTGTCTTTTGGAGGTTGAAAAGGCCGTCACAGGACTTGTAGAAGGTCTCGGGCGGTGCCGCCGTGTTCTGTTCAAAGACCCCACGGATGATGTCGGCAAACTGGGCAGAGATGCGTTCCGCACGCCATATGTACTTGGCCGGTGACAGCTGTACATAGTCATTGTAGTAGGATGGCAGGTGGGCGTCATTGCGGACATATTCACCAACAATGTATGAACGGAGGTGCGTTGCAACCCGTTCCCCTTGCTGGGAGTAGATATTGACAAGGGTGCGTGTATAGATAACCTTTACTTTCTGCCCGATCAACCTGTACGGTACAGAGTAATAGTTCTTGGTGCGACCCATATAGATGAAGCTGTTCGGGTTTACCAGCAACTCACAGCGGTACTTGATTTCAAAGCGTTCAGTCCTAAGCTCCTTCAAAGCTGGTTTATCAATGGATATGAAGCGCTCCTCACGGGTGAAAGGCAGGCGTTGCATCCGCCGCTGATTATGGAGCATCATCTGCTCCGCAATAGCCGCATTAAGTTCCTCGATGGAGAAGAACTGACGGTTACGGAGTGGGGCGTATACGTTATGATAGGTAAGTTTGACGTGGTTTTCAACCAGAGCTTTGTCTTTGGGTTTGCCTGACCTGGCAGGTATGGTTACGCATCCGAAGTGCTCGGCAAAGTCTTCCAATGAGCGATTGATTTCCGGTTCATACCGGTCAGCCTTCACGACGGCAGACTTGAGATTGTCCGTGACAATGATCTTAGGGACACCGCCGATGTGCCGCAGGCAGCATTCCAGGGCATACAGGAAGTCGTCCACCGTCTGCGACCTCACGGCCATTGCGAAGCCGTAGTCCGAAGCAGGAAGAGACGCTACAAAGATCTGGCACTTCACTTCCTCACCGGTATCAAGGTCTACGTAGGACATCGTATCGCCAGCGAAGTCTACGAACAGATATTGCCCGCCTTCACGGTCTGGAGAAAGTACGAAAGATGGTTTCTGGGCTTCCGTATATTGATTGACATGGTAACAGAACTGCGTGTAACCATACCCGTCCGGATTGACAGAACGATACTCGCGCCAGAGCAAGAACATAGTCATGTGTTTTCGATCCAGTTCGGATGCAATGTATGGAAGCCGTTCCTTGAGGTCCTGGAACCGGCTGTCGCTATAGGCCGGATTGCCGCCTGTCAGCACCCGTTCAATTTCCGGCTCCTCCATTGCAAGAAGCACCGGGATGGGGATGCCGCAGGACTCCGCCAGTGTGATGTATTTGTTGACTGTACCCTTGTACAAGTCCAGTTGCCGGCCTATCGACCGGTTCGATTCTCCATCCAGATGGAGACGCAACGCTTGCTTGATCTTGTTCATTTCTTTGCATTTACCTGCCATGGCTCGCTCATTTTTTGGTTGAGCTGCAAAGTTAACAAACAAGTGGGTGGCTATGCTCCGAAAAGCATTGAACCTCAGCGAGGTACCTTACAAAAGTGGGTGCACATGCTCCGAAACGGAGGGACGCCCGGCGCCGTTTTGCCCTTTTCGCTCGCACCTGGGTGGTAATGCTCCGAAAAGTAGGGCGGCCGCCGGCCTTGCGCGCGCATTTTTTATAAGGTTTTTACCGTTTTTGGGTGGTTATACTCCGAAAAAATCACTGGATTTTAGGCCGTGAGACTGGGTGGTGATGCTCCGAATTTTGTAGCCAAGGTGACACGGAACCAGGAACGGGATCAGGAAGTATGGCGGCAGCTGGAAGCCAAGGGCTGGTCAGTCGTAATCGTCTGGGAGTGCGAGCTTGTGAAAGCCAAATTCGACGACACCGTGGAAAGGGTGGCCAACGAAATCATAGAGGACGGAGACCTGTACCTGAAACGCCGAATCGAGCGCCGTGAAGCGCGTGAACAGATGAGGCAGGATAGGAAAGAGGCTGAAGCCAGGCGACAGGCCTTGATGAAAGAGATTTCTTTACTCTGAGAAGTAGTCCTTGGATTTCTTCTTCAACTTGTCGAAGATTTCCGTGTTGGCATCAGAATCATTGTCCACGCATTTGGCCGCAGAAAGCAGTTTAGAAGCGTTTCGGAGGTCGACGTGAAGCGCATCACCAAGGACACGGAAAACCTCCTTCTTTGTGGCTTTATTTGTTCCGACTTCATCTACAAAGAAGCCGGCTTCCTGCATAGCATTGAAAACACGGAGAAGATCCGTATCAGTAAAGTTGTGCCTGTTGAAGAAAACACGGCTGTCAGAAACATAACGCGGCGAAATCTCTTCTTCAAGTTCTTCTTGCTCGTCCTGTTCAGGTTTGCTAATGCTGCTTGATGTTTGCCTTACGGGACGACCAATAATTCTTGCAATACGGTACGAATCTGACTCGATTAGCCAATCTTCTGACTCGAATATCACTTTCGCCGGATTGCATATGATAATGGGCTCGTATCCTTCCTTGCTAATGCAATCATCATCAACAAGATAGATATAGTAAGAATCGCCCATTACAGAAGCCTTATCTCGCTCATTGTCTGACCAAATAAAATGCTCTGCGCCCTTGTATGTTTTGACTTCAATAAACCGATCAGGGCGCTCTGATTCATTGGAATTGAGCGAAACAATATCGAAACCTGCAGCGACATCGATAGTAGATATTCGCTGGATCATGCTTTGCTTTACAGGGTCGGAGATGCGTTTCTTTTCGTACTCCATTACAAACAACTCGCCACGTTCTCCCTGCTCACGCTGGGCTTCCAGCTTGGCTAACAGCTGTTTTTCGGAGATCTTCTTGTGGCGCTCCGGAATCTTGATAGCCCGGTCAAGTGCGTTGTTGACAAGGTACTTGGCATCGGGAAGCAGGGTTATGGCACCGTACTCCGTGAGGATATTCCTATAACATGCATGCTTCTGCGGCTTAATGGTGGTAGAAGACATGATATAGGCATTCTCGGCGATGTTATATGTAATTGTGTCAATGTTGATGATCTCGTTGTCAAGCGAGAATTCAACGAATTTTTCAAGGAACCATTCCTCGAAAGACTCGACACCACGCTTATATTTTTCACCCAACTGGTTGTGCCCTTCCACGTACTTGCCGTCGACTATCTGAAGCAGGCCCATAGACTGGAAAAGCCAGAGTATGGGTTCTATCTCCGAGGCATTTATACCGCTTGTATTCTGGGCAAATTGTCTCAGTGTTTCGACCGATGTAGCGTTTTCGGAAAGCCAGCGCGCTACAAAGGCAATACTCTTGCGAGTACCTATTTTAGCGAGCTTTTCGAGCCTTTCGTCTAACATAATCGTTCAAAATCGCTTTAATATCTTCGTCACCCTCGTCCGTGGTATTGAGGAAGAGGGGTATGGGTGTATTCTCGATGATCTCCATCATCCGGCGTTCCTTTTCCTTCAGCCGGGTATCGATGGTTTCATCTACGGAGTCTTCAGACAGGATGTAATAGTAGTTGGTGTCAATGCCTTGAGGAAGGCCATAACGGTGGATTCTGTCTTTGGACTGGAGGTAGTGGGCACAATTGAAAGAGCGCTCCAGGTAAATGGCATTGTGGCAGGCCTTGTGGAGTGAAATGGATTCAGCAACGGCGAAAGGGTTGGCAATGACCACTTTGAACGAGCTGCTCGGACTATTGAACTCGTTTACAATACCTTCACGGGTATTGACCAGTTGTTCCTCGGACATGTCGTCGCTGGCAACTGGCGTGGCGCCATAGAGGACCTTGCAGTCAATTCCATTCTGCTTCAGGTACTCTTCAAGGCGCTCAATATTCTTGATGAAGATAACCCAAATGATTACTTTTTCCCCTGTGGAAATGATCTTCTGGACCAGCTTCAAACACTCTTCATACTTGGCTGGGACATGCTCATCATAGAAGCGCATGATGTCTTTCATGATGGCGGCATCGTCAGCCTCAATGGATGAAAGGTCTTCACCAACTTCTTCCGAGAATGCGGACAACGGCTCGTTTAGTAAGGCTGGATTCGTTGCTACTTGCTGGAGGCGGATCATCTTGGCCCGAACAAGGATGTTGTGAAGGGCGCTTTCCTTCGTTTCCTTGTTGGCTTCTTCTATGAACCGTTCCTCAATGAAGTCGTAAATGCGCCGCTGTGAATCCTTCATAGGAACGATAATAGGTTCGTTCTCTGTGGCCGGGGGGAGGTTAAGGTCGCTCTTCCTGATGCGGATGAAGTAGGGGGAGATATTGTCCATCAATTTGGGCACCCTGGAGTCATTGTAAGACTTGGTCATATCCCGGAGTTGTCCGACGTTGTACTTGATGACGTCGTACTGGGGCCAAATGAAATGGAATAGGTTGTAAAGGTCTTCGTAGCCATTTGGGGCTGGGGTACCGGTAAGGATTACACGGGAACAGCACCACTTGGCGAGGTCCATTACGATACTTGCAATGATGCCGCCGCTTGTGCTCTTTACTTTGTGCGCCTCATCAAGGACCACCATAACCTGGTTATTCTGCAAGAAGTAGCCAATCTCGTCTTTGAGGTTGATGACGGACTGGTATGAGAGCAGTGTCAGTTCAGCCGTCTTGCCATAGAAATACTGCTTCTTCTGCTCGGCGGACATGCTGCCACTCATCCTCTGGCTCTTGACTTTGACGCCAAAGCACTCCTCGTACTCGTTTTCCCACGGTCCAAAGGAACTGAGGGGGCCGATAATCAGGATCTTGTCAACCTTCTTACTGGCGTCATTGCAATTCTTCAGGTATGTATAGGCCCCGTAGACAATACTGGTTTTACCGGCACCAGGAACGGAGAAATTACAGCCGTTCTGGGAGAAGGCAAGATGGTAAGCCGATAAGAGCTGAAGGGGATATAGGTGACGGGCCGGCATAAACTCATCGAGAACATCTGCAAACTCCTTAAACTCGTCCGCATTACAGTGGTTTTCTTTGATGTCCTTCGCCTCCTTTGAAAATCTCGCAAAATCCTCCTCACGAGTCTTGAACTCAGCGATGTCAGAGCTGGTCTTATCATCGTAGACTATCGTGGCACCGATATAACCGGAAACCAGTTTAAGGATGGACGCAACTTGCTCAATCCCATCTTCGTTGTCAACAATGATGGAATCACCATCCACCTTATAAGCCAACTGGGAGCGAAGCATCATCTTGGCCCGCTTATTGGCCAAGAGTTCCTTGATAGCCCCCTCGATGCGATAGCTATTTCCTCTGATGAATGATATTTTCAGCTCCTTCATTTCGGCTCCTACTTAACGGCGTCTGATACTTTCTTGAGGAGTTTGTCCAGATCTGCAATCAGCTTCATGATGTTCTCTTTATCATTGCTGCCGGAGAGCGTCTTGCTGTCAATCTGGGAAAGGGCGTTGATAGCCTTCTTGATAAGGACGGACGGCTTGGCCTTCTCCTTTTGGTTCTCGATTGTGGTCTTTGCCTCAGAGAAGCCTTCAAGGAGTTTCTCGCCAACTTTATCACGCCACTCCTGGTCCCTGTTCTCAAGCAGGCGTTCGGAATCACCAGCGCTACGGGATGTGGAAAGGACGGTGTCAATAGACTCTTCTTCCACATCTTCAGTGGCCCCTCTCCAGTCTTCGACAAACTTATCCCAGACCTCCTCAGAAGAGAGGAAGTTGCCGCTACTCGCGTAGGCGATAGTGCGGTAATCAAACCCTTCTTCAGTCTTGGCGTTGAGACGGATAAAGTCGAAGCAGATACACTTCAGGTCGTTTTGCACTTCGATGATCCTATCAGACGGAATCCAGCTGATCCTGCCGCTCTGGATGCGCTTCAAGGTGTGGTTCAACTTGATCATGTCATCCTCAAAACCACGGGGCAGCCTGGTGTAAATGCCGGTGTACTCGTAGTAATCGAGGTAATCATCGATCAATTCCATAACATCCAGGAGTTCCTGCACCTTTGTGGCGCTACCAAGGGCCATATACTCGGCGATTTCCCCAAGCGTGAAGCCTTTGTTGACCATATCCCTCGCATGCAGGTACTTTTCGATAGGATTGTAGCCAACCTTCTCGTCCGCACCCATCTGATAGGTGGTCTCAAGGCGGAGAATCTCCTTTTCATTGGCGTCTTCCGGAAGGACTACAGCCCGGAATTTCTCACAACGCTCATGTTCGGCCGGTGAATAATTCTTGTCGTCGTGAAGGATAGAAAGCATCAGGGAAGCACGGCGGTTACCATCAACGATGACACCGTCACTGGTGATGATACCGGTTTCCAATTGACCATTCTCCGCGATGCTTTTCTTTGTCTTCTCGTTCGCAATCTCGTTGGAGTCGAAAAGGAATTGTGCGATTTGCTGCGCGTCCGCCATCCTTTCCGGGTCAAGGGAGCTGTGCTCCCGTTCAAAGGACTTGACCATACTGGCAATACGGCCATTCTCGACGTTGAAGACCAACAAGTCTATCGGGATCTCATACTCGATGAATGTCCGGACAGTGCCCCCATAACGGAGCCTCTTGCCCTTGCCATCATTGCTGAACAGATTACCTTTGGTTATCTCAGCAATCTTCTTTTTTCTTTCTTCGGCCTGCATGTATCTCAGATGTTATAGTATTCTTTAATTATGTCATCCAACTGGTCCAGTGTGTTCAAGGTCAGGAAGTAATCACAGCTGCCATAAACCTCGTTCCAGTCAGAACCGCGGACCAGCCATCCTGCGCCATCCAGCAAGGAAAGCATCTTAATTTTATCGTTGCCCCGGACCATCCTGCGGATATTGGTCAGCTTATCTGCAAAATCGGACTGGCCCTTGCCGGTGGTCACACTATACTGGTAACTGACAATGATGTATTTCTCCGTATCATGGATAAGGTTAAGAGACTCGTTTGGCCCGTCAGGAAGGAGCCTGTTCTCATAATGGAGCCCATATTTCCCGACAATGGAGCGGATCTTGTCATCAACCCTCTTCGCGTAGGCGTACGTGATTTCCTTGTTGTATTTCGTAGAGCAAGAAGACTTGATCTGTCGGCCAAGCACGTCATCACTGCAAATACGGGCGATTACCTCGGCGTCAATATGGAAATAGTTGAGCGTGAACGAAGGAATGATAGCCTGGTATTTGGGGAGGTTTCTTCCGTTCAAAAGGAGTTCACAAAACTCATCCATCCAGGTTTGGTTCTCCAGGAGGGAATTGCGTAGTGCAGAATCTGACCATTCCGTCGTGAAAAGAAATCCTTTCTGGACACGCAGTGTGGAGATGACCCGGTTGAAGCGCTCACCGGACAAACCAAGGATTGTGGTAAGGCGTTCAATGGCGTTCTCGTCATTTCTGATGAACTCCTCCAGCCCTTCTTTGGTGGCTATGCTGAGCATCGAATTCTGATACTCTTGCAATTCCGTGGCAATTTTCTTCTGGTACTTGGCCTCGGTTTTTTCGTCGATGAGGAACATCGTAATGGATTTGAGAGCCTCATTCTTTGAAAGCTTGCCCATATGCATCCTCCTTTATTGAACGTTAATAGTGTCAAGCAAACGGCCTGCAACAGCCTTGATAACTGGCACGCAAACAGAATTGCCAATCAGGTCGTACCCCAATTCTGTCGCTTTGGGGCCATCCTCGAACGGTGCCAGGGAATAAGTCTCCGGGTAGCCAAAGAGTCTTAGACCTTCGCGCAATGTCAAGTGGCGGATTCCATCTCCGTCAACAATGCCGATAGAAGTCATGTCGGTGGCTACGAGGGTGTGGGAGATTCTGTCAGTGTCCAGGAAGGCACTGAACTCGAATGACAGCTTACCGGTGATGATGTTGTAACCCATGGGCAAAGATTCCACCGGTTTACGCTCTGTCCATGTTGTGCCATCATCTTCGTGGTGTACAACAAGGTTTTTGGGATACTCCAGGCGCAAATATTTCTTGGCACAAAGGTCATCCAGCATCTCCTGCAGGTGAGGGACATCGTGGAATGAACGGATCTGCTCAGTCGTCAGCGGCATTCCGTCCTTCCAGACAATTCCGATAATGTCAGCCCAATATCTCTTCCTGCGTTCGCGGAGGATGGCATTAAGAAGATCGCGCTCCTCAGGAGTTGCAGTTCCTCTGGCGTCAATATCCCAGCTATGGAAATTTCTGGCTCCACCGCGCTTGTCGTTGAGTGATTTGCCAACCATGTCTTTGGCCTCGTAAACCGAAAGGAGCTTTCTTGAGAACTCGCTATCAAGGGTAGGTTTGCCGTGCTCGAGGATTTCTCCTACCATCACCCTGGGCTGCGGAGTAAAGTTGAGATCTATTTTGCCGAAACGCTTCTTGCAGCCAACAATGTATACACGTTTGCGTCTTTGGGGGACACCAAAATCAGCGGCGTCGAGTACTACATACTCCGCATTGAATTTCAGTTTGTCCCTAAGAACCTTCATTATGATCTTGATGGTGCGGCCCTCATTATCCTGGTTGGACGCCCTGTCATGCAGGACAAGACCTTCTACGTTTTCAAGGAGGAAACCATCCACGCCACGGAGTTTGTCGGTTAGGATACGCTCCACTTCGAAGAACAAAGTACCACGCGTGTCTGCAAAGCCTCTCCTGGCACCAGCCGAGCTAAAAGCCTGGCAAGGGAAACCTCCAAGGAGAATCCTGAAGCTGGGAATATCTTCGCTCTTGACGGCCGTGATGTCGGTTGGCTTGATGTCTTCGCCGGGGAAGTTATGGTTGAGTGCTGTTATCGCCGCTGCTTTGATTTCGGAAGTGAAAACGCAGCGGCCTTTTAGGCCACGTTCCGCAAGGGCTTGCTGAAAGCCCAACCTAATACCGCCTAAGCCTGCAAATAAGTCAATGAAATCGTATGTTTTCTTGGTCTTAGCCATTACACGTTGTGTTATTCATACAAGCACACATATGCCCGTATAGGGCGCACCACACCCCTTAACGGATGGACTCGTTCACAAAACCGGAGAGCCCCTAAACGGAAAACATTGTATGTTGTGCTTGTTTATTGACCACAAATTTAACGAATTTCCGTTGATTTTAATAATTTTTAGTACGATAGAGTATCAAACAGCCCCGCTATCTGTCCGATAACGAGGCTGTTGGGAGTATTACCTTGACGGTCGCTTTTTATTACTGTTTTCTTTACGCCGACGTTCTTCAAGGCCTTTTTGGATAGAAGGACATTGCCTTAAGACTTTGCCAAAATCGTCATTCGGCCTCTCTGCAATATCAAGGAGGATTTCCCCGATTAATCTTGGTTTCTTCATCGCCGGCCTCCTTTCATGATCCATTTGTCAACCTCGGGGCGGAAGAATCCATAGACTTTGCCACACCTGTGGAATGGGATGACGTTGGTGTGAATCCACTCGTACACGGTGCATTTGGCA
>JAEEGH010026159.1_pt1 | contig 11647 bp, 10 predicted proteins | sample 9134181 | NCBI WGS metagenome assembly JAEEGH01 (sample SAMN16246544, study PRJNA631951) | gut metagenome | biome: gut microbiome; feature: rumen; material: DP-attached | host: Bos | place: Iran: Karaj | collected 2018-10 | reverse complement strand
AGCCCAGACTCTTGCCAAGGTGTGCTCGTCGACAAGCAGGTCGTCGCGGCGGGTGCCTGAGGCCACAATGTCGATGGAGGGGAAAATGCGCTTGTTCGACAGACGGCGGTCGAGTTGCAGCTCCATGTTACCGGTACCCTTGAATTCCTCAAAAATGACTTCATCCATCTTGGAGCCTGTGTCGATGAGGGCGGTGGCCAAAATGGTCAGTGAGCCGCCATTTTCAATCTTACGCGCTGCACCGAAGAAACGTTTCGGCTTCTGCAAGGCATTGGCTTCCACACCACCAGTGAGCACCTTGCCTGAGGCGGGCGAAACAGTGTTGTAGGCGCGTGCCAAACGTGTGATGGAGTCGAGTAGGATGACCACGTCGTGACCGCATTCGGTGAGGCGCTTGGCCTTTTCGAGGACGATGTTGGCAATCTGCACATGCTTTGAGGCAGGCTCGTCGAAGGTGGAGGCAACGACCTCGGCCTTCACACTGCGCTGCATGTCCGTGACTTCCTCGGGACGCTCGTCGATGAGTAATATAATAAGGTACACATCAGGGTGGTTGGCAGCGATGGCGTTGGCCACCTCTTTCAGCAATACAGTCTTACCAGTTTTGGGCTGGGCCACAATCAAACCGCGCTGGCCTTTGCCGATGGGGGCGAAGAGGTCCATGATGCGCATCGAGATAGTGCAGCCTTTGTGCCCTGTGATGTTGAACTTCTCATTGGGAAACAGCGGCGTGAGGTAATCGAAAGAGATGCGGTCGCGCACTTCCTCGGGCCGACGTCCGTTGATGAGTTCGGTCTTGATGAGCGGGAAGTACTTTTCACCGGTCTTGGGTGGACGGATGACTCCCATGATGGTGTCGCCGGTCTTCAGTCCCAACAATTTGATTTGCGATTGTGACACATAAATGTCGTCGGGTGAAGGCAGGTAGTTGTAGTCCGACGAGCGCAGGAAGCCGAAGCCTTCAGGCATGATTTCAAGCACGCCTTCAGCCTTTACGGTGCTGTCGAACTGGCTCAGCAACTCGTCGCGGCGCGGACGTTGTTCAAAGCGTTCCACGCGTTCAACTTTTTCCTGCTTGGGAGTCGCTACGGTTTCTTCAACTACAGGTTGCTCTTCAATAGGCGTTTTCTCTTCTTCTGCCGGAATCTCCTTTTCTACAGTCGTATCGACTTTGTTTTCGTGGTTTTTCTTGCGCTTCTGTTTCAGGTTTTCTCTCTTTTCAGCCGTGGGTTTTTGCTCGACAGTCTCTTTGGCAAAACTGACTACAGGAGCATCATTCGGTTCGGTAAACGCTATCGGATTAGGTTGATTTACAGGTTCTTCAACAGGTTTTTCCGCGTTGAAGCTCTGCTTTTCCTGATGGTTGATTTCTGCGCTTTTGTTGATACGCGGACGTTTGGTCCGTTTTCCAGGCTGCTCGGTCTTGGCGGGCTCTTTGGCCTCCACCTCTTTGGCAGGCTCAACCGCTTTTTCATTAATATCTTTTTCGACTTTTTCCTTAACCTCTTTTACAGGTTCGGGTTTAGTCTCCGGTTTTTCGTTGTTTTGGGCCTTTTGTTTCTTGCTTTTGGTCTTGGTGGCTTTCTTTATGTCGGGATGGTCAACTTGATGGTCGATGATGTCGTAAATAAGTTGGGTTCTGTCTCTGTTTTCATCGTCGATGCCCATCTCCGTGGCAATCATTTTGAGGTCGTCTAATGACTTTTCATTCAGTCCAAAAATACTATACATAGAACGTGGATTTGCGAATTCCGAATGGAATAAATAAATTTCGTTGGGATACTTTTTTGGCCGATGCTATACTTGTGGCCTTAAAAGTGGTGCAAAGATAGGACTATTTTTTGAATTGGCAATTGTTTTGAGAAAAAATCGTATTTTTGCACCCCGATTAAAACGAATTATTATGTCACAAAGATTGCAATCGATTTTCTTTTTCCTTTCGGCACTGCTGTTTGCCTTGTTGTTTTTCTTGCCTTTGGCTGAGTATCTTGGCGAGACCAATATCCTGAATTTTAATGTGTTCGGGATTGAATCCGGCATTCCTGACGGAACAGTGCCTTATCCCAGAACCTTTAGTTTGCCTGTACTGATTTTGGCGGTTACGGCGATTCTGTTGAGCGGTTATTTAGCCATGGGCTTGTTCCGTGCCGTGAAACTGTCGCAGTTTGTCAAGTTACACAAAATAGCCCGAATCAATATCGTTGTTATCGTGGCTTGGATTGCTGTGGTTTTCGCCTATTACATCCGCGTGATTGGCAATCCCATCGGTGCCGCCCCAAGTTACAAGGTGGGTGCGTTTCTGCCTTTGGCCTCGTTGTTGTTGACGATTGCCGCTGCTTTTGGCTTGAAGAAGGACATTAAAAAGGTACGTTCCACTGACCGCATCCGTTGATTTAGGAAAGAGTGGGGGAAATAGAAGTCCCTCTGTTTATGTCATTCCTTTGGGAATCTATGAACAGAGGGACTTTTCTTGTTTTAGATAATCCTGTTTCGGTCGAGATCAAAGATTTCCATGTCTTTGAAACTTTTCCCATCAATGACCATCCGGATAAACGTGATTTTCTTGTGAAATCCTGAGTTGCCTGCCGCTCCCGGATTGACATGGAGCAGGTTCAACTGCTTGTCATACATCACCTTTAATATATGCGAATGGCCGCAAATATATAGGTCAGGCTTCTTTTCCTGAAGGATATACTTCACCTCAGGCATATAGTGTCCTGGGTAGCCACCGATGTGGGTCATGTAGACATTGACATCTTCGACATGGAAAAATAAGTCTTCAGGATATTGCAGTCGCACGATGTGGTCGTCGATGTTGCCATGCACGGCCCGCAAAGGCTTGAAGTTGGCCAAGGCCTCAGCCGTTTCAATATTGCCAATATCGCCCGCGTGCCACAACTCGTCAACGTTCTTGAAGAAGTTGAAAAGCTGTGGCACGAGAGTGCAATGCGTATCCGATAAAATACCTATTTTTATCACTTCAAGTTAATCATAAATCCGATAGCCAGCACTTCCTTGAACTGCACTTTGGAACCTTTGATTTTCAGTCCGTCTTCACCGTAGAATGGGGTGTCATAGTCGTAGAGGAGATGCGTGGATATGTTGGCGTTGAGCCAATCGTTGACCTTTAATACAAGCATATTCTGCCAGTCCACGTCTATGCGTTCAGGATGGTTGAGGTAGTTGGAGAAGAGTTCTAACTTCGAGTTGAAGTCCACGTTCTTAAAGATGGTATAGTTGAGTTTGGCGACCAAACGAGCACCAAACTCATAACGGATGGTCTTGATGGTGTGATCCGTCGGGTCATTTGCATCAAGGGTGTTGACGCCGTAAGCTCCGCTGGCGGCGAGTATGGTGTCATTCACAATTGTAATACGTCCGGCGAGTGGGGCAAAATTGAGGGAGAAATGCTCGCTGGGTACCCATTCCATACCTAGACCGAGTGAGATGTAAGCAGGAGCGAGCCATCTGGAGGTGTAATTGGTTGAGTCTACCTTGTAGTCATAACCCTTGGCAAACTGCGAACGGAAAGCCAATTCCAAGCTGTAATTCAAGTTTTTGTTGGCCTTCAAACCTGCTAATGAGGTGAACTCAATCTGGTCGTCAGTCTTGATGGCCTTTTTCTTGAAGTCAAAGAAACTGTAACCTAAGGCGGTGTTAAGGGTGTTGGTCCACTTGAAATTGCCTTTAGCGTAATTGATGGTGTAGTTGAAAGTACCCATCCACGCCAAGGTGTTTTGTCCACCGGCTGCCCAGTTGGTATAAGAGCCTTGGGCGAAATTCAGACCGATGTTTCCTTTGCCGCTCCAGTGACTGGTTTTGGCAGGAGCTTCCTGTTCCTGAGCCATGGCGCCGACTCCCAATAGAAGTACGAGTGCCAATAATAAATGCTTTTTCATGGTATGTGTTTTTAATATGAATTTCCGTCTTGATAATTCCTTGCTCCGAAGTTGAAGGTGATGTCCTGCTTGTTGAAGCTACGTACATATTTACCGTTCTTCACTGCGGGGATCCAGTGGGTGTCTTGGAGCAGGCGGATAGCCTCGTTGTCGCAACCACCGCCCACCGAGTTCTGCACGGTGATGTTCGACACGTTGCCGTCGGTCTCCACCACAAAACACAGTCTAACCGTGCCATGGATCTCTCCATACTTGGCTGCTTCAGGGTATTTAAGGTTCGTGAGGATGTAATGAGGCATAGTGCTGCCGTCGGCAAAATAGGGCTTGGCAGCCTCTTCAAGTTGGTGCATCTCGTAGATCTTATAGCCGCTGTCGGCTTCTAGGGTCAGTGGAACCGCTACACGCTCACGTTTTTTCCAATAGCGTTTGTAAGCCCTGGCATTGTAATCCACCTCATATTCCATGTCATACTCAACGGGTAGCATGTTTTTGGTGGCAGGCTCCCAAAGGATTTTCTTCACCATGTCCATGGCGTTGGCATTGGCGGCTTCACTGAAGGTCTCCTTCACCTGATAGTTGCTGCCGTTGCCTTTATCGTCGAGATGGAAGGTTATCACCACCTTGCCTTTGTTGCCTGCTTCAAGGTCGGCATCAGGATAAACGAGGTTCTGTAGAATGAAATCATCGGTCAATTGATGGCCCGCTTTCGGAGTAGGATGGCTGATTTGGGCGAAGCCAGTAGTGGCAATACATGCCATAATAAGGCAGATTAGCCGTTGAGCAGTTTTTAAGATATTCATAATCAGTTTATTGTTGTTGTTTGACATATATTGTTTTTTGCGAGGCTAATTTACTGTTATTATTCTTATTTTTGCAAAAAAAATACGTCATTATGGAAATTAATGAGAAAAGCAACATGATATTTGGGGTGCATCCCGTTTTGGAATTGATCCGATCGCAGAAGGAAATTGAGAAAGTCTTTATCCAAGCGGGTGTGCGTTCGCCTGAGATTACCGAAATCGCCAACCACTGCCGTGCCAATAGTATTCCCGTGCAGTATGTTCCGTTGGAGAAGATGAACCGCCTGACGCGCAAAAACCACCAAGGTGTGGTGGCTTTCATCTGCCCGATAGAATACCAACCGTTGGAGAAGGTGATCCCCGCCGTCTTCGAGGAGGGCCGCGACCCCTTCGTCTTGATGCTCGACCGTGTGACGGATGTGCGTAATTTCGGTGCCATTGCCCGTACGGCATACGCCGCCGGCGTGGATGCCATCGTCATCCCTTCCAAAGGCTCCGCTTTGATCAATGGCGATGCCATGAAAACCTCTGCTGGTGCATTGTCGTTGATCAATGTATGTCGTGTGGATAACATGAAAGACGCCATCGATTTCCTCCAGGCCAGCGGCTTGCGAGTGGTGGGCTTCACCGAAAAAGCCAAAGAGAGCCTGTGGAAATCGGATCTCACAGGCCCCCTTTGCGTGATGATGGGCTCCGAAGAGGACGGCATCAGTCCCGCCTACCTCAAACGCCTCGACGCTCACTTGATGATCCCTATGCCGGGTGATATCGACTCACTCAATGTTTCCGTAGCTACGGGAATCGTTTGTTTTGAAGTGGTGAGGCAGTTGTCATTGCGAGGAGTGTAAACGACGAAGCAATCCAGTCTGGGTAATACTGGATTGCTTCGCTACGCTCGCAATGACGAGTTATTTCAGATATTTATCCAACCAATTATAGAACCTGCGTTGCCAGAGCACGCCGTTCTGGGGTTTCAGCACCCAGTGGTTTTCATCCGGGAAGTAGAGGAACTCGGCATCCAAGCCACGAAGGACAGCGGCGTTGTAGGCTTGCATGCCTTGCGTGAAGCAGATACGATAGTCGAGACCGCCGTGGATCACTAAGATAGGAGCAGTCCACTTGTCTACAAAGAGGTGAGGAGAGTTGGCGTAGGTCTTACGCACGGTGGCGTCGTTCCATTGCCAGTATGGGCCTCCAAGGTCCCAGTTCACAAACCACATTTCTTCGGTTTCGAGGTATTGTGCCTCAAGGTTGAACATGCCGTCATGGGCAATCAAAGCCTTGAAACGTCCCTCGTGGTGACCGGCCAGCCAATACACGCTGTAGCCGCCGAAGCTGGCACCCACGGCGCCGAGACGGTTCTCGTCGATGTATGGCTCCTTGCTAACCTCATCGATGGCGCTGAGATAGTCTTTCATGCATTGTCCACCATAGTCGCCGCTGATTTGCTCGAGCCATTCCTGACCGAAGCCGGGCAAGCCGCGACGGTTGGGGGCAACCACAATGTAGTCGTTGGCAGCCATCATCTGGAAGTTCCAACGGTATGACCAGAACTGGCTCACTGTGCTCTGTGGACCGCCTTCGCAGTAGAGCAGGGCAGGATATTGCTTGTTGGGATCGAAATGAGGTGGGTAGATGACCCATGTGAGCATCTGCTTACCGTCGGTGGTCTTAACCCAACGCTCTTTGACTTCTCCCATGGTGAGTTGGGCGAAGATGTTGTCGTTGACATGGGTGATTTGTGTGGCTTCGCCTGTGGTGGGGCTCACTGAGAACAGCTCAGTGGGATGGCTCATCGACTGACGTCCGGCAATCAGCTTTTCGCCATTGAAATGCACGGAAATGTAGTTGTGCTTGCCAGTGGTGAGTTTCTTAATTTCACCGTTTTCAATGTTGAGTGAGTAGATTTGGTCAGTGGCGTAAGCGTCGCTAATGAAATAGAGGGTCTTGCTGTCGTCAGCCCAGCTGAAACCTGTGCAGCACTGGTCGAACTTGGCGGTGTAGTCGGTCTTCTCACCGAGGAGGAGGTCCATCACGAAGATGCGTTGCTTGTCGCTCTCATAGCCGTCGCGTTCCATGCTCTCCCAAGCCATGTAGCGGCCGTCGGGTGAGATGACGGGGTTGAGGTCGTAACCCATCATGCCTTCGGTGAGGTTCTTGCACTCGCCGCTCAAGATGGTGTATTGGTAAATGTCGGTGTTGGTGGAGAGGGCGTAGTCCTTGCCAACCTTCTTACGGCAGCAGTAAACGAAGCTCTTACCATCGGGCAGCCATTGCACTTGTTCCATGCCGCCGAAGGGACGCACCGGGGCTTCCCACTGTTCGCCTTGCATGGCGTCAAACGATGCCTCGATCTTGCCGCTGCTGAAGTTACCCACGAAGATATGTCCGTAGGTGTCTACCCATTGATCCCAGTGGCGGTACATCAGGTCGTTGTTGATGCGGCCTGAAGAGAGTGGAAGGTCAGGATAGATGTCGGCCACGGTCTCTTTCAGCTTCACTTCCTTGGTGAAGAGCACCTGCTGGCAGTCGGGTGAATAGAGGAAACCATTGATGTCTTCAGCTTCATTGCTGACGCATTCGCGGCCAGTGCCGTCAGGGTTGATCTCCCAAAGCTGCATCACGCCGTCATCGTTGGGGGAGAGGAATCCGATTTTTTTACCATCGGGACGCCATTGTGGACTGTATTCGCTCTTGTCGGAGTCTGACAGCACACGGTTGTCAGTGCCGTCAGCATTCATAATATACAAGGTGGAACCGCTGCGGTTCTCTTCTACGCTATAGTAAGTTACGTTGTAAACAATCTGGGAGTGGTCGGGCGAGATGCTGTATTCGCCAATGCGACCCATGGCCCAAAGCACTTCGGGCGTCATGATGTCAGAGGTCAAGGTGAGTTCTTTCGGACCGATTTTTCCTTTGCCTTTCGGCTCGGTCTCATGCTTTGTGTTGCACGATACAATGATGCAAGTGATCATGGCTAACAATAGGGTATTAATTTTTCTCATGTCGAAATTGGATTTTATTTGGAAATGGTTAATTTTTTCACAATGGTCGTCTCACCGTGGAGCTTCACGAAATACTGACCTTCCGGAAGATTTGAGACATTGATCTCATCGCTGCTTTTAGCGCTGGCGACGGTACGTCCGAGTAAATCTATGATTTCAATTTTTGAAATATTCAGATTGCTATTATTCAAAACTTTAACAACATCTTTCGTTGGGTTGGGATAGATGCTGATGCTGTTGTTGATGCTGCTTTCGTCAATATCGTCGACATCGCATACGTCGTAAGCCGGGTTGACGTAAACAACGTTGTTGTCAACATGGTAGCAAAGCAGGTGGAAGATGGCACCGTCGCTTGTGGGAGTGTAGTTTCCGCAGTTGACGAAGCCCTTGCTGCTTCCTACACCCTCAATCCAGAATTCCCTCTCTTCGTCCAGACCGATGAATTCGAACTCGAACTTTCTGCGTTCAACACCGTTGTTGTCGATGATGGTTGAAATTTCGGTAACCATCATTGGGTGTGGGTCGTTTTCGTTGAAGTAATCGCCTTCTTCGAGGTCGTAGTCATAGAAAAGGACCTCTTCATTGTAGGCACTGCCGTTCCATTTGCAGTAATAAACCTGGTTCTCTTCGTTGCGATAGGCGCCGAGAAGGATGCCCTGAGTATTGTTGTAGATGGTGTGGTACTCCATGCCGTTGATTTCAACGTCTTCACCTTGAACGTGAAGCTCTTCATACGTTCCCTGGGGATGCGGCGGGCTCCAAATGTATTCGCCCATAACGTACCATTGTTGTGCCTTTACGCCAAACGAAACCGCAAACAATGCGATTGTCAGCATGGCGATTTTTCTGAGGTTTTGTAAATTCTTAACCATAATTATTGTAATTTAGATAAAAATATTCGATGGACAAAAATACAAAACTTTTTGGAAATGCATACGTTTGTGTTATCTTTGCATCGCAAAACAGATTTCCATCCATGTTACAGATCTACTGCCGCAACACCAAAACCACTAAGAGTTTCCCCGAAGGGACTACGCTTCAGGAGATGCTCCCTGAATTTGAATTCGACAAGCCTTACGAAATCGTCTCAGCTCGCGTGAACAACGTGCCTCAAGGCCTCCGCTTCAAGGTCTACAATAACCGCGATGTGGAGTATGTCGACGGTCGCGATCCTTCAGGTGCCCGTATCTACTTCCGCTCGCTCTGCTTCCTGTTGAGCAAGGCCGCCCGCGACGTGTTCCCAGGATCCAAAATCTATATGGAGAACGCCATTTCCAACGGCTATTTCTGTAACTTCCATAAGGCGGATGATTCAGAGGTGACCGATGGCGACATCGAACAGATCCGTAACAGGATGCAGGAAATCGTCAACAAGGATGTCCCGTTCCATCGTTACGAGGTGCAGACCGAAGAGGCCATACGCATCTTCCGTGAGCGTGGCTATGACGATAAGGTCAAGCTTATCAAGACGAGCGGCCAAGTCTATATGGATTATTACACCTTGGGCGATACAGCGGATTATTATTACGGCCGTCTGGTGCCATCAGCTGGCTATCTCAAGCTATGGGGATTGGAACGCTATTACCACGGTTTGCTGCTGCGCGTCCCTGACAGACATGATCCGAGCCGATTGGCCCCATTTGTTCCTCAGCCCAAGACCTTCGAGATGTTCAACGAAAACCTGAAGTGGAACATCATCATGGACCTCAATAACGTGGGCGATGTCAATGAGGCTTGCCAAAACGGTTTTGCCAGTACGCTCATCAAGGTTTCAGAAGCTCTTCAAGAGAAGAAAATCGTGCAGATTGCCGAGGAAATTGAGAGACGTTTCCATGGCGAAAACGGCGTGCGTCTGGTGCTGATCACCGGCCCGAGCAGTAGCGGTAAGACTACCTTCTGCAAGCGACTTAGCGTCCAGCTTTTGGCCTGCGGACTGAAGCCACTGTCGTTCACCACTGACGACTATTTCGTCAACCGTGAGGACACCCCGAAGTTGCCTAACGGAGCCTACGACTTCGATAACTTCGAGACGGTGCAACACGAGAAGTTGCAATGCGACCTGTTGAAGCTATTGGCAGGGGAGACGGTGGATGTACCCGAGTTCAACTTTGTGACCGGCAAGCAGGAGTACAAAGGTAAACAACTCCATCTTGAAGCAAATACCGTGGTGCTCCTCGAAGGCATCCACGCACTTAATCCCAAGTTGACTGACCAAATCGCTGACGCGTTGAAGTTCCGCATCTTCATCAACACGCTGACGAGCACTTCTTTGGACGATCATAACATCATCCCGACCAGCGACAACCGCCTGTTGCGCCGTATCATCCGTGATTATAATAAAGGTGCTTTTACGGCCCGTCAAACCATCGAACAGTGGCCAAATGTCATCTCCGCTGAGGAACAATGGATCTATCCGTATCAGGAAAACGCCGATATGATGTTCAACTCATCGTATCTGATTGAGTTTGCCGTCATGCGTAACCATGCGGAGCCCATCCTCACCAGTGTACCGAAGAATTGTTCCGCATACACCGAGGCGCATCGTCTGTTGCATTTTATCCATTATTTCACTCCGGTTTCCGATAAGGAAATTCCACAAACCTCAATGATTAGAGAATTTATTTAAATTGAAAATTGAAAATTTAAAATTGAAAATTATTGATGAAGAAAAAAAAGAATGTGATAAGTGAAAAAAGCTTGAAGTTTGCGGTACGAATAGTGAAGTTTTACCAGTATCTTTGTGACGAAAAGAAGGAGTATGTGCTAAGTAAACAAGTATTACGTAGTGGAACGAGTATTGGGGCTAATGTCCGTGAAAGTAGGAATGCTCAGTCAGACGCTGACTTTATCAATAAGCTTAATATTGCTCTTAAGGAAGCTGACGAAACTCAATATTGGCTTGAACTTCTACGGTTGTCTGGTATTATCTCAGAAGAATCATTCGATTCATTGAACAATGACTTAAAAGAGTTGATTGCTATTTTGGTTTCGGTTATTAAAACCATGAAAACCAAATAGGAACAGAAGTCTTTCAATTTTCAATTCTCAATTTTCAATAAAAAAGACGGCTTTATAGCCGTCTTTTTTAGTTTGGTAGCGGGAATGAGAATTGAACTCATGACCTCCGGGTTATGAATCCGACGCTCTAACCTACTGAGCTATCCCGCCGTGATTGCGGGTGCAAAAGTACTACAAATTTTGTTTCATGCAAGTGTTTTTGGAAAAAAATTGGTATGGTTTTTGAATTTTTTGTCATTTTGTTCCTGTTAAAAGAAATATTTATACATTTGCACATCTTTAAAATAAATGTAATATGAAAAAGCTTGTATTTTTGATCGGTGTCCTCGTGATGATGGCCGGTGTTGCCATGGCACAGGAAGAGAAGGTTTCAGAGAATGGTCCAGAGATTGAATTCGAAAAGCTGGTCCATGATTATGGCGAGGTTCAGTATAACGGTAACGGTGAATGCGAGTTCCGCTTCACCAATACTGGCAATGAACCCCTGATTCTCCAGAAACCCAAATCGAGCTGCGGATGCACTGTCCCCACTTGGCCAAAGGAACCTATCCTTCCTGGCGAGTCAGATGTGATCAAGGTGACTTACAAGACCACTAAGGTGGGTACCATCAACAAGTCAATCACGGTGACATCAAATGCCAAGACCAACGCCACTGTAGTACTCCGTATCAAAGGCACCGTGCTGCCTCAGCCAACTGAGACACTTCCTGAAAAGGATTTCGGTGAAGGATCTCCAGTGAACAACAATTAATCAAAGAGCTAAAAGTTAAGTTTTTATATGCCACAGATTTCAAACAAAGGCTTAGAGCTTCCGCAATCAGCGATTCGGAAGCTCGTTCCGTTTGCTGATGCCGCCAAGGAACGCGGTATCCATGTCTATCATCTGAACATCGGCCAGCCCGACATCGAGACTCCCAGCGGCGCC
>JAEEGH010026158.1_pt1 | contig 11647 bp, 7 predicted proteins | sample 9134181 | NCBI WGS metagenome assembly JAEEGH01 (sample SAMN16246544, study PRJNA631951) | gut metagenome | biome: gut microbiome; feature: rumen; material: DP-attached | host: Bos | place: Iran: Karaj | collected 2018-10 | reverse complement strand
AACAAGTCCTTACCTGCATGAATCTCTGAATCTTCAATAAGGCCATGGATAATAACATTTCCTGCCGCATCGATAATGGCACCGTCATGAACGCCACCATGAATAATAACATCGCCGTTAAACTTAATGTTACCAGTTTCAATACCAACATCTCCCTGGACTTCGTGAACAGGCGAAACATTTATCTTGCCCTGGTTAACTTCTATTTTACCGTCGATTTTTGCAGTATACGTAAGGTTGTCCATGGATCTGTCAAAACCTCTTCCAATAAGAGGTGGCAAATCACGAACAGGCTTTGGCTCCAAAATCTGGCCTCTAACAGACATACCTCTAGAGCCCTGCACCGCTGGATGATATGTGGCAATAACATCCCCAGCCTGAACAGTTTCTATGGTTTTGATGCTCATGTAATCAGCTGTTCCGTCAGGTCTGATTGTAGGCTTTCTGTTTACTGATGTATCAAAATGATACTCATAGTATCCAGGTGTACCCTGCTGCTGAGCAGTACCCTCAGCAACTTTTATCGGTCTACCAAAAATAGGACTTTCAGCAAGGCGCGCCAGCATTTCCTGATCGATACCAAAAGTAACATTTGCATTCGACAAGAAGCCAAGCAACTGCGCTGCAGTAAAGCTTGGCACCTCATTTTTTCCATCTGGGATTTTGAAAGTCATAGTGGCCTCCAAACCGTTAGATGAAACCTGTACTTTTGGCGCTTGTGCTGATAGTGGCCCTGCCATAAGTCCCCCAAATAATACGTAATAAGAAATTAGAAAATAGCGAACTATATCATACTAATTATAATTTTATTCATATGATTTGTCATGAAATTTACTATTTTTGTATAGATTTTTCATTAAATTTTCACATTGCATAAAATATGTGAATTAGTATGTACCATCCTCAGGAAGGCCCTTAACAGCCTTAACAACACGGCTTGTTCCAAGACGGCTTGCGCCAAGGTCGATAAACTTCTGAGCATCATCAAGAGAAGCGATACCGCCTGCAGCCTTGATAAGCTTTCCGTTTGTCATATGATCTGCCATAAGCTTGATATCATCAAATGTAGCTCCGCCTGTAGAGAAGCCTGTTGAAGTCTTGATGTAATCTGCATCTGACTTAGAAACAACTTCGCACATCTTAATCTTCTCTTCGTCTGTAAGAAGGCAGCACTCGATAATAACCTTTAAAAGCTTTCCATTGCAAGCAGCCTTGATTGCATTAATCTCAGCAAGAACATCATCATATCTGCCTTCCTTAACCCAACCAACGTTGATAACCATATCTACTTCTTCTGCACCATTGTTTACAGCATCTGTAGCCATGAAGCACTTAGAAGCTGTTGTTGCATAACCATTAGGGAAGCCAATTACTGTACAGATTGGAAGATGTCCTCCCTGCTCCTTTACATAATCAGCAGCCTGCTTTACAAAGCTAGCTGGGATGCAAACTGAAGCAGTCTCATACTTCATTCCATCATCAACAATCCCCTTAATGTCGTTCCATGTTGCATCCACACCAAGTAAAGTGTGATCGCATTTGCTTAAAATATTCTTAATATCCATAGTTTCCTCCTATTTCATAGATGCGAGGCGGGCCTCAACCTGTGCCATCATCGCCTCATATTTTGCGAGCTTTTCACGCTCTTCAGCAACCTTTGCCTCTGGAGCCTTGCTCATAAACTTTTCATTTGAAAGCATTCCGCGAGAACGAGCAAGCTCTTTCTCAAGCTTCTCTTTTTCTTTTGTAAGGCGCTCTTTTTCCTTCTCGAAATCTACGAGGTCCTCAAGTGGAACAAAGAGTGTGGCATCAGGGATAACTGCTGAAACAGCATCTTCACCGATACCAAGCTTATCTGCCTGAACGTATACTTCTGTTGCACCTGCAAGTGTCTTGAAGATTGGTGTAATCTCATCAAATGTAGCGCGTACTTCTGCGTTATCTGAAACGATGTGGATAGCTGCCTTCTTTGAAGGTGGAACATCCATATCTGTACGAAGCTGTCTCATGCCACGAACAACGTCCTTTGCACGCTCAACCTTTGCCTCATCAACTGGGAAGTTCTTTGACTCATCATACTCAGGCCAAGCTGAAAGCATGATTGTCTCTTCCTCACTCTGAAGTGTGCAGAAGATTTCTTCTGTGATGAATGGCATGAATGGGTGAAGAAGCTTAAGTGCATTTGTAAGTGCATACTTAGCTGTCCAAAGTGCAGCATTCTTGCTTGCTGTATATTCCTCTGAGTACATACGTGGCTTAACGATTTCGATGTACCAATCGCAGAACTCATCCCAAATAAAGTCATAAACTTTCTGAACTGCAATACCAAGCTCATACTTATCCATGTTTTCTGTAACATCTTTCGCAAGAGTGTTAACAGCAGAGATAATCCACTTATCTTCTGTTGCAAGGTCTGCTGTAGCTGGCTCAGTAACCTGATTGTCAGCAAGATTCATCATGATGAAACGGGAAGCGTTCCATACCTTGTTTGCAAAGTTACGGCTGTTTTCAACACGCTCGTTGTAGAATCTCATATCGTTTCCAGGTGCATTACCTGTGATAAGAGTAAGACGAAGTGCATCAGCGCCATACTTATCAATAATTTCAAGTGGATCGATACCATTTCCAAGTGACTTAGACATCTTGCGTCCCTGTGAATCTCTAACAAGGCCGTGGATAAGTACTGTGTGGAATGGGCTCTTACCTGTGTGAGCGTATCCTGAGAATACCATTCTGATTACCCAGAAGAAGATGATATCGTATCCAGTAACAAGCACGTCTGTTGGATAGAAGTAATCAAGCTCTTCTGTGTTGTTTGGCCAACCAAGTGTTGAGAATGGCCAAAGAGCTGATGAGAACCATGTATCAAGGGTATCCTCATCCTGTTTCATATGAGTATGTCCGCACTTAGGGCAAACTGTTGGAGCCTCTGAAGCTTTTGCTACAACTGTCTCACCACACTTTTCGCAATAGTATGCAGGGATTCTGTGGCCCCACCATAACTGACGTGAAATACACCAGTCACGAATATTCTCAAGCCAGTGTAAATATGTCTTGTCATAATTCTTTGGAACGAACTGAAGCTCACCCGTCTTGATAGCCTCGATAGCTGGCTTTGCAAGCTCTTCCATTGCAACGAACCACTGTGGCTTAACCATTGGCTCTACTGTTGTTTTACATCTATCATGAGTACCTACATTGTGTGTATGGTCTTCAATCTTTACAAGGAGCCCCATCTCATCCATCTTCTTTACGATGATTTCACGAGCCTCGTATCTATCCATTCCCTCGAATTCGCCACCGTTTGAATTGATAGTAGCATCATCATTGAGAACGTTGATAACAGGAAGGTTGTGTCTCTTTCCTACTTCGAAATCGTTAGGGTCATGTGCTGGAGTAATCTTAACAACACCAGTACCAAATTCCATATCTACATATTCATCAGCAACAACTGGAATCTCACGATTTACAAATGGAAGCATTACAGTCTTTCCGATGATATCCTGATATCTTTCATCCTTAGGGTTTACAGCAACAGCTGTATCACCGAGCATTGTCTCTGGACGTGTGGTAGCAAATGTAACGAAACGGCCTGGCTCGCCAACGATTTCATACTTCATGTGCCAGAAATGTCCTGCCTGCTCCTCATGCTCTACTTCTGCATCAGAGATAGAAGTCTGGCAAACTGGGCACCAGTTAATGATACGGTTGCCCTTGTAGATATAGCCTTCGTTGTAAAGTTTAACGAATACTTCTTCTACGGCCTTTGAGCAGCCCTCATCCATTGTGAATCTCTCACGCTCCCAATCAGCAGATGAACCCATCTTCTTAAGCTGGTTGATGATACGTGTTCCATACTCATCTTTCCAATCCCAGCACTTCTCAAGGAATCCTTCACGGCCAAGAGCATCCTTTTCAATGCCCTGCTTCTTAAGGTGCTCGATAACCTTTACCTCTGTAGCGATTGCTGCATGGTCAGTACCTGGCTGCCAAAGAGCTGAGTAACCCTGCATTCTTTTATATCTAATAAGGATATCCTGCATTGTGTTATCTAATGCATGTCCCATGTGAAGCTGTCCTGTAATATTTGGTGGTGGCATCACAATAGTGAATGGTTTCTTGCTGCGATCTACCTCAGCATGAAAATAACCATTCTCTTCCCACTTCTTGTAGAGTCTGTCTTCCAGACCCTTAGGATCATAAGTTTTTGCTAATTCTTTCATCCCTAATTCCTTTCTAAACTACGGCAGTTCCCAGTTTTTCATGCTCCCGCAAGCCATCTCCCATACTACGCTAGGCAACCTCCCCTTCGGGTTCCTTCCTAGCTAGGCATGGGGCCCTCTTGCTCGCGCTTGCCTAGTCTACGTACTGCCTTAAACATACTCATTAAAAAAGCCCTGTGTACGGCAAATTGCTGTACACAGGGCGCCATATACGGTCGCGTTACCACCTGCATTTATAACTCATCTTATTCCTTACGGGAACGACTCGGGTTGGCTTGTACACGACTACATCAATCTGGCCGCGCTTTGTTCACCACCTGCTCCGAAGCTACCTTCCACAATTCTATCCTAGGCCACCTTTCAGCCGGTGAGCGGCCCTCTCTACAGGACGAGGTCTGTGTACTCCTCTCCATCAACGCATTTAAACTTATCTAATAATAGAAAAATTTCCCTGTTCTGTCAAGATGAGGGAAGTTAATCTGAATGGATGTTTCATATGAATTTATTCTGGGGAAGTATTGAATTTGCAGTCTCTACTTTTTCTAATGTAATACGTCAAACTGGCTCTTTCCTTGGATTACTGTAGTTCCAAAGTATTGAATAGTTTTTATTTTCTAATTTAATACCTCAGACTGACTCCTCATTTCATATTTTAATCCAAATCTGACAATATCATGTCTATAATAATTTGGGGGTGGTGATGCTTAAAATTATTTAACTGTATTCGAGCTAAAAGGCGTGGAAAATTTGATATTTGTAATTTCAAAAGTATTAAAAGTAAGATAATTTCAATTTTAATACTTGGAATACAAGGATTCATAACAGAATATAGCGAAGAAAGTATTAAATTGACTTATATTTTATTTTTAATACTTCAGCCGCTCCCATTTATCTACACAATAATTATTATGTTGCAGTTCTTATATGTCTCAAAGTATTATATTTCTATTTTTAACTATTTTAATACTTTTATCTATTTATCTTGCCATGCCTCCTTGCTTTCCAAGTATTAAACTTACATTATTCCTACTTTTAATACTTTCAAAATAACAATCGCCTCATTTTCTATGTTTTTATAGCCACTTTTAGTTAAATATTTTTAATCTTCCCTCAAAAAAACATTTAACTGCAATTCTACGCCAAATCTCTTGAGATTATTTCTATCTCACCAAGAGAATATGCATCACATTTGTTTATTTCCATTCATACTTATCTATTCATATATTTCAAATAAGGCATGACAGATACATTTATTCATAATTATATCATTACGATGTACTTACACCTCATAGCTCGATACTCTATCAGCCCCCAGCTATACATAAAGATGAATATTATTATTAGCATACATTACCCACATCCCACTCTGAAAATTTTTAAAAATTATTTCATCCCATAATCCCAGACAAAATAACGCCTCACAGCACTCCGTTATAAATCCCAAAACAAAAATAAAAAAATTTCTTCTTGTAATTTTTCATCCTCCATGATATAGTCTCCAAGTATCTTTTGATACATCTTGGCGTTTCGCCAAATTTTTCTCAATCATTTTTAAATAGTGCAAAAATCTCAAATGAAAGGAGTTGATTGAATCCAAGAAGAAAAAAACAGAATACAAACAAAGCTTAATCAATTGAATAAGTTATTAAAGACTCTGCCAGAAGGAGATTTGTCTATTGGACATTGTACTAATTCTACAAAATGGTTCATAACAATCAATCAGAAGCAGCATTACCTAAAAAAAAGTGAAATTGGATTAGCAAAGAAGCTTGCTTTAAAGAAATATGCAAAGCTTAAGATAAAAGCATTAGAAGCATCTCTTGCTGAAATCAAGCTGCATGAAACAAAAACATCTACAGCTGAAAAGGCCCTCACTGCCCTTTTAAATGATAATGCTTATGTCGAACTACTCTCTGACTATTTCGGGAAACTAGATTCAGAGGCAACTATTTGGGCTAATGCAGACTATCCAAAGAATACCAATCATCCAGAAAGCTTGGTTCATCCCACAGTTGGCGGGCTAATGGTTCGATCTAAATCAGAGTCTATGATTGCAATTGCTCTATCTGAGCATGAAATTCCATTCAGATATGAAAACTTAATTACAATTGATGACGCTACTTTTGCGCCCGATTTTACAATCTTGCACCCACAAACTGGGCAGATTATGTACTGGGAGCATTTTGGTCTTATGGAAGATGAGAAGTATTTAAATGACTTCAGCCATAAGATTATGTGCTATGCAAAAAATCAAATCTATCTAGGAGAAAATCTGATTGCTACTTTTGAAACTTCAGATTGTCCCCTGGACTATCAGTCTATCAACAATAAAATCAAACAATTTCTGAAATAAGGAGATACGAGTTATATGAAAAAGAAATTAAACGATACAAGGGACAACTATACCCTTTTACAGGACATTATTGACACTTATAGATATCCAGATGGCACCTTAAACAAGATTGCTATTTTCATTTCGACACTGGCACTTGTGCTTTTGATTACACTTGGGCATTTCATGATTTTAGGTATCAAAAATCTTCGTTCTATGAAGACTGTTTCAGCGTCAGAATTAACAGTGGATGAGATTCAGGAATACATCACTAATTCTTATCTTGATGCAATTGACGATTATACAGATGGCGACCTAAACCAGGAAGCAGCCAAAAGAAAGATTTTAAAATTCCTTGCAGAATATATAGAGTCTTCAAACGGTTTTACAACAGAGCAAAACCAGGCATTGGAAGAAATCATCAATCAATATCTTACGGAAAATGATATCTATTCTGATATACAAAGCAACAAGGATGCCATAGAAGACCTGACTAGTATCATTGAAAACAAATATGCAGAGAACAAGACTTACGTGGATCAGCTTATTCAATTACTACAGGGTGAGCTGGATGAAAACAAAACCACCGATGAGAAAGACCGCAAGGAATTAATCAGCGAAATCGAAAAGCTAAAAGCATACACCGATGGTCAATTAAATGAGCAGTCTGAAAATCTCACATCAATGATTGATGGGCTTCGCAGAACCTATCAGAATTCACTTGGAGCGGCAGATTATGCTCCAGGAAACACTTATAACAAAGGTGCCTATGTCATTTACAACGAGCATCTATATATTTCTTTAAAGGACAACAACACTGCTTCCCCATCTGATTCTAGTGCATGGGAGCTTACCGATTTAGAAAAAATCATAAACAACTTGGAAAAATCTATTCACGAAGAAATGGAGTCCATGCATGATGAGTTGAAGCTTTCTCAGGAGGAAGGGGATGCCATGCTTCAAGAAAACATGGATACCAAAGATAATGATTTACAGGAACAAATAGACAGGATAAACGATCGCATTTCCGATAATGAAACCTACTTTGAATTTGGTTACGATCCAGTGACTAACTCCCATGGTTACTACGTCGGCAATGAGTTTAAGCCTTTTTAATATCAGGAGGAGTTAATGAAAAAAATGGTAAGAAATATCATCAACACGCTGCTGTCGTTGGTGATTGTATTTAGTGCGCTCTTTGGCACTTCTATAACTGCACGCGCAGAAGAAACAAAACAATTTATTCCTTTCAGATCTGACTACGTTAACTACTTATCCAAATATTCGTATAGCAAAAGTGATGTCACTCAGTACGTCTGGTTAAAGCTTTTTAAAGAGGAACTAAACTGGACCCCAGGCATGCCTTGGTATCATCCGCAGTTTACAAGCTGGTCCAATCGATACTACAGCAACTACGTAAGCTCAACCGGGACAACCGAAAGTTCCCAGAATAAGCAGGTCACTTACAATCCTGAATTTGACACTTTTCTTTATCAAACTGTTATTAATAACCCTGAATTTGTCGTTAATTGGATAAACGAAAATCCAGCGGTGTTTACCCAATACACAAAAACTATCAAAGACCATCCTGTTTTTGCAAAATCTATTGTAGACCTTACAGCAGAAGGGAAGTATCTTGGTGGCGGATTTAATTCTCCTACTAATGTATTTTTAATGGGCATCAATTCCACTTCAGATGATAAGCAAAATGCAAAATGGTCTGCCACATGCACCACTGCATCTACACATGATATAGATGTACTTCGTATATACGGTAATCAGTATTCAAAGCTAAATCCCCCTCAAAAGGACTGGGTGCGCACATACATGCAGTGGATGGTAAATGACTATGTTGCCCATGGAGCAGCCGCTATTGCAGCAAGAAATAATTCTGTAGAATTGTACAATCTTATAGCAGCATCCTATGAGGGATTTGTTTCTGCAAGAGGGCAAGAATTCTTCAACTATGCTATTGGCAATAACGATGTGCATGTTGGTGACATTATAGTAAATGGAGCTGAAGGCTACAAAGTATCAAATCAGCTATGGACTGGTGCCGAAGACGTAGCTCAAAACAACAATGATATGTATCTGATTTTTATGGTTTCCGATGCTGACTGCGATTACAAATCTGCAACTGACCTGGGTGATAACGACTATGATTGGTTAGCCTACAACATTTGCTTCGGCGGTGGTTATTGGGCGAGACTCCGCACTCTGGTTTCCGGCAACGGAACCACCTACGAGCAGATGCAAGATTGGCTTATGCGTTACTATCTTAAGCACCCTAATGCTTCCGGCGGATGGAGCATCAATAATGCAGTAGCAAGAGCCGGTCAGACACACAATATTTATCACGATGGTAATATCAACGTTTCCGCTTGTAACAGCAAAGCCGGAGTTCGTCCCGGTGGTCATGTCGATGCATCATTTTGGTGCAGCGGTCACTGTGATGAAGCAAGCACCGTTTTTAACAAACCAGTGGGTGTAGGAACAATTAATCTTTCTAGCGGATATCCTGGTGGTGCCGGAGGCGGGCAAGGTTCCACATATCGTTGGAAAATTTATGATTCCAAAACAGGCCGTGTCATCTCCGAATCTGGTTGGACCGAGAATAGTTCTATCACTCTTTCAAGCAGAGACACTTGGTCATCAACCATAGTCGTAGATTGTGGTGTCAAAATCTATCACGGGCACGGAAATCAGCGCACTAGCTATTCAGAGCATGTAGGTAGTGGTGAATGTTATGGCACAAGCAATAATGGCAGACACAATTCTTTTGACGTAAACGGAACCTACGCTGATGTAAAAAGATGCATTAGATACGGGCATTCTTTTGCAGCATCTGAGTATAGATGGAATGCAGACCATACAAACTGCACCTGCGTAATGCGCTGCGTAAACTGTGGTACTGCTCACAATATTGTGGACGATTCCATAGCTTGCACTTCCTATGCCGACAGGATTGAATATACAGCAGACTTTGCTCACACTACTGCCGCCCCAAAAACTGACACTGTACTAAAAGGCTCTGGCGAAATCACTTTTGCAACCGCTGATTTAAGCGGCTCTGCCTCCGGCATAGGAAAAGGCTCATGCTCTCTTCCTGCGAGCAAAATTACAAGAGGACCAAAAGGTGTCACAATCAGTGCCAACGCCACAAAAACCAGCTATACCATTCTTAATAAATATGGCGGGATTTTAGATTCTGGCATCTTTAGTTCAAATGCTATAGATACACAAACCAAGTTTATTGATTTATCCTATTACGATGACAATCAATTGGAAGGATTATACGTCATCATAAATATGGAAGCCGAAAAACCTACCTACAATAACAAAGATGTATATGTTGGCCAGGTTCCTGGAGACTACCGTGTAAACTACATTAAGTTTCACTATTAAATGATTAAATATTAGGAGTAAAACATGAAGAAAAAATTACTAACAGCCATAGTATCTATTGCTATTCTGTGGTTTAGTTTTCCCACAGAAAGTTTAGCTGCAGAAGAAAACACTACATCTGCAGAAATTACTGAAATTACAGATGAAGAAAATAGTGATGACTCTGTAGCGGATACTGTAAATAATGAAGCCGAATCTTCTGCGGAATCTGAAGATGAATCTAAGACTAAGTCTGAAGCCAAGGATGATTCCGCTGAAGAAGTCACAGAAAACGCCGACGAAGAAGTTGAGGAAAAAGCTGAAGAAACTGAGTGCGAGACTGAAGAAGTTGCTGACAAAGCCGAGGACGAAACTATTGAAACCGAAACAATAGTGGAAACACATTCTGAAAATCACTGCACTATAAATGTTTCCTACACTAAGGAAGTATATGATGATCCATTTGCTCGTCTTGATACAACTGAATTATCGCTGAAATCTACATATGAGATAGTAGAAAATCAATCTGCCGATGAGTTTATCCAAAACATTGAAAACGACGATATAAAATTGATTCTATCAAAGGTATCCTTCGATGATGATTTTACAAATGGCTACGATATTTCTGCATCAATAGATGTGGATAATAATGTAACTATTAAATCCATTAAAAAAACTGAGAAAGAAGAGGTTGTTACTGAAGTAGAGGTGGAGGTCACCTCTACCAATGAAAGTGAACCCATCGACGAATAATAAACAAAAAGGTCCTACCGTATATACGATAGGACCTTTTATTACTTTCAACTTTAGATTAACCCAAAGTGCTTTAATCCATTGTATATACCATCATCGTCAAAGGCAGTTGTCACATAATCTGCCGTTGCCTTTGCACGTTCAGTACCGTTCCCCATCGCAATACCTACAGCGGCTGCTGCAAGCATATCTAAATCATTCTCACTATCACCAAATGCATATGTATTCTTTGGATCAATGCCTGCAAGCTCACATGCTTTCATCATGCCTGTCGCTTTAGTATGACCTACAGGCACCAACTCGCAAACAGTGTCACTATGCTCGATAATCTGATAGTCCTTACGAAGTCTATCGTAGCACTCTATTCTCATTTCCTCATCAACGTCTGTAGCGCATGACATTTTGTTGATAGTCCACTTGCCATAGTTGCTGTCGATTCCAAGCAAATTACTTCCCATATCTCGACGCAATATGTTGCCAAATCCATCATCTAGGCCAAACTCACGGTCTTCCATATATAACTGATTTGGGCCTTCGAGAATAGGTCTGAATCCATATCCACGAATCATTTCAACTGTTTCTATAGCTTTATCCACATCGATTAATTTTTCGTAGACTGTTTTTCCACCTATTTCAATATGGCATCCACATGAACAAACAATTCCATCAAATCCCAGGCTAAGTAAATCTGGATCCTGAATAAAAGATCTTGCTCGCCCACTACAGATAAAAGCCAAATGCCCGTTTTCCCTGAGCTGCTTTATTCCTTCTCTACAGCTATCTGGAATGAATTTATCGTAGTTCCAAAGTGTACCATCTATATCAAAAAATACTGCTGATTTCTCTGCCATTACATTTCCTCTATTCTATACCCAAAGCCTCATCCAAAGATTATGCTTAGCTCGGGTAAAATTATGTCTGCGATAATAACTGATTCTATAAAGCTTTGGCTTTG
>JAEEGH010026154.1_pt1 | contig 11648 bp, 10 predicted proteins | sample 9134181 | NCBI WGS metagenome assembly JAEEGH01 (sample SAMN16246544, study PRJNA631951) | gut metagenome | biome: gut microbiome; feature: rumen; material: DP-attached | host: Bos | place: Iran: Karaj | collected 2018-10 | reverse complement strand
CATTACCCAACTCAAGTCCATCAGGGAACAACTGGTCATCTTCCAGAATACCCTGGATGAGCTCTTCCCCGACGTTCCAGCCGTCAAATAAGACAACTAAGTCATATAGCAATTGAGGACTGTCTCCTTCCACAGGAAACAGTCCTCATTGTTTAATCTGCTGCAAACTCAAACGACAGGCCCCATAATACTTGATGTCACAAAAAAGTCTTGCAGCATGCGATCACCGCGTGCTGCAAGACAATAATTTAATATAACTTTAAAACGCAATTTCCGGGTATCAATAAATTGTTTCTAGAATCTCATGCCCAATGTGAGCGAGACACGATTGTTGTTGTCCTTCGCGTCGGCACTTACGCTAGGCTCATAACCATATTCGTCGTTGATGGGCGAGAATGCGTTATAAACGCCATTGCGCATCTTGTGCACGTAAGCCAAGTCGGCATAGAACGATTGATAACGATAGCCCAAGCCACAAGTGATATTGTGGACGGTGTTGTCAAACTGGTAAGTGGGATTGGTACCTACAGTGACAACCTGATAGTCGTAGTTGTCAACACCCTTATCGACCTGTGTCGTCTTGATGCTGTAACCAGCACGCAGGCTCAGGTTGGGATTCACGCGGTACTCAGCACCCAGGCGAACGATGTGTGAAGGCTTGAAATAACTCTTCACATTGTAGGTCACATCAGGATAGTTGTTACCATGGGTGTCACCAACGCGCATGGTCTGGTTGCCCACATATTCATAATCCAGGCTGATGATGCCTTGGGTGCCAATGACACCTGCCAAACTGCCCATAAAGCGCCATGGAGTTGAAATCGTGTAGCTGCTTGAGTAGTCATAGCCGTCATTGCTGCCCTTGTCGGCACGATAGAGCATCTGGTTGTTCTCATAGGCCTTGAGCGATGCACTCACGTAGTAGGTGTCGCGCATGTCATAGTAGGTGGGTGTGTGGAACGCGGCACCGATGCGCAGCGCCTGAGTGGGACGCCAGATAAGACCGAACTTGAAGTTCACGCCAGTGCCCTCGGTGTGCAGGTAATTGTACAGGCCCCATTCGGCGCGGGTATTACCAAAATTGTTGATCTCAGGGTACATCACATCACCGACATCTTTTCTGATATAGGCATAATCCAAATCTTCCTCATAGGACTGGAAACTCCTGTAATCCAGATCCAAGATACCGAAATCGAGACCCCAGTACAACTTGTTGGCAAAGTTACCGCCGAAGGCGATGTTGTACTCATCGGCATGTCCACGCTCGTCCACCTCATAGTAAGCATTGCCTACAGTACCCTGGCCATAGAGACCTTGGACTAGTGATCCATTCTTTGAATAGCCATACTCATCATACTCATAATTTCCTTGCTCATTAGGCAAAGCGAAATTATTGATAATACCGGTATAGCCGCCATCTTGGGTAGGCATGTCATAGGTGACAATAGCTGCCCAGGGGGCATAACCGTCAAAGTACGGGTTGAAACCATCTCGCCAATACAGATCGTCATGAGTATAACCTCCCATGTTGACAAAGCCGTCGGCGATATAGTTGCTCATCGAGTTCTCGATATTTCCTACTCCACCGATATAGTGACGGTTGAAGGACTGAATGCGATTGTAAGTGAAACCGAAGTTCAGGTTGGGTACCACCTCGCTATCGAGGCGGATAGCACCGATGTAACCCACGTTGTTCACGTTAAACTTGGTCTCGTTGATCTTATCCACGCCAGATGAAGTGCTGTTGAAATCCAGGCTGAGAGTAACTCCCAGGTCGGAATTGCGATAGACGCCGATACCGCCAGGATTCTGAGTGAGCACCGAGAGATCGCCGCCCAGGGCTCCGAAGGCCCCCGCCATCGACTGGAAGCGCGAGGTGCCTCGGAGTTCGGTTTGTGACAACTGCAGGACATCAAAAGCGTCCTGAGCGTTTATCATCAGAGGAAGTCCGCACAACAACAGGGCAAAAACTTTCTTCTTCATATTGTCAAATTATTAGAATTGGTTCGACTTAAAGTGTGTGTTCAAGAAAGGTGTTCATTAGCGACGTCGTCCGCCACCGCCTGACGAACCGCCATGGCTACCGCCACCACTGGAATGGCTGCTGCCGCTGCTGTACGAACCGCCACTGCGTGAACTGCCGCTGCTGTACGAACCGCCGCTGCGTGAGCTGCTACCGCTGCTGTACGAGCCACCGCTGCGTGAGCTGCTGCCGCTGCTGTACGAGCCACCGCTGCTGGAACGGCCTCCACTGTACGAGCCACGTGATGATGCGCCACCGCTGCGTGTGGTAATGCCAGAATTATTGCGGGATCCCATGTTGCCGCTGCGCGATGATGCCATTCCGCTACGGTTGCGATTTCCTCCCATACCGGCAGAGGCAGAACCGCTGCGACTGGTTCCTCGAGCCGAGACGCTATTGCGGCCTCCTGTAGCATCAACTCGGCCACGTCCATTGCGGTTGCTTGCGAGTCCGGCACGACGACCGACACTGCTGCCGCCTACGTTAGTATGGGGTCTGTTAGGACGATGAGTAGTCCAGTCATAGTGAGTGTTGGACCAGCCCCAATCATTATAGTGGGGTCCCCATCCCCAGTGGTTATGCCAGTGATGACCCCACCAACCGTAGTAAGGGCTATGCCAATAACCGAAATAGACGGGACTGTACCAACCGTAGCGCCAAGGGCTGTACCAGCCATAGTACCAGGGACTGTACCAGTCGGAGTACCAAGGCTCATACCACCCTGTGTACCAGGGGTAATAGGAACTTGACCATCCATAGGATGAATAAGCCCAATCGCTACCTACAATCAGGTTGATGGTGGGAGACTCGTCATAATAGAGTTCCACCAGGTCATCATCATCGCTCAGGATAACGATGTCGGGATTGTAGAAACGCTCGATGCGGCGCGTGTTGGCAAACATGTCATCATCATACATGACGGAGTCACCATCGAAATAGATGGTATCACCATTGATGTCAACCTCATATTTGGGCTCATACGCACCACGACGGTTGTACTCGTCAACATCACGCTCCTCGCGATAGTTATCCTTGACAACCAGCTTATATCTCTCGGGAACATCGCCATAGACGGCTACCGTCTTGGCCGGCTTTTCGACCTTAACCTTAGTCTTGGTCGTGGGTTGGGCCTTTGACGCATCGTAATAGATGTCGTCATAGTCCTGGGCCTGTAGCGATCCGGCGGTCAAGGCCATCACGCCCAATAATCCTAAAATGCGGTACTTCATAGTTCAATTACGTTTAAAAAGTTATTATTAAATCTTGTTTGTCTTTTAGACCACGAACTTTTAAAAAAGTTTAAGTTGTATGAATAAAACTGTTTGAAAAACGTTGCAAGTTATAAAGTAAAAGGACACAGGGCTCACTTTTTTCAGTGAAAAAATGCTAAATGCCCGATTTTTCACTTTATAATCCTCTTGATTAGGGCAAAAACCGTGCCAGCGCCCCTCGCGCGCACCATGACAGCATTAGGATACGCACCTTTTGGAAAAAATGTTTACCTTTGCACTGCAATTTATGGGACGAGAAAAAGTATTCCGTTTCAAGCAGTTTGCCGTCTTGAACGACCGCACGGCAATGAAGGTGGGCACTGATGGGGTCCTCCTTGGTGCATGGTGCCCTGTGGTGACCGCCAGTCGGGTGCTCGACGTAGGCACAGGCTGCGGTGTGATCGCCTTGATGATAGCCCAGCGCAACAGCACTGCCATCATCGACGGCATCGACATTGATACTGATGCCACCGGCGAGGCACGCCTCAACTTCGCCAACTCCCCATGGAGCGAACGCTTGTCAGCCACCGAGTGCGATTTCAACGAAATGACCACGCAGCCCATTTACGACCTCATCGTCTCTAATCCACCTTTTTTCTCCAACGGAGTATTGCCGAGTGGAGCTGCCAGAACAGCCGCCCGGCACACGGAATCGCTTACTTACCGCCAACTCATCGACGGAGCGGCAAAGCGTCTTACCGACAACGGCGCACTGGCACTCATCTCCCCCATCGAGGCTGAATCCGATATCATCCAAGCGGCCACTTTTGCCTCACTGCCAGTAAAGAAGATGACGCGTGTCATACCCGTCGAGGGTGCGGCCCCCAAGCGCACTTTGTGGCTGCTATCCAAAAATGACAACATCAGTTATGAAGAGAATGAACTGACCATCGCACACCGTGATGGCACTTTCACCCGCGAGTATATCGAACTCACTGGCGCCTTTTACCTAAAAATGTAGGTGACCTCTCTTTCGCATTAACAATCAGCACGTTAATACAAAAACAAAAGTCCCGAGACTATGGAATGTCAAGCGGGACCTATATGTTCTGTGTCTAGTGATGCTTCGTCAGCAGTTCGGCACAAGGTTGAATTGTTTTATTATTATGAAAAAGTCAGTTTAATTCGTTTGAAGCTTTATTTCTTCATCGAAGTCGTAATAATGACTGAAATACAACGAAAAAGTTTAATCACATTGTGATATTTAACATTTCTTAATACTTCTGGTCCCTATTTTTAATGATATATCCCCATAAATGGGGATAAAATCCATCATAAAACATATAAAAAAGGGATTGTACGTACTGACTGATTCCAGTAAATTTGCAAGTTGAAATAAAATACATACACGAGATGATATCAAACGAAGATAATAACAAGATCACCAGACTGCTTGACAACGAACCCGTCGGGATGACCGTTCAAGTGGTGAGGGTCATGGGTGACGGCGCCTTCCGCCAGCGTCTGCTGGAAATGGGCTTTGTGCGTGGAGCACGTGTGACAGTGCTCAAAAACGCACCATTGCAAGACCCTGTCGAGTATATGATACTTGGAGCACACATCTCACTGCGACACAGCGAGGCCGCCCAAGTCGAAGTCACCGATCAGGATGCTGAATTCTGTGACATGGAGGATGCCTTTAACGGCATTGTAGAGACCACCGTGGCTGGTGTCGACCCGATGGCCGACAATGTGCTGCGCGTAGCCCTAGTGGGCAATCCCAACTGCGGCAAGACGTCCCTGTTCAATTATGTGACTGGAGCCAAGGAGAAAGTGGGCAACTACGGCGGTGTGACCGTTGACAGCAAAGAAGGATGGTTCAACATAGGCGGCCGCAAGGTGCAATTGGTGGACCTGCCCGGCACCTACTCGCTGACCGAGTATTCGCCCGAGGAGATGTATGTGCGCACCTACATCCGCGACAACCATCCCGACGCCATCCTGAACATCGTTGATGCCGGCAATCTGGAACGCAATCTGTACCTGACCACCCAGGTCATGGACATGAATATTCCCATGGTGATCGCACTGAACATGTGGGACGAGCTGGAGAAAAGCGGCGACCATCTGGACATCGAGATGATGAGCCGACTGCTTGGCGCCAGGATGGTTCCCATGACAGCCTTTAACGGTCATGGCGTGAAAGAAGTGCTGCAAGCCACAATCGACGCCATCGACGAGAGCGAACAGGAAACCCGTCACCACAACGTGAACTACGGCGCACTGATTGAAGACAGCATCAAGGAATTGAGCGGAATGTGCCCGCAGCTGGACCGTTACACGGTGCTCAAAATCATTGAGAACGACCAGCATGCCTTGCTGCTGCTCAACAACCAGTCAAATGCCGATCAAGTGAAATCGACTGCAGCCGAACTGCGCCAGCGCATCGAGCGCGACTACAATGATGACATCGTGAGCATCATCACCGACCTGAAATACGGATTCGTGCGCGGCGCATTGGCCGAAGCCCTCACACCCAACCCCGACCGCGCCACGGGCGAGACCAAACCCGGCTATTCGCTGGACCGGCTGTTGACTAACCGCTGGCTGGCGCTGCCCATCCTGCTTGTGCTCATGTGGCTCATGTTTGAAGCGACATTCACATTAGGAGCCTATCCGCAGGAGTGGATCGAGAGTGGCATCGGCTGGATTGGAGAATGGATCGGCAAAGCCATGCCCGACGGCATCCTCAGAGACCTGATTGTTGACGGCATCATCGGCGGCGTGGGAGGCGTGCTCGTGTTCCTGCCCCAGATTCTGATATTGTTCTTCTTTATCTCACTGCTGGAGGACAGCGGCTACATGGCGCGCGCGGCATTCATTGTGGACCGCATCATGCACCGCGTGGGGCTTCACGGCAAGTCGTTTATCCCCTACCTCATCGGCTTCGGCTGCGGTGTTCCTGCCATCATGGCAACTCGCACACTCGAAAACCGTCGCGACCGCATCGTGACTATCCTGACTATTCCCTTCATGTCCTGCTCGGCACGCCTGCCGGCTTATCTGTTGCTGGTAGCCGCCTTCTTTACCGCCAAGCAGGGATTGATCCTGATGAGCATCTACTTGATCGGTATCCTGGTGGCCGCACTCACAGCCATCGTCTTGAGCAAGACGGTATTGAAGCATGACAAGACACAATTTGTGATGGAGTTGCCGCCATACCGCAAACCCACTGCCCGCAATGCCACAATCCACATGTGGAGCAAGGGCAAGCAGTACCTGCAAAAGATGGCCACCATCATCCTGGCAGCCTCAATCATCGTTTGGGCCCTGGGATACTTTCCCCGCCACGAGGGGCAAACCCCGCAGGAACAAATCGAGAATTCCTATATGGGCATGATGGGTAAAGCCATCGAGCCCGTCGTGGAACCGCTGGGATTCAATTGGCAGATGGGCGTGAGTGTGCTGACCGGTGCGGCAGCCAAAGAGATTGTCGTCTCGACGATGGGCGTGCTCTACACTGGCGAAGCCGATGCCGACGAAGAGAGCGCTTCACTCAAGGAGAAGCTGCAAACCGCCACGAAGCCCAATGGCGAACCCGTGTTCAACCCGATTGTCGCCTACTCGTTCATGCTATTCATCCTGCTTTACTTCCCGTGTATTGCCGCATTGGTCGCCATCCGTCGCGAGGCAGGCACCAAGTGGATGATTTTTGAGATCATCTACACTACTGCGGTGGCATGGCTCGTTTCGTTCATCTTCTACCATATAGCCATACTGCTATGACAACTTCAACGATTATACAGACAATTGTGGCTCTCGGCATCGTAGCCGTGGCCCTGGTATATGTGCTGCGACGCGTGTTCAAGACCACACGGGGCAAGGGCGACTGCGGTTGCGGCTGCGGCAAGGATTGCAAGTGTAAAAAGCTCTAATAGATGCTCACCATCGACTTCCAGTCATAAGGTGCATCCTTGAAGGTCTGTGAGATGAACCGTGCAAAGCATCTTAACAGATAGGCTGCCACTACAATGATGCAGAAGATAATGACCAGATTAAGCGGGAACATAAAGTTCAGTGCATCTGTGAACAAGCGGTTCTGTATGAGGTAGATTTCCAAACAAAGCCCTCCAATAAACCTGATGAGGAAGTATCCCCATTTGGTGTGATAGACTGAACGCATGAACGCGCCGTCGGCCCACAGGTAAATATAATACAGCCATACAAGCAGCGGGATGAACGTGAATGGATGCAGGAATGCGAACTGCTGATACCTGAGCGTTATACCCTGCATGACATAGAAAACGACAACACCCAGCAAAGCGAAAAGCAGGTTCCGCCACTGATGATCCAATTGCTTTGTGTGAGTCATCGTACCCATCCTAGTGCCGAACAACATGAAAATGAAGAACACAAACCACTTGTTGCTGGCACCATCACCAGCATAAAGACTGAACGGGAAAGGAAAATTCATGCAATAGTACCACACCAGCAACACCAACGATGCAAAGGCCAATACCCAGTTGAGCTTATCACGGAAATATACACCAATCACATAGATGAAGACATAGTACACCATGATGAGCCTCACAAACCAGCGTCCGCCGTACAGAATAACATGATTGATATCCCAGTGGACATCCCAGAACGTGCAAAACACGAACGCCACAGCCAGCACCGAGGGATAGATGCGGTTAAAACGGCGTTTGTACCAATTCGGGAAATCCTTAATGCCGTTTATAGGCTTCAAGAACAATGTAAAGCCAGAACAGAAAAAGAACAATGCGTTACCAATCGCGCCACCTGTTGCCAAAGCGTTATACTTGCCATAGAGTAGCTCCATGTGCGAGTTGGTTATCAGTATTATCGCCAGAAACTTCAGGACATCAATCCCCACATTCCGTTCTTTTATAGTGCTCGATATCATAATTCCCTGCAAAATTAGCAAAAATTGATGAAAACCAAGGATTGTTAGCCGAAGAGGTAGCGGAAGGCGTCTTCGACGCGGGCAACCTCGACAACCTTAATGGTCCAGGTATCTCGCTTGATACCTTTGAGGTTGTTTTTGGGTATGATGATGGTTTCAAAACCGAGTTTTTGGGCTTCGGCAACGCGCTGCTCACAACGGGTGACTTGGCGAATTTCGCCTGAAAGCCCCACTTCACCGGCAAAACATACGCTGTTGTTGATTGCCATATCCACATTAGATGACAAAATGGCACTGATTACCGCCAAATCCAAAGCGGGGTCATTGACTTTGATACCTCCCACGATGTTGAGAAAGACATCTTTCTGCGCCAACTTGAATCCCAACCGCTTTTCAAGAACGGCCAGCAACATGTTCATGCGTCGCTGGTCAAAACCGGTAACCGACCGCTGGGCGGTACCATAGGCGGCAGTGCTCGCCAGGGCCTGTACCTCGATGAGGAAAGGACGCATCCCGTCGATAGTCACGCCAATGGCTGTTCCCGATAACTCACCGTCACGGTCGCCCAGCAGCAATTCGCTGGGGTTGGTCACTTCGCGCAAGCCATCCTCCTTCATCTCATAGATACCTATCTCATTGGAATTGCCAAAGCGGTTTTTGATTGGCCGCAGGATGCGGTACATATAGTTGCGGTCACCCTCAAACTGGACAACGGCATCAACGATGTGCTCGAGCACCTTGGGGCCAGCGATGCTACCCTCCTTGTTGATGTGACCGATGAGGATGACAGGCGTATAGGTCTCCTTGGCATATCGCTGGAATGCTGCGGCACACTCTCGCACCTGGGTCACACTGCCCGGAGCGCTCTCTAGCTGCTCGCTGGCAATGGTCTGGATCGAGTCCACAATAATGAGTCCGGGCTGGAACGAGCGGATGCTCGCAAAGATGTTGTCCAGAGATGTCTCGCACAACAAGTAACACTCACAGTCCATGCGGCCGCCTGCTATGCGGTCGGCACGCATACGCAGCTGTTGTGGGCTCTCCTCGCCCGAGACATAGAGGACGCGGCGCGAGCGGATGCGCAACACATTTTGCAAAACCAGCGTTGACTTGCCGATGCCCGGTTCACCTCCCAACAAAACAATACTGCCAGGCACAAGGCCACCACCAAGCACACGGTTCAGTTCCCCGCTGGGCAGATTGATGCGGGGTTGATCCTCGGCATGGATTTCCGAGATTTTGACTGGTTCGGCTGCCTTGCGGCTGGTTTCTCCAGCACCCGTATAGCGCGCTGATGTGGTTTTGGGCACTTTAGGTTCCTCAATGTAGGTGTTCCATTCACCGCATGCGGGGCACTTCCCGAGCCACTTGGGCGACTCGTTGCCGCAGTTCTTGCAGAAGAAGGTGGTCTTGACTTGTTGTTTTGCCATAGCTGGAGTATCTGGACTGGAGAGAGTTTACCTCCTGAAAAATTCACTGATAGTGATAGCAGCGGCAACGCCCACATTGAGCGACTCGCTGCCTGCCGTCTTGGCCTTGGGGATGAGCAAACGGCTATCGACATGCTTGGCGACCTTGGATCCGATTCCTTGACCTTCGTTGCCAAAAACGACGAAACCCTGTTTGCCTAGCTCGCTAGTATAGATGTTTTTACCGTCAAGGAAGGTGCCATAGACGGTCAAGTCAGGGTATTTCTCGAACAACGCTTCCAAGTCACCATAATGCACCTTGACACGTGCAATAGCCCCCATCGTAGCCTGCACTACCTTGTGGTTATAGACATCCACCGAAGTTTTGCTGGCAAATATATCCCGTATTCCGAACCAGTCAGCCAAACGGATGATGGTTCCCAGATTGCCCGGGTCCTGGATGTTATCAAGGACAATATTCAAACTCGATGCCACAAGGTTCTCATCGATAGAGTCCACAGGTTTCTCATATACGGCAATGACGTCGCTGGGCGTGTCAAATTGTGAGATGCGCGCCATCTGCTGGCCGTTGGCAAACACGATTTTGTCGTAGTGCTCTGCCGTTCCGCATTGTTCATACCACGAGCGTTTGGCAATGAGCCAGCGGCAATTGAAGTGTTGCCACGTGTCGCGCACGCACTTGGTACCCTCGGCGACAAACAGTCCCTCGTCGTCACGGTATTTCTTGGCAGTCAGTCTTCTTACCACCTTGAGGATGCCGTTGTTCATGTCCATCATAAGGCTTCTTGTTCACGTTTAGCCACAAGTTCGTTGAACCGCAGCAGGGTTGTACAAAATTCTTCACTCAACAGGGCAATCACCTGTTGCGTGATACCATTGGGCACCTCATCGACTGCTGATGAGATCGACCCGGCAATAGCGGCAATCGTGTCGGCATCACCGGCCAGTGCTACCGATAATCGCACCACGTCCTCATAATCCTTACCCTCCATGAAGCAGGTGATGGCTTCGGGCACCGTGCGCTGGCACGTCTCGTCAAAGGTGAATGTCGGACGTATCTCGTCGAGTGTGCGCGACAGGTCATAGTCGAAGGTCTGGGCCACATAGTCGCGGATTTCCTGCTTGGACTTTCCACACCTTGCCAAGAAGATGGCAGCCGCAGTGGCCTGGGCGCCCTTGATGCCCTCAGGGTGGTTATGCGTCACCTCGGCCGAGACCTTGGCCAATGCCAAAGCCTCTTCCAACGATTGAGCATAATAGCCCACAGGACTCACACGCATTGCCGACCCGTTGCCATACGAGTTATAGGGCTGGGGATCTTTATCGCAAATCCAATTGGCGAAACGGCCTCCATAGCCTCTGTTGGGGTACCTACGGCACAGGTCAAGCATGATTTCAACCAAACGCTCATGCGTGTGCTGTTCGTCATCGATCAGCCACAAAGCGTTGGACATAGTGAGCACGGTGTCGTCGGTAAACGAGCTCTTGGGTGTGAACAACTCAAAGTCGTGGTCACGCGTAGGGTTAAACTCATATGACGACCCGATCACATCGCCGGCAATGGCTCCAATAATTCCTTTCATAATCAAAAATGTGTTTTTGAGTTTACAAATATACTACTATTTTACCGAATTGGGCACACTTCAGGTGACATTATTTTAAAGGGACCAAGGGATAAGGTACTGCGAACCCATGCTTGGTGCAGTGGCCATTGCAGGCTGATTGGCGACAACCGGGCGGCGCATCGTAGCCATAGCGGTCACGTCACGCCAGCCCTGAGTGCAGTTGCGCACCGTGAGCACTGCCATGCCCACATAGCGACCTGCCAACTCCAACAGTGCACTCTTGACAGCATCCAGACTTGAAAAGCAACTGCCATTGATGCTGGCAAGACGGCGACCATTACACTCGAGCGAGGCACAGATGCGGTCGCCGTAATTAACGATGTTGATGATGTTCTTATTCATTGTCATTCCTCCCTTTATTTGTTTTTACACTGCAAAGGAAGAAAGACATAGTGCCAAATTATGGCACTGTTAATATAATAAATCAAAAAA
>JAEEGH010026153.1_pt1 | contig 11648 bp, 6 predicted proteins | sample 9134181 | NCBI WGS metagenome assembly JAEEGH01 (sample SAMN16246544, study PRJNA631951) | gut metagenome | biome: gut microbiome; feature: rumen; material: DP-attached | host: Bos | place: Iran: Karaj | collected 2018-10 | reverse complement strand
CACTAACTTATGCAACTGATGCCTATATCTCGGAAGAAGAAGAAGGCCTGACGCTCAACCTGAACTTCGGTGGTGCAGTAGAGGTTTTGGAGGCCGGCAAGCCCTACATTATCAAATGGGAAGATGATGGTTCGGGCGTCATTAAAAGCCCTACGTTCTACGACGTGACCATCACTCAAGTGGATCCCATCAACTATGACAACGATGCACAAGGCGCCAGGCTCGTGAGCTTCATCGGCACCTACGACGCCATGACCATCGGTGGTGAGGACAAGAGCATCCTCTTCATGGGTGTCAATGATGACAACGAGAGCGTGCTCTATTATCCCAATGGCGATGAAGACACCCTCATCGGTGCCTTCCGCGCCTATTTTAAGATTGGCGACAACGACCAGGTGCGCATCCTCACGGCGTTCAACCTCGACTTTGGCGGCGACAAGACGGGCATCCTCAACATTGACGGTTCAAAGCAAAGCGCCAAGCACGGCGCATGGCACTCGCTCGAAGGCGTGAAGCAGCAGGGCAAGCCCGCAAGGAAGGGCCTGTATATCCATGAAGGCCGCAAGGTGGTGATTAGCCGCTAAACTTGCCACAAAGGCCCTGAAAGGACGTCTATTATTCACTTAAATGCGGATAATCATTTTTCATAATTGTACTCACGCTCGATCTGATTAATCCGACCGAACGGTTTGAATGGTTAATTTCTGCTTAAGACAGGAGAATAATTGTGAAGGGATGTAAAATGAAAATTTTTGATTTTTTACAAAATAAAATTTCATTCTGGAACGGAGGATGCACACTTTCGGCGGTTTGTGCAGGGTTGAGGGGCGAGGGGAAAAGGACTTTCAAGGCGAATTTTGCACAGCCAGGGCGGTTTTGTGCAGTATTTTAGACGAATTTTGGGCCGATTTTCGTTTCCGCAAGCACGCCCTATCAGAAAACGGCAACGCCAAATTTTTTTTCGGCGTTGACTTTTTCGAGCCATCGAAGGGGATTTTATGGTATTTTGAGGCCAACCGACTGAAATCCAATCATTTGCTAAACCCTCTCAAAACTCGCGTATTTTCGGCCAAAAGTTTTCTTGTGGAAAATTTTCGAAATATGAGGGCCTTTAGCCGTTTTTGGGAGGCATCCGTTTTAATATATTTTTAATTTTCGGGGTGGTCTGGAATCTTCAAAAAACGCTACCGTCTTTTCAACCGTACCTTAACTTTTTTCCGAAAAAGATGCGTAATAACCAGAAAAAGTTGTATCTTTGCACCTGAACCTGCCCTGCAAGCCGAAATAGGCCACCGTGGCCTATATTGATAGGAATTATGGGTGAAGAGATTAGAATTTAGAGTCATTCTCGCTTCGTTGAGACAAAACATTTGAAATGAAGAAATATAGCACCACAATGAAAAAAAACGCTCTTCTGGCCGTTGTCCTGCTGCTCTTGGGCGCGGCCACCCCCTTGCAGGGACAACGATGGACTTCGCATTCGTTTGCCGAGACGCAAGCGGGGCTGCAGTTCACCGCAACAGATGCCCCGATGGACAAGCTGACCACGCCACGCGCCGCCTTCGCGCTGGGCCACTATTTCACCCCTATAGTGGGTGCCCGTCTGCACCTGAGCGCCTCGGAGGCCAAGAGCGGATTCAAAGACCTCGCCCAATACTATAAGTGGAAGAACATCACCCCCAGCATGGACCTGATGATTCACCTGTCGAACCTCCTTGGCGCTAACCAGAACCGTGCGCTGAACCTGATTGTGCTGGGTGGCGTGGGACTTAGCTATGCATGGAACAACGATGAGCTGGCGGCACTCGGCGTGGCTCCGCAGCGCGTGCCACTGAGATGGGACAGCAACCGGCTGAGCCACAATCTGCGCGCCGGACTGCGAATAGAGACCAACCAAAGGAAGCCCTTCGGACTGTCGCTCGAGGTGGATGCCAACTCCATCGGCGACCGCTTCAACTCGAAGAGCAACGATGCCGACGACTGGCAGTTCACCGCCATGCTCGGCCTGAACTACCGCTTCGGCTACAAGAAGGCTGCTCCCCGCTACATCACACGCGTAGTGGAGTACACTGAGACCATCGAGGTTGACGAGCCTACCACCATCATGGTGAAGGAGAAGCGCCCCGTGGAGAAAATGGAGAAGAAGAGCATCCGCGAGGTGGTGTTCTTCAACATCTGCCAGAGCAATCCTAACGAGGCTGAAGGCATCGACGGTGCCATTAAGGACATTGCCGACCTGATGAAGACCAGCAACGATGCCACGTTCACCGTGACTGGCTATGCCGACAAGGGCACGGGCAACCCCCGCATCAACAAAATGTACGCCCAGAAACGTGCTGAAGGTGTCACAAACAAGCTGGTGAACGAGCATGGCATCGATGCCTCACGCATCAAAAGCGACTCGAAGGGCGACACCGTGCAGCCGTTTGAGGAGAACGACAAGAACCGCTGCGTCATCGTGACCGGCGAGGGCACCTTCAAAGTAACCACCTACGAAGAGGTGGAGGTTGAGAAACAGACCACCAAGAAGGTGAAGAAGGAAGTGACCCGCCAGAAGGAGGTGCAGGAAGAAGTGAAGTAAACGGTTACACGTGCTGGCAGACAATCAGCACATGTTTTCCCCCGGCGAGGGTGGTGGCAAAGAGATAGTTGCTGCCACCCTCGCTCAGTTTCAGGCGCTTGCGGAGCTCGGCCACGCTCAGGGGGAAGTTGCGCACACTGATATTGGCCTGCTGAAGAGGGGAAATCTTTGTACGCAGCTCCTGCTTGTTCAGCGAAGAAACAGCGGAAATGCGAAAAGTGCGGCCGGGGAAAGCCTCGACCAGCTGTTCGGAAGTGAACAGATGGCTATTCTGCGCCAAAGGGGTCACGCCATACCGACGGGCCAGCTCCGAAAAGACCCCGGCCTTCATCAGCGAGGCATTGGGTTCGTAAAGGAAATGGGCCTCGCCCACGGCCTCTCTCCCATGGAGAGGAGATTTGTTGGTTTTGCTACTAGAAATATCCATGGAAGGACTATATACTCCCGTCTGCTTTGGAGAGGGGCCGGGGGTGAGGCTAAACCTTTCTATGGTGTCATCGTTCACGCAAACGAGCTGTGGCTCATGGCATTCCTCAGCTGAAAGAACCAGCAACAGTTCCTTGCACTCGTTGTCAACACTGACGATGTGCACCTGCTCCACATGCTTCTGCCCCACATCGCTGACCGCCTTGCGCCAGTCGAGCATAGGCGAGAGCTTCAGCATCACGCGGTCGGCTTTCGAAAGCAGCTCGTCGAGCAACGGCAGCACATTGGGTGTGCAGTCGGCTATGCCGTAGGTGCGGCTGCCATGGCCGTCGCGACGGGCGGGGTCGAGGTATATGAGCGAGGCATGGTCTAGCTGGTGGAGATAGTCCACACCGTCGGCACAAATGCAGGAAACGACGGGGGTGGCTTGCACGCCGACAGCCTCAGGGCTTCCGCTGGGGGGAAATAAAAGACGAAAGTTCTTCTGGGCAAGGTCAAACAGCGCTTCTTGCTGCTCCACATAGACTGCCTCTTCAAAACATCTGCATATAAAAGAGAAGTCCACACCCAAGCCACCGGTCAGGTCGACAAGCTTTTTCTTGGCGGGGAAACCGCCAACCACAGCAGCAGCGGGGAAACCGCCAACCACTCGGGCCTTATAGCGGGCGGTCTGCTCGCTGGAGCACTGCTCCATGTTCAGATGTGGAGGGTAGAGGATACCTTCGCAGGCCGCCCAGCTAGGCAGTTTGCGGCGTGCTGTCTGCCGGCCTTGTATCTGCTGCAAGGCCATCGGCATGTCTACCTCCCCGTCACGGCATCCCTGCAAAGCCAGCTTCCGCACATCGTCGCCAGCATGGGCAGCAATAAATAGTCGTGTAGCTTCGTTCACTCCTTCTTTTTGATGCAAAGGTATAATAAATGCGGCGCAACTGAACGAAGCTGCTGTTAAAAAAAACAAAAGAGCAGGGAAAAAACCTCCAAAAACACTTTCTTTCATTCTTTTTTTGTAATTTTACAGCCACAAAACATAGATTTCTACAGCAATGAAGAAAACAGCAGTCATTGTCATGTTGCCGGCTCTACTTTGGGCAGGCTTGGCATCATGTGAGAAAGAGCAATTCAACAAGGAAATATACGATGGCTACGTAGACTATCAGTTCATGGTGGACAGCGTAGACCGCACACACGACTGGCAGCTGACGCAGAGCGGCTCGGTCGTGGTGAACCTGCCCACAGAGGTCAGCCGTGTACAGCTGCTTACTGCCGACCCCTACTCCACCCCGGAAGCTGAGATTGCCGCCGAAGGCATTGCCCTGAACAGTGAGAGCCAGCTCACGCTGCCATATACCATCCCCATCGGACAGCAGACGCTTTATGCTGCAGCCATCAACAGCAATGGAGAATACCTGGGCGTGATGCCCTTCGACGTAGGCAACCAGACACTGACGCTGGCCATGGACAGGCTGACGGGAAGCGGCAGGCCACTAGCCACTGACTACCAGACTTTCACCTATCTCTACGAGGCTGACTACCCCTACCCCGGCGACTTCGATTTCAACGACCTGGTGCTACGCATCGCGAAGAAACCCGGGCCACAGCCACAAGACATTGACCTGACCGTCACCCTTGAGGCTGCCGGCACCGATGCCTCCTATGCCGCTGCCGTTCAGCTGGCAGGCATCAATTATAATGATGTGGAAAAGGCAGAGATAGTCAGCGGCATGCAGATGGACTTGGGTTATCCCCTGTCGAGCCGCTTCATCAAGAGTGACGATCTGCTTCAGAAGGGCAAAAACAACCAGGCCGTGATACGTCTTTTCGAGCATGCTCACTGGGCCTTCAGCAAGAAGACAAACAAGCTGGGTGCCATCGACATGCTGCGCTACAACACCTCGCATACCGATGCTGAGAACTACAGCGCTACCGCCACTCCTATCACCACGACCTACCGCATCACATTCAAAGACGCCCGTATGGCCAGCCAGTTCACATTCGACAACGTCGACCCGTTCATCATCCATGTCTACAACGGCGGCTACTGGGAGGTTCACACCTACGCCCATAAGTTCGACGAGGTGCTATGGAACATCTACAATGGTAAGCAGCATCTGTTCGACAACCACATCAGCTGGTCGCTGGTCATTCCCCAGCGTAATTTCCGCTATGCCAGTGAGGGCATCTGCCTGGGTTCGTACAATGCAAAGACAGGGTCGCGTTTCGGCCCCTACCGCTATTTTTCCAACTGGCTGCAGCATCATACCAGCTACCAAGACTGGTACAGGCAGGTCACCCAGGAACAGCTGCTCTACTGACGAGAAGAAAGCGTTGACATCATGGTGTCAACGCTTTCCTAATTTTTCTGTCTCCAAGGGCTATCGCCGCTGGCTAGGCACCGACATGGTCAAGCCGCTTTCCGGAGCAGTATTATACCAGTCGGCGTTTTGATTTCGGTCTATGACAAACCCTGTAAACGAAGGATATGCCCTCGAAATTTCTGTCCATTCTGTAGGCCATTCCCATTTCCTGGGAATCACGATACCGTAAGGCTCGATAGTGTTGCCTTGCTGAGTACCTACCTCTATCACGTCCCCACTTGATGTACGGATGCTGAAAGGAGCTTCGCCCAGTGTGTGGCCCTTCTTGTCGACATAGTCCATGGCAGTGCCAACGCTAAAGAACATATCGTCGTCTGCAGCGCCAGTATTGAGGAACTTGCCGTTTGCTCCCCCTAGCACATCATGAACCTCCCTATTGCCGAAGATAGGCTCGCCGTCATAATAGACATAGATATCCTTCTTGGCTCCTGTGCACATCAGTTCCACATCAAATCCATTGCCATCCTCGCTCTCCGACACATAGAGCACTACGTCGTTCATATCGTAGTCGCACATGTAGGTATCTTCAAAAGCATAGGAGAAAACCTGAGGAGCGACTTCGTCTTCCTCCTCCTTTGCCCATGTCGCGCCACAGCTGTCGGTTTTTGGTGTTACTCTCAGTTTTCCATAGGTACATCCTATCCCATTAAAGTTAAGCACGGGATAGTCACCGTCGCCACTACTCAACAACTCCTCCTCAGTAACTACTCGACCATCCTTGATGATTTCAATTTCATGAACAGAATATGTGATACCGCTGGAGATAGAGAACGTTTCCCGGTGGGAGGCAACGGTCACCTTGCCGCCAATGAGTACATAGGCATTCTTATCCGAAGTTCTGAAGCCCTGATAAGTACCGTCAGCCTGAGCTTTCATGTCTACGTCGCCCTTAATATACATACCTGAATTATTCTTCATGTTCACGATGAAGTTGTCCATCTCGGCAGTGCCTGCCTCGGTATAGCTGTTCCTCATGAGGTTGAACTCGCCATCGTACATGTGGGCATTGCCCTCAACAATGAGCTGGCAGTAGTTGTAGAATGAATTGTTCTTGGCACTAAAGGTCAGCGTGCCAGTAGTATAATGACCAGCGTTGACCCAGTAGATTTGCTGCTGTGTAACATTGGTTTCTCCTGCAATTGTCACCTTACCATCGTTATAGAAATTACCAGTGCTGTTCAGCGTCATGGAAGCAGCAGTCAACTCGGCATCGTCGCCTAAGTTCATAAAATAGGAATTATTGGCATCGGCAGGTGAGTAGGTCAGAGCACCAGTGACATTGAACTTACCCTCGTTATAGACGGTGCAAAAGTTACCAATGTCGTACTTCGTGGTGTTGGTAGCATTGACAGTACCACGGTTAAACATCTTCACACCCTGGTTGGCAGCGATGCTGCTACGCTGGTCGTTCAGCGTAGCACCGGCAGCCACTGAGATGAGACCGGCCTGCTCGCCGTAGTTGCTCTCCAGCGTCACATTGCCACGAAGAATGTAGAGGTTAAAGTGAGTGGCACCCACGCGGCGGATGGTCAAGTCGCCGTCAACATCAACATAGACATTGTAAGGATAGGCAACGTTCATGCCTGCTGCGCCATCCCAACCGGCGTTCTGGTAGTTACCGCCCAGCTCGACCACATTGTTGGCATAAGTACCATCACTCGTTACCTTCAGGTTAAAGCCCTCGACGATGACGTGTTGATAGATAGCATAGATATCCCAAACCGTCGTTTCACCCCACTGCGTCTGAACATTTGTTCCTTTATACTTGGCCTCCAACTGGCTCACCTCATCAGCATTCCCAGGAATAGCCGTGGGGAAATAAGCTGCCACATCTTCTGCTGAGGGGAACTTGTCGTATGTGTCCCCATTGACGGTAATGCTGCGCGTGACGCGGCTGTCGGCTGTAGAGTCCTCGAAACGGGCAACGATTTTGCCATTCTCCACTACCACCGTCTTCAGCACACGCTGCTGCTGGCTGTCAATGGCTCCTACATAAAGGACATTCTTCGTGGAGGGGACAGAAAACCTCAGTGTGACAGTCTCTCCTTCGGCCACAGTGGTGCGAGTGTAATAGGATACGTCCTCGTTAAACAAAGGATTCTTGTCATACACGGCTACGGTGTACTGCTGATCCAGACCCAGATTTACAGTGATGCTGGCTGTTACCTCCTTTGTCATCTTCCAGTCATGCTGAGGGTCAATCTTCGCGCCGAGATGCTTTTCGGCATTTGCCAGTTTGTCAGCCTCAGAGTAGGTTCCGTCATCGTGCGAGCACGCCGTTAATCCCAACGACAAACAGGCCAGGCCAATCAATAGCTTTGCGTTCATCTTCATAATCAATTATTAATAATGTATTCGAATACGGTGCAAAGGTACAAAAAAAAAAGAAAACTACAAAAAAAAGAATGATTTTCTTCCGCCGTTTATGAAAAAGTAAACGATAACCACCACTTGGGCAGCTCTTTCAAAAGAAAAGAACTGCCCAAGGTGGTCATTGCTGCTCTCCTGGCGACGCAGCAGCGTCATTGCCAAGGCTGCTATCAGAACAGTTTGTTGGGATATACACCCTCGTCGACGAGCTTCTGGATGCGCTCCACGGTGGCCTGGCGGTCGGCGGCGTATGTAACGCCGAACCACTTTGAGGTGGTGTCGAGCACTTCGCAGGTGGCCGTTCCCTCGGTGATGAGCTTGTTCACCATGAGCGGGATGAAGAACTCGGCCTTCAGGTTCTCCATGTTCTTCGGGTTGCTGAGGAAGTCCTTGAAGTATTCCTCGGAGTAATCGAAGTAGTCGGGCGTGAAGCCCCACATGTTCATGCTGACAGGCACATTCTCCTCCAGGGGCTGCCACTCGCCCTGCTCGTCCTTGAAGCAGATGGCATTGCCCTTGTCGGCTATGCGCATAATCTCCGTACGCTCCACCACGTCGGTGAGGTGACGCTTCTCATTGTAGGCGCATACGCCGCGAGCCACGCTTCCGTTCTCACTCAGCGTGTTGCAGCAGCGGAAGCCCACCATGGCATACTCGTTCTTAGAGCCATCGGGCAGGTTGGCCAGGAACTTGCCTATCTGCATGAAGGCATCGCGGCCGTAGAAGTCGTCGCAGTTGATGACACAGAAGGGCTCCTTGATGACGTCCTTACCCATCAGCACGGCGTGGTTGGTTCCCCAAGGCTTCTGGCGACCTTCGGGCACGCTGAAACCCTCGGGCAGTGCGTCGAGTGCCTGAAAGCAGAGCTCGCAAGGCACCTGTCCCTCGTATTTGGCAAGAATCTGTGTGCGGAACTGCTCTTCGAAGTCCTTACGGATGACCCATACAATCTTGCCGAAGCCTGCCTGAATGGCGTCATAAATGCTGTAATCCATGATAGTCTCGCCGTTGGGACCCAGTCCGTCGAGCTGTTTCAGACCGCCATAACGGCTGCCCATGCCTGCTGCAAGCAGAAAAAGAGTTGGTTTCATAAGCTTTATTTTTTTGAGTTATATTAATTTGCGTGCAAAGTTACGAAAATATTTTCAGACAGAAGAACAGAAGGAACATAAAAAAAATTAAACCGCAGAAAAAAGATGTTCTAGAACGGATAACCGATGGCGAAGTGGAGGGTGTGGAGATCCTTGAAACGCTGGACATTGAAGAAATAGCGATTAATGCCGTTGTCGCAAGGGATATGGATGGCAAAACCCCAGTCGAGACGGATCACGAGGAAGCCCAAGTCGTAACGTAGACCTACACCCGTGCCGAGGGCGATATCCTTGAAGAAGCGCGAGGGTTTGAAATACATCTTGTCAAGCCAGTCGGCCGTGAAGAGTAATAAGGCTTCAACCTTCTCCGTATCTTCTTCGGTCAGGCCGAGGCGCTCGAAGGCATCATCGGGTATATCCATATCCAGATGACCCAGTCGCCAGACGTTGCCTGCATCGAAGAAGACGGCTCCCTTCAGATTGCCGAAGAGGGGCGTACGGTATTCGAGGTTGGTCACCAGCTTCATGTCACCATTACGCATCAGGTAGAAGGTTTGCTTGGATATGCGGTCCTCTTGGCCATAGTCGGAGAAAGCACCAGGACCGATGGCGCGCACAGAGAAGGCACGGATGCTGTTGGCACCACCCACATAGAACTCTTCGCTGTAGGGGGCGACGGTGCTGTTGCCATAATTGTAGATGTAGCCGGCATTGATATGGGCCACGAGGCTCGATGCATCGCCCACAGCCCACGTCTTGGTGAAGTCGGTCTCGAACTTGAGGAACTGGGCGTAGGGGTTCTTGAAGAGCTCCTTCTGCTTCTCGTTGAAGTCCTTGCCTCGTATCACGTCGATGAGCGAAGTGATATTACCTGACTCCTGAAGAGTGATCTCCCAGCGGATGGGATTGCGCAGCGTCGGGAGACTGGTATAGGTATAGGTGTAGCGCATCTTCGGGATGAAGTAGTCGCCCAGCGTACGGTCGAGATAGGGGTTCGTATCTAGCAATGCGATATATTTATCCGTAACGGTGTTCTTGAACTGGTACTTCAGCGTGAGCGGCGAGAACTCGTGGCGGCTGGTGGCCGTCTTCTGCCAACGGTAAGTCCACTCGCCCGAGACGATGTGCATCTTGTAATAGTCGGGGCGACGGATGATATCGGCAGACACCTGTGCGTAAGTGGAAGGTGCCGTGTAGAAGCGCCGACGGCGGATGGGACGGCCGTTCTTGTCGCGACGGATGCGATTGGGATTGTAGAAGGGGATGAGCAGACGGGGGAACTCGAGGGAGATGTCGCCACCAAATTGGTAGTTGCTGTTGCCTGAGCCTCCGCTGGTCGAGAACTCGTAGGAGCCGTGGAGGTTGATGTCGAGCTTCTCACCTGCACGGAAAGCGTTGCGCTTGGTGAAACCGATCTTGGCCAAGGGACCGTAGCGGCCGTTGCTGCGTCCGATGGCGTTACCCTCGATATAGAAATCGTAAGGCTTGTCGAATACGCAGTTCAGACTCAGGTCGAGGGTGTCGGTATCAGCACGGGGCGTAAACTGGAAGTCGGTACTGCTGAACACACCGTTGGAGTTGATGAGCGAAGCTGACTCCATGTGCTTCTCGTAGCTGTACTCCTGACGGGGTCGCAGGCTCAAGTCCCTGAGGACGATGCTTGGACGGATGGGCGGCTTCTTGCCGTTGTAATGGATCGTCAGGTGGCGACGCTTGATGGAGTCGTTGAGCTGCTCGCGCATAGACCTGCGGAATTGTACGTCGATATTGCCGATATACCACTTCTTGAGGGCTTCCTTGGGCAGGCCTTCAGCCAACTGGAAACGGAGCTGGGCCTTGTTCTCGACGGCGAAGGTATCGGCCAGATAGGAGGCATAGCCCGTGTTATAGTAATAGTAGCCGTTGTTGCGGAAGAGGTTGCTGACACGTGCGCGCTCTCCATCGAGGGCCGTGAGGCTGAAGGGGCTATCGCGCTTAATAAGACTTTCTTCGCTGGTGGAGTCGATGAGTGCCTGCATCGGAGTAGGGAAGTTGACGTAAGACACGGAGTCGAGCCTGTAGAGGGAGTCGAGCGTGATGGTGTAGCCTATCTTGCACTTCTTAGGATTCTTCTGGGGCACCAACTCGTAAGCGACGTCGGCACGGAAGTAGCCGTTGTTCTGGAGCACGGAACGTGCGACGGAGGCACGAAGGGTGGGGTTCACCTGACTCATCAGCACAGGGGGCTTGCCAAAACTTTTCGTCATCCACTTGGCGAAGCCGGAGTCCTTGCCGGAGTATTTGTTGTAGACCCAGAGGTGCCACGACCAGGGCACGGTGTAGTAGCTGCTGCCGAAGAGTGAGCCGTTGGGCTCTGTGGCGAGGGCTGCTTCTACCTCCTCCTTCGTGGTGGCGAGGTGATCCTCGTAGGGGTCGTCCTTCTTCTCGTCGGTATAGCTGATCTTCGTCAGACCCGTGAAGAGCTGTTCGTCATCGGGTATGCCTTTCGTCATCGAGCAGGAGGCGAGGAAAACTAAAAAGGTAAAGAGGTATAAGGGTAATAGGATTACTGCCCTTACCTTTCTCAATATGCCTTGATGATTGTTTTCTCTCATATTTCTTACTGTTTTACCTTTACACTGTCAACTGTCAAACTGTCGCGTGGCGTCGTCGATGGTCGCATCGTGGGTTGTGGCTGGCGCATCGTGGGTTGTGGCTCTTTCTTCCAGAAGCGGAAGATGTCCCAGAAGTTGCTCAGCTTGCGACGCCAGATGAAACCTGCTCCGTATTCGCTGGTATAGCCGTCGAGCCAGTCGTAGGCATTCT
>JAEEGH010026150.1_pt1 | contig 11651 bp, 4 predicted proteins | sample 9134181 | NCBI WGS metagenome assembly JAEEGH01 (sample SAMN16246544, study PRJNA631951) | gut metagenome | biome: gut microbiome; feature: rumen; material: DP-attached | host: Bos | place: Iran: Karaj | collected 2018-10 | reverse complement strand
GTCGGCATCATCGTCAGCGGTGACCATGATGTGCTGACCCGACTTGCCTTCGGTGACCAAGAAGTGGATTTTTCCCTGCAAAAGAGTAACGCTCACGTCAAGTCGTCGCAGGGAATCAAGGACTGGGCGATGGACACCTACCAGTGGGCTTGCCGGCGTTGGGGCGCGGAGAACATCATCGGCTTTGACGTGCACCTCGATGAGACCACCCCGCACATCCATATACAGACCGTCCCTGTGGCCATGACAAAGACGAGAGGACGGGTGCCAGCCCGATATCTGTGCAAACAAGACACCTCTATCTCAATCACTCACCAGGAGTGGAAGAAAATGACGAAAGAAAAGCAAGGTGAATACTTGAAGATTGACGGCGAGAAGGAAGAAAAGGAAAGCGTCTCATTTGCCCTGGTCTGGGGAGCCAATAGGCACGAGGTCAGGAGGACTTTGTTCGGGATGCATACCGACTACCACAATGAGGTGGGCAGGAAATACGGCCTGGAACGAGGTGACATCATCTCCCTGTTGCCAGAAAGCGATAAGCGGAAGAGGGTGCACAAGAACAAGGCCGTCTTGGAGGCTGAGCATCAGGCGGAGGTGGCCATTTCAAAAACCAAGGCTGAGAAAAAGGCACTTGAGCAAGAGAAAGACAGGATCGCGGCAGAGGCACGGCAATTGGAACAGCGGAGGAGCAAAGCCGAGAATGGACTCGACGCACTGGAGGCATACGCCAAGGCAGCGGACATCAAGCAAGAAGAGCTCGTGGTGCCTGACCTCCAGACCGATCCACTGGTCATAGAAGCCCACAAGGCTATCCAGGCGGAACTTGACAAGCCGATTCCGTCTTTCGGGCAAAAGCAGTGGAGGGCGGACAGGAAGAAAGCCGTGAAGTTAATACTCACCAATATGCAGACAGCGCTACTGAAAGCCAAGGAGACGCAGAAACAAGACATACTGAATTTGGGACGAGCACTCTACAAGAAAGCCATGAAGGATATTGCTGCCATCATCGAGCAGAACAAACAGCTCATGAAAGCGAACGAGGCACTGATGGCAGAGAACAAGAGTCTGAAAACGCAGATTTCGTCCATGGACAAGAATGCCATCAAGTCGCTTCTCAAGCAGAAGGATGATGAGATACGACGACTTCAAGAAGAACGGGAGAAGGCTGACTCCAGAGCCTCTCAGGCGAGCAAAATGGTTGCTGATGAGCGCAGACGTGCCGACAGGGCGGAAGGTCAGGTCAGGGAAATGCTAGGCGTGCCTGAAATCAAGGAGAAATGGGATGCCATACAGCGCAACAAGAAAGCCTCGTGGCAGCAAATGGAGCGTTGGATTAACGAGGCAGTCCGTGCGATTGCGGGGTACGCCATGGACCACCGTGGTCTGTTCTCACAAAATGAGGAACAAACCATCGGCATGGGCATCATCGCCCAAGCATTCAAGGAAGGTCTGGATGTCAAGGACATGGGGCAACGCAAGCAGGCGACCGATAACTTGCTGGAACAGGTCTCATGGACTGGCACCACTGACTACAAAAGGGAGCTGTCGTCCCTCCGCACACGCCAACTGTGTGAGGAAATGGTTGTTCCCGAAAGCCTGATACAGTCTATTATCCTCGCTATTGGCGGTCGCGGACCTGTACCTTCGGGTGGCGGTGGTTCTGACAACGAACTCACCAATTGGGACGGCACGAAGAAACGGAACGGATGGGGAAGGTGATTAATCGTTTAGAAACAGCCGAAATAGGTCTTCCGAATCCTTTTGTTGCTTTCAGTGCTGAAAATTTTGTGAAGATACAGTCCTGCTAAAAGCATATTCTCTCATTTCTTCTTCGTGTTGAATCTGTAGATGAAATGGAGCATGACGTAGCGATGGAGGATGTTGGTGATGCGCTCATACCGTGAGGAACCGTATGCGGCGAAGAACACATCACGGTTCTGGTTGAGGATGTCGTAAGCCTCGAGTTCCAAACTGACCTTTTGTAGGTTCCTCTTTACTGACATGTTCCAGAGACTAGTGGTTTTGTTCATCTCGCTGTAGGCATATCCCCAACCGCTGACATTGTTGATGGAGGATTTGAACGCCCATTGCCCTATCTTGTAATCTGCCTCCAAGCCATATTTCAGGTTGAAGGCATTGACACGTTGGAAATTGGCACTCGCGCTGGATGAACGCTGGTATTCGAAATACACTTTTGATGATAAAGTCAGTCTGTTGACACTCAATTTATAATCTATCCCCTGCCCCAGACGGTAGTTGTGTACCAACCTTTTGACAGCCGCCTCTTCCGAGGCTTCCATACTGTAATCCGCCCTGTTGGTCCAATACATCAAGAAATCGTAATAAAATGCATGAGTAATGTTTCCCCGATAGAAATATCTGGTTAGGTCAGCACCGGCCCTGAACATATCGTTGCCATTGATGTTCATAGGCTTGGAGTGCCTTACGCCTGTCGTCTTGTCATATTGGCGGAAATAGGCGACATCGTTGCATTGGAGGTCGTAAGACAACCTGACGTTAATACCCATGTCAGGTTTGTTGGGCCTCCATGTGAATGATGTGACGAAGGAATGAAGCGAAGAGCGTTTGAGGTCGGGATTGTTCTCCGAAATGTTCAGGGGGTTGGAGTCGTCTGTGATGTTGATCATCCACAGCATGGATGGAAGGTTTTCTTGGTAATGGTAAGAAAGTTCTAAAGAACGCTGGTGCCCGCTTCTGAAGTTGAAGGTTGTTAATACTTCGGGGACAAACTTGTGGCGGGTGGCAAGTGTGTCCATCATACTGTTCTCGTACCTTAACCTCTCGTTGGAATGCTTCAAGGGTACACTCAGGTTGAAATGATATTCTGCCTTTTCCTCCCTTTTCAGTTCATAATCATAGCTGAGCGTGAAGGTATTGTCGCTTTTCCGGTTGTGGTAGAGGTGGCTGTTGTGGGGGTCGAGCGTGGAGTAAAGTTCAAGGATGGACGGCAACTCGCCTAAAGGATGTGAGGTACCGGCTTTCCAGTCGTCGAGCAAATGGAGAAGGAAGAGCGAGCGGTTGTCTTTGTCGGAATTGTATCCGTACTTGTAAGAGGCTGTCAACGAGGAGCAATGGTCAAGCTTATAAAGGTAACTAGTAGTGACATCGTACCTGTTGGTCTTGCTGTAATTGTCTGAATAGTGGTTGTTGAAATCGGAGCCTTTGTTTTTGTCAGCGATATAGTCGATAGTTCTTTGGTTGTAACTATGTCCTTTTCTCTCATCGAATCTCCCGTTGAAGTTGAAAAACAACTCGTCATTGGTGTTCCTTGGCTTATAAGTCTTGCTGACGTTGACGGAGATGTTGGTGTTTTGCCCGTCATTACGATTTTGGTGTTTTGTACGGGTGATGCCATATAACTCCAAAGTGTGGGTCAGTTCGGGCGACAAGAGGCTGTCCACCCATGACTCGCCTAACATGTCGTTGACATCAGTGTTGAAATTAGCGCTCGCATTCTGTTCATTGCCGTTGGCGCGTGAGAAACGGATGCGCGGGGAGACGGAGAAATTCCACACCGTGTTGCCGAAGAATTCCATGTCATGGGAGGTGGACAGTTCGAAGTTGTAGCTGTTGCGCCTGTTGTCGGAACGGTTGAACACGTCGCCATTGGTGTAGTAGGTCTGACTGCTGGTCTTGGTCCATTCGTATTTGTCGGAGTATCTCGCATTGAGCTCTCCAGATAGTTCGTACAGGCCGCGAGGGTGGTCAAGGTTGTATCTCAATTCAAGCGCGTCAGTCACATGCTCCCCACTGCCTATCCAGGAATTGCTATTCTGCGACTCGTTGATCCGGTCATAAATGCCGTTGACATTGTTGGCGGTGACGGTGGCAGACAAACGGCTGACTTGTGAGAACCTCAGGCCAAACAACTTGTAACGGTAACGCTTGTCTGTGCCTTGCCCTATGTCGAAATTGCCGGCGAAGAAATGCTCGTATTCCTTTTTCAGACGCACATCCATCACCAAGCCTTTCAACTCACGCTCTCTTCTGATGAACGAGACGCTGTCGGGGGTCTTCTCATAGACCTTGACACTCTTCACCATGAAAGTCGGCAGGTTCTTCAGAATGGTATGGCGGTCGTTGTTGAAGAAGTCCTTGCCGTTGAGTAGCAGGGCATGAACCGCCTGTCCGTTGGAATAGATGGTATTGCCATTGATTCTGAGGCCTGGCATTTTACTCAGCAGTTCTTCGAGCACCGCGCCATTCTGCATCTTGAAAGCGTCGGCGTTGTAGATGAGGGTGTCCTTGTCGAAATAGAACTTCACTTTCGTGGCCACCACATCCACATTGTCGAGCATCACATTAGGCATACCGTCATCAGGTTCCATGGCCAGCGTTCCCACATCGAGGTCGGCCTGTCGCCCTTTGATATTGGCGACGACGGGATAAAAAAGGGTTTTATGGCGTGACGCTGAACAGCGCAGGATATAGTTGCCGTTTTCCGTGAACGGTAAGCTGAACCTGGCGTAGTATTTCGATTTATTGTTGGCCCTTTTTGTTGAATACAAATTGCAGCTCGTCTGCGCTATCACGACACTGTCGGATGCCCTGAGCAGTTCCACCTTGGCCATCAACAGTTCGCGCGTCGATTGGTCGATGATGTTTCCCGTCACATACTTGTTCTTCTGTGCCTGGGCTGAGATACACAGACAAAGCGAAAACAATATGGGGAAAAGACGGGAAAACATAACGTTTATTTAAATTCCACTTAAGTTTCGGAAGTTGTTATGAGTTAAGAATTAAGAAAAAAACTATTGTCCTGTGTCATTAGTGAGGAACTTCCCGTCGGGTGTCATGCCTTCCACGCTGATGAACATCTCTCGGCAGGAGGAGTTGTTGTAGAACTCAACTTTCGCCTTGCCCTCGCTGTCGGTTCTCACGTCGGGCTGCCAGTAGAGCGTACGTCGGAAGTCCTCCATCGGTGGAATGACAGAGTAGTCCTCCATCTGGAAGGTCTCGCACTCGCTGTAACCTTCGAAGTGCGTGCGTCGCAAACCTTTCTGCTTGAAGTAATACTTGGGATGAGTATAGACAAACACAATAGCTGGATTGATGGCGAAAAGGTCATCCGAAATGATGAAACGCGAGAGGAAGTTCTTGTCGTCAGTAATATAGACAGACTTGATTTCGTCAATGAAAGTCGGTACTCCCACGATACCTTCAAACCCTGAATCATCCAAGAAACGAATTGTCCTTTTGTTATAACCTGTAATCATACAGAACGAATTATCGGCAATCCATACCACAGCCTTTCCCCTGTAAGTCAGCCCATCGCTATAGATTCCCTTCCCTTGCTTTGGCGGAATGGAGTCTTTCGGATTGGAGAGATTCATTTTTGACAAAATTTGTATTTTGACATCTTTTATCATTGGCTTCTCATACCCCTCGAACAGGTTGTTTTTTGTCTTGAGCCATTCCCCCACGGTCGGGACAATCTCGCAGCGGTCCTGGTAGAGTTCCACATCCGCATCTGCATCGTAGTACAGGTTTGCGTGCCGTCGCGCGTCCGTCTCGTCGAACCACTTGGCGGTGTTCACATCGCCTATCAGTCTCTTGGCCTTCACTGTCACGTTCTTCAATACGTGGTTTTGTTTGGTCATCAGGATGGGTGTCTCGTCTATCTCCATCAACGCACTGCGATAAACCTTACTGGTATCTACCTCCACCTGCCTTGTCTCGTAGGGTGACAGCCAGCGGCCATCAGGTGAGAAATTGCGATCAATGCCGATGAAATAGTCCTGTGCCTTGTCATCGTATTTCGATAACAACTGCAGGTTCCATTCTCCGTTAATCTCAGGCAAGGTGAAATAGTATTTCCCGTCCTCGCCCGTCGTGAACGACGCCTTCATGTTCTCGCCTTTACGGTTATACATGTAAGCGGTGATGTCCACATTTTCTACTGGCAGTTTCTTCTTTTTCGATCGTAGGTGGCCGTGAAGGTAGAGTTGGTTCTCGATGGGTTCGAATTTCTCCCATTCTATCAGTCCTGTCATCAGGTCCCAGTTGTAGCGCCGCCATCCCTGCACCATAGTGAGCAAGTCGGCTGCTTCACGGTGCTCTCGGTCGTCCGCCTCGAAATAGTATTCAGGATGCTCGATGTAGCCTTTGAGCTCCGACGAGAGCAGCATCCAGGTGTGCACATTGCCCTCCTTGCCTCCTGTGACGGTAGCGGCATCGACAGCGGAGAATGAAAGGGAGGCATTGGGAACGGCTTGCAGTTCCATCTCGATTTTACCGCAGGGACGGAAGGCTGTCGATTTCACATTGACCTCCACCTCCTTGCCCTGCTTCTCTCTTGGGCAGATGAAGAAGAGCCGCTCAGCCAGCCGCATGCCGTTGCCTCCGAAAACGGTAATCTGGCTTACACCAGCGGGAAGCGTTGAACGGTTGTAGTTCTTTCTCCACCTCCCCTCCATCCTGAAGGTATCCACAGCGATGATGTCGCCCTTGTGCATCAAGACACACCCAATGAGCGTGCCTCTCAAGTCTTCCGTGGTTTCCACCTCCACAGTCACCTCATCATTGTCCAATGTGTTCAGCCTCATCGTCGCTCCTGATTCCAGGATGAGGGGCAACTGAGCCTTCCTCCGTTTCCCTTTCCTGTCAATGAACTCATACTCGGTCATGTCAGGGTCGGGCGTGATTTCCGTGATGCCCCGGTCGATGCTGTCACCGTAGTTGATGCTGTAGGCCATGCGGGTCTTAAGGCCTGCCACGAGTTCACCGCCCTCGGGGTAGAACGTCACCTTGGGGGCGTGCCTCAGACGCTCGAAGACGCTCACTTGTTCCTGCTCGTTGTCGTTCTCATCCAGTCTGACGTCAGGCATACGCTTGCGGTAGCTGTAGATGTCGATCTTGGGGTCGCTGTAGTCGCCCTCTGTCTTGGGTGCCTTGAAGATGGGGATGACGCGTGAGAAACAGGCATTGGCGCCCCAGTTGGTCATGTACCGGGTGTAGGCGCGTATCTCGTAGAAGCCTGTGGTGAGGATGCTGTCCACCTTGATGTCGCCGTGCGCCTCGCCGTTCTCGATGGGCAGCTTGCGCTTCTCCACCACATCGCCCGAGGGGTTAAGCAGTTCCACATACAGCACGTGGCTGAGGTCAGTCCTCTGCTCCGTGTCGCAGCGGACGACGTATGCCTTGAACCAGATGGTCTCGCCCTTGAAGTAGCCCGTATTGTCGAGATGAAGATATACTTTTTCCTGAGGGTAGTACTGGTTGAAGTAGAGCACATGATTGAGACAGCCGAGCATACGTGCCGAGTCTGTCAGGCCCACCTCTTGACCCATCGTTTGGGCGTTGGTGCAGACCCCCAAGCAGAGGAATAGCAACATGTATATGCAGGTCAGTCGTCTCATATTGTTATTCATTAGTGAGGAACTTCTTGAACCAGAGTGTCTGATAGAAAGGGGACAAGAACCATCAGTTTATCTCTCCACCACTTTCCATTCCTCGATGCAGCGTCGGTCGCTCGAGAAGTTCACGCCTATCTTGTAGAGACGGCGAGGGTCGGCGGCGTAGGGCAAGGCATAACCTTTGTCCTCGATTTGCTGAAGGGCCTCGTCTGCACTCTTGTCGAGTTTGAACTCGAAGATGTAGATATAGTCATCAGTCTTGACGATGAGGTCCATACGTCCGTCGCTGGTTGCACGCTCCACCTCCACGAAGAAACCCATGAGTTTGAAGAACACGTACAGCACGTTCTGGAAATACAGTTCCTGGTTGCCCTGAACACGGTAGTCATTGTCGGCGAAAAGCGCCTCCAAGCGGTGCATGAACGACTCCACCTTTCCGGCCTCCAGTTCAAGGACGAAATTCTTGATATCGAAGGCACTGACGCTGTCCATCTTGGTGAACGATTTTGACAGGTACTGTGTGAAACCCTCCTCCACCTCACGGTTTGGGAAGCCCAGACGATATTGCTTGAACCGCTTGTCGTAACCCTTGATGGTGAGGTAACCGCTCTGGTAAATCACGGAAATGGGATTGCGGTCCATGTTTCCGATATCGCTGAGGGTGCTGGTCGTCACCTCGTTCTCAACGAGTTCGTTGAGATTGTAGTTGGTCTTTTTCAACAGTTCCATAAGGAAGGTTGGAGTGCCAGTCTCGAACCAGTAACTGCCGAAAGAGCGTTTGCGGAGGGCAGAGAGCAAGCTGAAGGGATTGTAGATGCCCACGGATTCCTGGCGGAAGTGGTAGCCGTCGTAGTACTCTTGTAACTCCGCATAACCCTCGTCCTTAGTGATATCATTGGCTGCAGCAAGCTTCTCCACCTCGGCATCAAGATTGTTTCGGATTTCCTTCTCTGTGAGACCGCATATCTCTACATATTCATCGTCCATGGAGATGTCGGTGAAGTTGTTGAGGTCGCTAAAGATGCTTACCTTGCTGAAACGGGTCACCCCTGTGATGAAGCCAAATTTGATGTATCGGTCCTGCGTCTTCATCACCGAGTAGAAGGCCTTCATCTGGCTGCGGTAGTGATCCTGCAGTTCGGGGTTACCGATGGAATTGAGCAAAGGCTTGTCATATTCGTCGATGAGGATGACGACCTTCTGGCCCGTCTGATTGCAGGCACGTTCAATGATTCCAGCGAAACGTTGTGAAGAACTAACCTCTCCTTCTCCCTTATTATATATTGATTCCCATCTGAGAAGTTTCCTGTTTAATTCTTCAGACAGGTCGTTTTCTTTTCTATACTCAGAAGTGTTCAGGTCGAGATGCAGCACGGGATAGACCGTCCAGTTCTGCTCGAGTTGTTCCAGCGCCAATCCCTTGAATAGTTCCTTCTTTCCAAGGAAGTAGGCTTCCATGGTCGAGATGAGCAGACTCTTGCCGAAGCGTCGCGGACGGCTCAAGAAATAATAACCGAAGCCACTCGCTAATTCGTAAATCAGTTGGGTCTTGTCGATATAGAGATAATTGCCCTCACGCAATTTCTCGAAATCCTGTATGCCAATGGGGTAAAGCATAATCTTCTCCGTATTTTGTTTTCACGGTGCAAGTTACAACTTTTCCGTCATACATACGGCATAGATTAAGTTTTTTCTGAATGTGAGTTGACTTTGGCGACTGGGAGGAAGACTTCTGGGAAAGCCGTGAGTAGGCGTATATCAACAACTGCAAATTAGTTTCTAAGCGAATGTGAGGGATGGTTCCTGTGGCTTTACAGCTGCAGGAACCATCTGTTTTTAACGTAATCATCCCTTACGGGAAATGAGGGAGAGTCCCGTAAAGGTCAGCAAGCCATTGAGCATCAGCAGTTCGTAGCCGAAACGATAGCCAGTGGTATGGGTTGTGATAAAGTCGATGGCATAGCAGATTAAAGGCGAGGCGACAGCGATGAACGGCACAAAACGGTCGCGTGGCATCCGCCGGGTGAACATACCGAAAGCGAAAAGTCCAAGCAAGGGACCGTATGTGTAGCCGGCGATGGTATAGATGGCGTCAATCACACTGGTATCGTTGAGCGCCTTGAAACCCAAGATGAATGCAACGAACACCACAATAACCGTCAGGTGTGTCCATTTTCTTGTCTTTTCTGCATTCTTGAAAAACTTACTCCTTGGGTTTTCCACCTCAAAAATGTCGATGCAAAGACTGGTTGTCAGCGCTGTCAACGCCGAGTCGGCACTGGAGAACGCAGAAGCGATGATTCCCACTACAAACAACACCAGTACCATGTTTCCCATCTGTCCGCTGGCGATGATGCCAGGCAGGAGGTTGTCGCTTGCCTCAGGAAGCGTCATACCGTATTTGCCATAGAGCATGGCCACCAGCACACCCAGGGAAAGGAAAAGGAAGTTGGCGGGTATAAACAAAATGCCATAACTGCACATATCCTTCTGGGCATCGCGCAGGTTCTTGCACGTAAGGTTCTTCTGAATCATCTCCTGGTCGAGTCCCGTCATCACAATCACAATGAACACCCCGCTGAAAAACTGCTTGAGGAAATGCTGGCGCGAATTAATGTCGGAGAACTCGAAAATGCGACTGTGCGTATCGTTCCACACCGCAGACACCGCCTCACCAAAACCCAGTCCCATAAGGTCGCAAGTCCTGACAAGAATCATGACAAGAGCAGCAAACAGCGCAAAGGTCTGAAGGCTGTCGGTCCACACGAGAGAACGTATGCCACTGCGCCTTGTATAAAACCATATCAGCAAAAGAATGACTACCACCGTGATGGTGAAAGGCACTCCGAATTCATCAGCCACATACTGTTGCAAGATGAGACAAACCAGATATAGTCGTGCGGCGGCACCCGTGAACTTAGACAGCAGGAAGAACGACGCTCCCGTCTTGTAACTCCGTTTTCCCAACCGTTCACCAAGATACGAATAGATGGAAGTAAGCCGATAGCGGTAATATAGCGGCAACAGCACAAACGCCACCAGCAAGTAGCCAAAGAAGAAACCCATACACATCTGCATATAGGTCATGTCGATGGTCATCACCATCCCTGGCACACTCACGAAAGTCACTCCCGACAACGAGGCACCAATCATGCCGAAAGCCACCACATACCATGGCGACTGGCGATTACCACGAAAGAAAGCATCATTGCCCGAACGGCCTGTCAGCCAGGAAATCAAGAGCAAGATGCCGAAATATATCGCAATAGTCAGTAGGATGGTCATTGAGTATACTATTTATAAGGCTATAGAGACTATAGAAACTATAGAGACTATAGAAAAAACTTTGCAGTCCAAAGGGTTTTCCCCTTTGGACTGCGCTTTCTATTTATTAGAAAGGTTTGTTGAGATTACACTTCCTCGGCAGGTTCGGCTTCCTCGCCTTCCTTCTTCTTGCCAAGATATTCAGGCAGACTCATGCCAGCTTGCTCGAAGAGTTCGCCGAGAGGAGGAATGGACTTCATCAATCCGCTCAGGAAGTTGGCTGTAGAACCCTTGCCGTCGGTGCCGCTGCCGTTGTCCCAAACAGTAACCTTGTCGATATTGATACCCTTGATGGCATCCACCTGAGTGCGAACAAGGTCGGGCAGTTTCTCAAGGAGCAAGAGCGTGTAAGCCTTAGTAGCGTCGCCACCGGCAGCCTGAATCATCTTGTCGTAACCTGCGGCTTGCTTGGTCAGAATCTCGTAGAGACCCTTACCTTCAGCCTCCATCTTGGCGAAGATGGCATCAGCCTCACCTTTCGCATTGACGCGCTTCTGTTCTGCCATAGCCTCAGCCTCGATAATCTTACGCTGTTTCTCAATCTCCTGAGGCACGATGATGTTGGCCTGTTGAGTGGAACGCTCCCTCTCGGCACGTTTCTGCTCGGCCTCGGACTCTGCCACGTAAGCCTCCTGCAAGGCGTTGGCCTGCTGCACCTTCTCAGCAGCCACAGCACGACGCTGTGCCTCAGCCTCTTTCTCCCTTCGGGTAGCATCAGAGTTGGCAATAGCCACCTTAGCCTCGTTCTCACCCTTCACAGCCTCGGCATTAGCCTCGGCTGTACGGATACGTGTTTCCTTCATGGCCTCAGCCTTACCGATTTCTCCGTTCTTGTCCTCCTTAGCCACGCTTACCTTGGCCTCGTTGATGGCCTTGGCTGCAGCCTCTTTACCGAGAGCCTCAATATATCCAGACTCATCGTTGATGTCGGTCACGTTCACGTTGATGAGA
>JAEEGH010026147.1_pt1 | contig 11652 bp, 8 predicted proteins | sample 9134181 | NCBI WGS metagenome assembly JAEEGH01 (sample SAMN16246544, study PRJNA631951) | gut metagenome | biome: gut microbiome; feature: rumen; material: DP-attached | host: Bos | place: Iran: Karaj | collected 2018-10 | reverse complement strand
ATATTTTTTCTTGTATTAATACTGCTTATGCCCGGGCGTAAGCTCCATGACAGGATTCTTGTAGCGCTTTTCTTTGGATTTATGTTTATAGTTTATTCACTCACGATCCTTATGCGCGGTTACAGATCAGAAGGAAGAGGAATAATGACGCAGCCTTTTTACTGGCTTATTATTCTTAGACGCACAGGTAGAGCGCAGCTTTTATGGCTTGCGATTGAAAACGTAATTATGCTTATGGTCCCTGCATTTATTCTAGGTATCATTATGAGGCCTGTTAAGATTCCTGCAAGGATTGTTATGATTACTCTGATAATGGCCTTTTTCTCACTTACAATAGAATGTATGCAGTTTGCTTTAAATGTTGGCGAATGCGAGATAGATGATTTTCTGTGCAACACCTTTGGAGGCTTGCTGGGAGCTGCACTCGCTTCGCTAGTGACAGCCAAAATAGTTGGGCGAAAAAATAGTGTGGTGGATGATTCAAAAGGTGATTTTTAATTTGCGTAATAATAGTATTGGTAAAGTTTGTTCATGACGGGAGATAAATCAATGACAATAGCCCTTATAATAGCCGGTGGAAGCGGAGAGAGGATGCATCAGGATATTCCCAAACAGTTCCTTTCTATTAATGATAAACCGGTAATAGTATATACATTGGAAGCTTTTGAACAGCATCCGGAGATAGACGAGATCGCAGTTGTCTGCATCGATGGCTGGGATCAGGTCCTTATGGCCTATGCAAGGCAGTTTAATATAACTAAGCTAAAAACCGTCATCCCTGGCGGAGACTGCGGCCAGGCATCTATAAGAAACGGTGTATACGAACTTGAAAAAAGTCACAGCGCTGATGATATAGTCTTAATTCACGATGCTATACGTCCTCTTGTATCTGCAGAGATAATATCAGACTGTATAAGGGTTACAAAAAAGTGCGGCAATGCCATAGCAGTAATCCCCTGTGCAGAAGCCATGCTGACAACAGATGATGAGAAAGTATCATCAGGAACTTATCCTAGAGATGGTCTTAAGAGAACTCAGACTCCGCAGGGATTTAAACTTGGCGATATATGCGATCTTCACAGAAAGGCTCTTGAAAAGGGTATTACTAATTCTATAGCTTCATGTACACTTATGATCGAGATTGGGCAGCAGGTGCATTTTTCCATAGGTTCTGAAAAAAATGTAAAGCTTACTACTATCGAAGACATAGATATTTTTAAAGCCCTTCTTTCCGCAAGAAGATCTGAATGGCTTAAAAATTAAAGTATTAGTTCGAATAATACATATTTATTGAAAGTAATTCATGCAAAAGAGTTAGGTGGAATAAGCAGAGGAAAATGCATTGATGAATCTCTACCAAAGTAACCTATACATATCAGATCTGGACTACATAATAGAGAATCTGGACATACTGAATGATATGCGAGGAAGTTCAGTTCTTATAATAGGCGCCAGAGGCCTTATATGTTCAGCCATCGCTGATATATTATTTAGATATAATGAAAAAACAGATGCAGGTATTCATCTATACCTTGCAGGACGTGATAGTGCCAAAATAAAGAGCAGATTTTCAAGGTACGCAGATTCAGAGTACCTGAAAGTTTTAGAATACGACAGCGATAAGCAGGGAGATTTAATAAGTAAACTACCTGACGAAATATCGTATATAATAGATGGTATAGGACCATCTTCACCGGGGGATATCAATTCATACCCACTTACGTCTTTATATACTAACGTGGCTCTTTTAAAGGACCTTTTGCAATACGCTGACAGCGCACACATAAAGGGACTTTTGTATGTCTCATCCTCCGAAGTATATGGAACAAGGCCTGAGGGCGGACCATTTAAGGAAGATGATTATGGCTGGATCGATATACTTAGCCCAAGATCATCCTATGCGTGTGGCAAAAGAAGTTGTGAGACGCTGTGCGCCTGTTTTTCCAAAGAAAAAAATGTCAGGGCACTTATAGCAAGGCCCGGTCACGTTTACGGTCCTACAGCCAGAACAGATGATGATCATATAGCATCGGCCTTCGCGTTAGAAGCAGCCAAGGGACATGATCTAAATATGAACAGTCCGGGCTTGCAACGAAGGTCATACTGTTATATGCTTGATTGTGCGTCGGCGATGCTGACTATACTTGATAAGGGTATGAGCGGGAACGCATACAATATTTCGAATCCCGAAAGCGTTTTATCGATTTATGGTATGATGAGCCAATTTGCAGACGCAGCTGGTGTAAATTTATCTATAAGTAGTGATGATAAAAAGGATCGCGCGGGTGATAATCCAATGCCTGATTCAAGCCTTGATTCGGATAAACTTCTTTCACTTGGCTGGAAGGGATTATTTGATGCAGGTGAAGGCGCAGGACATACGATCCGGATTCTAAAAGAAGCAATGCAAAGTTAAGAATACATTTTCAAAATCACTGATTCAAAAATGTATATGATTTAAGATTGTATTAAGTGTTAGAGGTTATATTTTGGAACTACGTACTGATTTACATACGCACACACTATATTCAAGACATGCGTATTCGACTATTGAAGAAAATGTCAGAGCAGGAAGAGAGCAGGGGCTTGAGCTCCTTGGTACTACAGATCATTTTAGCAGCATGCTTTATTCCGATTACATGGATAACAAGCACTATCAGTATTTCTACAATATGAACTGCTGGCCGCGTGAATGGTATGGGGTAAAACTTCTTCGCGGTTGTGAGGTCGATATAGTCGATCTTGAGGGTAACCTTTTTGGACATGATATCAATCCTGCCAAAGGAATTATCGATAAGAACATAAATGAAGCAGATTCTTTATTTGGACGAGTTACAAGAAGGCTTGATTATCTTATAGCTTCTGTTCATATGACGGATTTTGCAGTTAAGGCTTCAAAGAGCAGGATTACTGATATGTATATTAAGGCCCTTTCCAATTCCAGAGTTATCATTCTGGGTCACATTGGAAGAACCGGTCTTGACTTTGATATAGACAGCGTAGTTACGGCAGCACGTGATATGCATAAGCTTATAGAGATCAATGAACACAGCTTTGGCTGGGATGATTCAATTTACGATAGATGCAAACAGATACTTGTGCGCTGCGCGGAGCTAAATGTCCCTATTTGTGTTTCGACAGATGCACATATTTCATATGATGTTGGAAGATTTGATAACTGCCATAAGCTTCTTGAAAGCGTGGATTTTCCGCAGGAGCTTGTTGCTAACAGGAACGCCAAGTCGTTTTTTGGCTATATGTCCAGGTCTTTGGAAAAAGACTGATAGCATCATCTCTTCCTTCATGAGGGGATAGATAGATGTCATCACTTACAGATCTTATTTTTATTTTTAGATTTGTTCCGTGTTTTATACTTATATATTATATAGTGCCTGCAACCATGCGCATGTGGGTACTTTTTTTCGGAAGCTTTATTTTTTATACTCTCGGAGAACCCAGGTGGTGCCTGGTTCTTCTTGGCGCGACCATTTTTAATTATATTTTGGGAAAATGGACTTCGCTTCAGAGAAAATCTTTTTTGATTCTTGCAGTCTCTTTTGATGCAGGGCTTCTTATGCTATTCAAAATCCTGGGATCAACCATTTCAATAGATTTTCTTCCTATAGGAATCAGTTTCTATACCTTTAAGATGATCGCTTATCAGGCAGATTTATATACGGGTAAACTCAAAGAACGCCCGGACTTTGTTACGACTGCCTCGTATTTTTATTTCTTCCCCCAGCTCTTGCAGGGTCCTATCATGCGCCCTGACAAGATGTACAGTAGCGCCATTTGGATAGATAGTGATGTTTCTACAAGAAAAGAACGTATAGGAATCTATCTTAATAATATAGAAGACGGACTTAAATATTTTATCGCCGGAATGGCTATGAAAGTCTTAATAGCAGACCACCTTGCAGTACTGTGGAAAGACCTTCATACGATAGGCTACGAGAGTATATCTACACCTCTTGCATGGATTGGCGCGCTTGCCTATTCTCTTGACCTTTATTTTGATTTCTGGGGATATTCACTTATGGCAGCAGGACTTGGAGTAGCCTTGGGATTCCCGTTTGTAAAGAACTTTAACCATCCATATGCAGCGCTTGGTGTCAGAGACTTTTACAGAAGATGGCATATGAGCCTTGGAACCTGGTTTAGAGACTATATCTATATTCCTCTTGGAGGCAACAGGAGAGGTGATTTCAGAGGCATTTTAAACCTTTTACTGGTATGGCTTTTGACAGGCATCTGGCATGGAATAACCCCTAATTACATTATCTGGGGAATGTTTTTGTATGTATTGATCTTATCGGAAAAGTATATAATATCAGTCAACAAAACTCTTTTTAACGTAGTTTCAAGACTAAATGTATTCCTTATGATCCCGATATCCTGGGTCATATTTGCAATAAGCGACATGGAAAGACTCACGGTCTACATGACAAGGCTGTTCCCCTTCTTTGGAATAAGCGGCTATGTCAACATCAGTGACTACATCAAGTACAGCACCCTTTACTGGCCGTATATAGTGCCGGGACTTGTGCTCCTTATACCGCGTGTCTTTGATTTTTGTGAAAAGAAAAGAAAGCATCCTGTTGCGGTTGTAGTTTTATTTGTACTTTTCTGGCTCTGTATTTTCAGTATTGCAAATACAGCCGGAAATCCTTTGATGTACCTACGATTTTGACGGTCTGGAGTTTTAGATGAGTAATGATAATAAAAAGAATAATTTCATACATTCCCCTCTTCTGATCGCGGTTGTTGCAAGTTCGCTTCTTGTGACGGCTTATTCGGCGTGTCAGAAGGATGGGCTGTATTCATACTATAACTATGATTATAAGATGCCATTTATGACACTAGCTCTTCGAGGGCTTGCTGACGGTGCAACTCCTTTTTATGTGACAGAAGATTTCGTTGAGATGGCTCAGAGTCAGGATCCTGATTATTATATCGAGATGGCAAGGACTACTCCGGAAGCTTCGGGTGGAGAGAACGGATCTGATAATGGCGCAGATATCACGGCAGGATCTGGCGGTTCTCAGGGAGCTGATGATAATGCGGGATCAGGAAGTGATGCAGGCTCTGGATCAAGCGGTCTTGATAACGCAGGAAACGGAAATTCGGGAGGCTCTGACAGCGCAGGAACAGGAAGCTCAGGTGCATCTGGCAGTTCAGGAACAGGAAGCTCAGGCACTTCTGGCAGCGCAGGAACAGACGGATCAGGAAGTGCCAGCACAGACAGCTCTGCAGGTACAGGGGCAAGTGGTGATGCCGGCTCAGGTGGATCTTCCGATTCTCAAGAAGCAGCTTCAACAGAACCAGTAGTTGAAGAGTTCCCTTATATGACAACGACAGGAGAAGTAGACGCAGATTATTTTGCCGATGCTCTTTTTATAGGAGATTCAAGAACAGTAGGTCTTTCTGAATACTGTGCAGAGCTTGATGAGCAGGCTACTTTTTATGGCAAAGTATCCCTTTCTATATATGAAGCTAACAACAAGGCCTTTGTAAAAACAAGTGGCGGCAAGGTTACACTTGAAAAGGCTCTTGAAGGCAAGGATTATAAGAAAGTCTATATCATGGTCGGTATCAACGAAATAGGATACGGCTCTACAGACGGCTGGATCAGTAGTTATACTGAGGTCATCACTAAGATCCAGACAGCCTGTCCTGATGCCATAATCTATCTTCAGGCTATCATGCATGTAACAAGAGAATATGATAATACAAAGGCTCCGGATGCTTCTATTAATGGTGTTATAAATACAAGAAGTGAAGCTCTTAAAGGGCTGGCGGATAACAGAAAGATCTTTTATCTTGATATAAATGAAGTATTTGATGATAGTAATGGTGACCTTCAGGCGGATATCTCTTTTGACGGTGTTCATCTAAAGGCTTCAGCATATACAGTCTGGTACGAATATTTAAGGACTCATGCGGCGGAAATTCCTAAGGAATAATGTGAACAATTGTAAGCAAATTTGACAAATTTTGTAACAACTGTTATAATACGACGTTATGAAAGCAACGAGATTTAGAAAAAAATCAAAATTCAATAAAAATGTAGTTGTTATACCGATTGCGACCCTTTCGGCATTTACTATCGCACTCATTTCTTTTGGATCGTATGTTTCTCATAAAGAAAAAACGAGTGTCAGATACGCGGAAGCAGCTACACTGGACATGTCTGTTTATGAGACTGCAAGTGGTAATGAGCAGGAAGTTTCTGAGGTTACAAGTGATACTTCTGACCTTTTGGAAGATACTGTTCTCCTTGACGGACGTGTTGATGCGGAAGTTGAAGACGAGATGGCTTATACAGTTACCTGGTTTGAAAGTGCAATACCGCTTTACACTAACAATAACGTTAATTTAAGGCTTGGTCCCGATACTTCCTATGATGTTGTTTCAGTACTTCTTTACGGAACACAGGTTGTTGCAACAGGTAGTACCGACAATGGCTGGTATGCGATCGATTATGATGGACAGACTCTTTTCGTAACTGATGCCTACATTCAGGATACTGAGCCGGAGCCTCTTGTAAAAACAGCATCCCCTGTTACATCTGCTTCTGATATCATCTTTGTAGGTGACTCAAGAACAGTTGGAATGGAATACGCTGTTAAGAACGATGATTATACATGGCTTTGTGAAGTAGGTAAGGGATACTACTGGTTCAAGGAAAATATTGATCTTGTTGATGACTATGCAAAGCCGGGAACCAAAGTTATCATCAATTTAGGTGTTAATGACCTTGGTAATGCATCCAAATACGTAGAGCTTATCAATAGCTATGTGGATCTTTGGACAAGCGAAGGAATTGAGATATATTATTCAGCAGTTACACCTGTTGGTGATACAACAGTTACCAATGAGCAGATAGAGAAGTTCAATCAGTCACTTAAGTCAGGACTTGATTCACGTATTACCTGGATAGACAGCTATTCTTATCTTACAGAGAACGGCTTCTCATCCTCTGACGGTCTTCACTACAACAATGCTACATATACAAGCCTCTATAACTACTACATTTCAATAGTGGGATGAGACTTATGATGAAAATGAGTAACTAATGGTGAAGTGGTGTCGCATGCGACACCACTTTAAGAAGTTTGAAAATTATTATTTTCAAACTTCCTATTACAAGGTGGTAATAAATCTGTATAATAGAATAAGATAATTAAAAGTGCCAAGGTTATCTATTGGCACTTTTTTTATGAAAAATAAAACGGGGGTCACAGTTATGGCAAAGCTTTATTTCAGATACGGAGCCATGGGCAGCTCAAAAACAGCTAATGCGCTTATGGTTCACCACAATTATCTTGAAAAAGGACAGAATGCAATTTTATTAAAACCCAAAACTGACAATCGCGACGGTGAGAGGATCATCAAATCAAGAATGGGTCTTGCCAAGGAGTGCGATTTTGTAGAAGAGTTCCTTGAAACAGCTGATAAATGGATATCAGGTGAAGATGACGGATGGAAGAAGCTTGACTGTGTTATCATCGACGAGGCGCAGTTCCTTTCCAAAGAGCAGGTTGATAAGCTTTCATTACTGGTAGATTCCTATGATCTTCCTGTTATGTGCTATGGTCTTAGGACAGACTTTATGAGCAACCTTTTCCCAGGATCAAAGCGCCTTATGGAGATCGCTGACAAGATCGAAGAAGTTCCGACTGTATGCTGGTGCGGACGAAGAGCTCACTTTAATGCCAGAGTGGTTGGCGGCAAGATCGTAAGAGAAGGTGAGCAGGTAATGCTTGGCGGAGACGAAGCATATGTATCAGTCTGCCGCAGACACTTTAGAAGCGGAGAAGTTACAGGAGCAAGAGAGCGCGATATAGATTACAAAAAATCCGAGGAATGATCCTAGGTAGATAATGGCTTACAAAAAGCACCCCCAGCACAGTGTCTGTACTGAGGATGCTTTTTTATTCGGCTCAAAATTCATCGAAGATGAATCTTAGTCTTTTTTATTTGGACCATACGCTAAGCATCTTAACGAGCTTTTCCTTGTCCTTATTGCTGAGCTTTGCAACGATTCCGTTGATCTTCTTATCGATAGCGGACTGCTTGTAAGCAGGTTCAAGTTCACCAACAAGTGAATCAAGAGTCTGGCCTGTAAGCTGTGCGAAATAGATCAGGATGTGGAGAGACATAGCTGTACGATTGTTCTCTACATTGCTGATATATCCGGGAGTTACACCAAGAGCTTTTGAAAGATCACTCTGTGTAAGGCCACATGCCTGACGGAGCTCTTTTACTCTCTTGCCGTACTGCTCCTTAGCTAACTTTCTGTCAGCTACGGATACAGACTTCAAAGGATCAGCTACAAGAACCTTCTTAGCAGGAGCTTTCTTAACAGCTACCTTCTTTGCTGCTGGTTTCTTAGCTGCTGCGATCTTCTTTACAGTAGCCTTCTTAGCTGCTGCGATCTTCTTAGCAGGAGCTTTCTTAGCAGCTGCAACCTTCTTAGCAACAGCTTTCTTTGTAGCCTTCTTGATAGAAGTGATCTTCTTTACAGGAGCTTTCTTAGCAACAGCCTTTTTAACAGCTGTCTTCTTTGTAGCAACCTTCTTAGCTACAGCCTTCTTAATAGGAGTAACCTTCTTAGCAACTACTTTCTTAGCAGGAGCCTTCTTAGCAACTGCTTTCTTAGCGGGAGCAGCCTTCTTAGCAACTACCTTTTTAGCAGGAGCAGCCTTCTTAGCAACCACTTTCTTAGCAGGAGCTTTCTTAGCTACAGCCTTCTTAGCAGGAGCAGCTTTCTTTGCTACAGTCTTTTTGGTTTCTTCCTTCTTTGCGGCGGGCTTCTTAGCAACGGCCTTCTTAGCTACAGTTTTCTTTGCAGCAGGCTTCTTAGCCTCTGTCTTTTTTGCTGTTGTAGCCTTTTTAGCTGTTGCAGGTTTCTTTGCAGCTTTTGCTGCAGGATTTGCTTTTGCCATGATTTTTCTCCTTTTTTTCCAAAAATCTTTAAGGCGCCCTGAAAAATCAGGACACAAAGTTAACGAAAAAACGGTCTCAAATCATATTTCGCCAAAAATATCAAAAATATTAGGGTTTACCAAAAAAATATTTAAATTCTTATATTAATTTATGATTTTTTGGATAAAAATATCGGATTAGTAACAATAATAATCCTATAAATAGTAACAAAAGCCCTGTGTTTAGCCCTGGTATACGATAATCTAGAATAATATCTCCTGTATAGCCGGAAGGAACTTCTATGCAGGTAAGAGCACCGAAGACCTGTGATACGGATAAAGGTTCCTGATCTTCTGCTCCATAAGCTATAAATCCCGGTTCATATGGAACTGATAACAGGATGACAGTATTATCATCTGACTCAGTATCAGGCATATGAATAGTAAGTATGGTTGGAGATGTTTCGGATACTACGGCAGCATGTGATGATGACAGCTTACTGTATTCTGAAAGTACTTCTGTATTTTCTGTAAATATAAGAGGAGTTCCAAAATCTGCTTCATTTGCAGGTCCGTAAGCGGTCAGGGTAAGAGATACCTTATCACCTTTTTTCCTGTTTCCAATATCTATTATCTTAATAGAAGAAGCATTACCATAACCTGAAATATCAACACCATCAACAGATAAGATCATATTTTGAGATGTGTTTACAAGATCTTTTAAATAGAAATAAATATCCCCATCGCATTCTGGTGTAAAATCTATTTTCATGGTAGATATCTGATTTTCATCATCAAAAGATACATCTTTATTTGCAATATTTACAGGAACGAATAATTCATTTCCCTCTTCAAGATATTCATCTATATTTGTGCCACAACCTGTAAAAGCATCTGCTATCTGCTTTTGTAATAAAAATGGATCATCCGGAATCTCATCAGATGGAAGATATGTATCTGCCGGAATAGCTACTGCAATAGGAAACAGATCAGAGTTTTGCACGGTTCCTTCATCAGTAAGTATGTATTTGATATTTAAAATAGAATCAGCAGTGGCTGTATTCTCAGATGTGTACTCATCATACAGACTGTTATAGTTAAAACCGATCGCCTTAAGGAACATACGAACGTTTCTGTGATCGCCCGTACTATAATGAGAAATTGCATGATAGTCGTATACCATACCGTCATTGATATCATCATATGGATTGGATACAACATCTTCTATACGATAAAAATTATTGTCGGTTGCTTTGATATCATCTATTATTTCTTTCTTTTCGATATATCTTGCCTGATATTCAGACATAGTCTCGCAGGGATAATATGACGCCTTCACGATCTTCATATGATTTACAAGAAGATCGCATACACACAACATAGCAAGAAGTATGAAAAAAACCTTACTTTTTTTGCAAAAGTATAGCTCTATAAAAATGAACTCTGCCATAAGGATCATAAGACCAATGATGCCTGATTTTAGAGTAAGAAATTCTATGTTCATGACCATGGCGCATATTAGTATGATCACTTCAGCTATACCAGTAATAGCAAAAGAGACTGTAAATGCCATTGGAATATCAAAGTCACGAGCGTTTTTGTCCTTAAAATAATTTAAAATACGTGTTTTAAATGATGCTTTTATATTAGTAAAAGCTGTTATCTGGTTTTCTGATGAAATGTATTGTTCTAATATTGTATTAAAAGAAATGGCGGCGCTTGTTATCATCACCCCGACAAAAAGGAAAGTATACCTGAATGGATAACCGTTAGGTACATTACCGGCATGCCAGATAAGATCAAGAGGTGATACAAGAAAACTTATAAAAAGTATTGCAAGAAGAAAAATACCCTGCCTTTTAATCTTCTTATCGATTTTTCTGTTCATAAAAAACAGTATAAGAAGAGGAATCATGACAGTACCGCAAAAAAGGTGCGGCATACCGAACATTACCTGTTTGCCGTCTATTGTAAAAGTGTATATCTTGGCAAGTACAAGAATCGGATTCGTAATATGTGCATCCTGAAAAAGTTGACTTATAAATGAATCGCCGACACTTTTTTCACTAAGTGTAAGTTCCTGATATAAAGGCAATAACACAGGGCATATTATCAGCATACCTGTAATGAGACCTAATGCTACATTTAGTCCATCTTTGAAGGATATGACCTTAAGAATAAAGCGAAGGACCATCCATATAGCAAAAAAGATGATCATCATACAAGCAGTATAATAGTTGATATAAAACTGAACTGCAGTAAGGATCACAAGATAAAGAAACTTCTTCCTCGACCTTGTATCACGCGAATATTCCAAAACCGCCGTTGCAAGAAGCGGGAACATGATGGCAGCATCCAGCCATGAAGGCACCAATACAGATACAAATACCCAAAGTGACATGGCAAAAGAAACAGAGAACGGAATAGTTCTTTTTACACCCACATGGCTTAAGAACACATCCGCAGTAAAAGCCGATAATCCAAGCCTAAGCACCAAAAGAACCGTAAGCACAGCAGGGAATACCTCTATAGGAAACAGCGCATATACGAAATTAAGAGACGATGACATAGTATAGAAAAAAAGCCCCAGCATCGATCCCCCCATACCCTTGGTACGTGAATATGCAATGCTCGCTTCCCCCATAAGAGCCCGCTTCAAATGAGCATAATACTGAATAAACTCTCGTCTGTTATCGTCATAAAGAAAAGTATTATCCCCAAATGG
>JAEEGH010026146.1_pt1 | contig 11652 bp, 9 predicted proteins | sample 9134181 | NCBI WGS metagenome assembly JAEEGH01 (sample SAMN16246544, study PRJNA631951) | gut metagenome | biome: gut microbiome; feature: rumen; material: DP-attached | host: Bos | place: Iran: Karaj | collected 2018-10 | reverse complement strand
ACTGGTTCTTTGTATCAGATCTTACATATCTCGTAAGGGGCGGACGAGTTTCCAAGGCAGCCGGAATCATCGGCGGAGCCCTTAAGATCTGTCCTCTGCTTAATGTTGATTATCAGGGAAGACTTATTGTTCGTTCCAAACTTCGCGGAATCAACGCAGCCATGAAGGCTCAGGTAGCCAAAATGGAAGAGCTTGCCGAGAATGGTCTTGATTATGACGGCGACTGCTATATTTCAAACTCAGACTGCTATGATGAAGCAAGAGCTGTTGCAGATCTTATTGAATCCAAGTTCCATAACTTAAAGGGCAAGGTTAAGATTGTAAGCATCGGAACCACCATCGGAAGCCACACAGGCCCGGGTACCGTTGCACTGTTCTTCTGGGGCGGCAAGAGAGTCGACTAAAGATACGCAAATTAAAACGCTGACTGATTTGATTTTCAGTCAGCGTTATTTTTATTCATCATATACGCCCTTTTGAAGTCTCTTTTCAAAGTCTTTCTTGGGCATCGGGTTGTCGTACAAAAATCCCTGAACCACATGACAGCCTACATTCTTAAGAAGCTGTGTCTGATCCGGTCTCTCAACTCCCTCTGTAACCACATCTATTCCAAGTTCATTGGCCATGGCCACAATGTTCCTGAGTACTATCTCATCGCTGGTATTGAGTTCGTCGTTATTGATAAAAGACCTGTCGATCTTAATTACAGAAACAGGAAAATCTCTCAGCGTTGAAAGCGATGAATAACCTGTTCCAAAATCATCTATAGCTGTGGATATCTCGGCATCCTTGAGTCTGGATAAAAAGTTTGTCATAAGAACGCGCTCGTCCTCACTTGCAGTCTCTGTAACCTCGATCTCAATATATTTCCTGTCTATACCAAAGCTGTCGATTGTCTCCAATATCTCTTTGGCCAGATCCTTGTAAGTAAGGTCTCTTCTGGAGAAATTGACTGATACAGGTACAGGTGTGATCCCGTTATCAATCCACTCCTTGATAAACTCACAGGTCTTCTTGAGGACATAAAGATCAAGGGATGCCACCATACCCTCCTGTTCCAGGATGGGCACAAATTCCGTAGGATAAAGAACTATTCCGTTGCAGAACCATCTTGCAAGAGACTCAGCACCTACTATCTTGCCTGTCTCTGTATCAACCTTGGGCTGAAGATAGATTCTGAACTCATCGTTGGCCAGAGCCTCCTCATATCTGTCCTCAATCTGCTTCTGACGATATATTCTGGTACTCATAGCCTTATTAACAAATACATAGGGCTTATTGGCCACATTCTTGGCATAATTACAAGCCATACCTGCTCTTGAGATCACCTGTCCGGGACTTGTCATGGACTCATCAATTGCGTAAACTCCGGCAACTGCCGAGATTGTAAACACATCTCTCTTGTCATTCTTGTAACCGAAAACAGGAATGGCAGATATGTATTTAAGGAAAGCTTTGGTCCTCTCCTTCTTGATGAGAGCCGTGTAGTTGTCACCTCCGAAATGAGCAACAATCTCATCGGGCTCGCAAAACTCATTGAGCCTTTTGGCGTAACGCTTCATTATCTCATCGCCTTCCTGTATGCCGTATCTGCGGCTTATAAGACCAAAGCTCTTGAGATTAAGGAAAAAAGCGTCATATTTCATTATCTGACCGATTGAAAACTTCTCTCTGACAAAAGCCAGAAAGCCACCGGAATTGGGCAGTCCTGTAAGATATTGAGTAAATGCGCTTTTCTTGACAATGTTAATAAGCAGGAACCTCTCCATGTGGAAAGATAAAACATCCATGATCAGAGAAAATTTCCTGTACTCCGCATCATTCCATCTTCTGTTGTCATGAGTATAGACAAAATAAGTAACAGTCCTCTCGCCGGACATATTGCTCTTAAATATATAATCGGGCTCTTCATTTTGGACTGCGGGACCAAACAGAGGAATGATAGTATCCGGCTCACCGGCCTTATCCGAATCGGGCTTAAAAGAAACAATGGAAACGATAGAACGAATAGAGTAATCCTTGGAAAGATCAGCCAGTGCACTGGGAGTGATCTCTGGGGTTACCTCTTCTTCTGACAGTATTTGAACAAAATTTTCAAAGCTTTTTTCAAATGACATTAACCTAGTCCCGCCCGATAGTGTGAATATATACACATAATAACACATTAAAAAAAGACTGTGCAATAACGCACAGCCTTTTTCCTATAGTAAAAATTATTTCTTGTTTACAAGATCCTTAAGAGCCTTACCAGCCTTGAACTTAGGTGCTACAGAAGCAGGAATCTTGATGGCAGCGCCAGTCTGAGGATTCTTACCTGTTCTAGCTGCTCTCTTTGTTGTCTCGAATGTACCGAATCCAACAAGCTGAACCTTACCCTTCTTCTTGAGCTCCTTTGTTACAGTGTCTGTGAAAGCGTTCAGTGCTGCAGCCGCATCCTTCTTAGAAAGTCCAGCTTCCTTTGCGATTGCATCGATAAGTTCTGTCTTATTCATTTGGTTTCCCTCCAAAAAAGAAATTATTTACTACATTGCCTATTCTACTATAGTTTTGTACACATAACAAGTTTTTATGTGATTTTGTTCAGAAAAATCAAGTAATTCAGCTTACAGAATGTCCTGGAAGCCAGGTCTGTAGAGGTGTCTCGGGATACCATCAACCATGATAGGTCCTACATCACCCTGAATAAGCGGTCTTACATAGGTAATAAACTCGTTAGTTACATATGTGCCGTCCTTGTTGATCCAATCTCTCGGAACTGTTCTCTCGTCGTTAGCGATCTTGTGAACATCCTTAACCTCTGTTCCTGCCTGATAAGGATCATCTGAAAGTCTCTCGATAACAACCATCTTGCCGCTGTCGCCTTCGTCAGCTGCCTTCATAGCTGCACCACCAACCTCATAAGCCTCAAGGATATCTACACGTGATGCACAGTGGCTTGCTGCTCTCTGAAGTGTTGAAAGCTCGATAGGACGAGTTTTGCATCCGCACTCCTTGGAAACAACTTCGCAGAGGTATCTTGCTGTACCTGTAAGCTGCTTGTGTCCGAAAGCATCAACATAATCAATGCTGTTTCCGAGCTCACTTACATACTTGCCGTCCTTGGTTCTGATACCCTCTGAAACTGCTACAACAACAGATGCTTTGCTCTTTAAGAGACCTTTGATCTTCTTGATGAAAGCATCCATATCAAATGGAAGCTCAGGAAGATAGATTGCATCAGGTCCGTCACAGTCCTCACCCTTTGCAAGAGCTGTAGCGCCTGTAAGCCATCCTGCGTTTCTTCCCATAACCTCAACGATGATAACCTGTCCGCTGGTAGTCTCAAGTGACCAGCTGTCTCTGATGATCTCTTTTACAGAAGTACCGATGTACTTAGCTGCTGAGCCGTATCCGGGTGTGTGGTCTGTAAGAGCCAGATCGTTATCAATTGTCTTAGGGCAGCCTACAAATCTGATGTTAGATCCTGAAATGATGGCATAATCTGAAAGCTTCTTGATGGTATCCATTGAATCGTTACCACCGATGTAGATGAAGCAGTCAATCTGAAGCTTATCGAGAATCTCAAATATCTTCTCGTAGATCTCTTTGCTCTCAAAAATCTCAGGAAGCTTAAATCTGCATGATCCGAGATATGCTGAAGGTGTTCTCTTCAAAAGCTCAATATCAAGACCTGACTGAATATGATCAGAAAGATCAACATATCTGCCTTCCATAAGCCCCTGAACACCGTGGATCATTCCATATACCTTCTTGTATCCACGGTCAATCGCAGTCCTGTATACTCCTGCCAGCGATGAATTGATTGCCGCTGTAGGGCCTCCCGACTGTCCAACGATTACGTTACGTTTTGCCTTGTGTACCATTAACTCCTGTCCCCTTTCAAAATATAGTTGCTAAAAAACCTTATCTAATATTATATTCGATTAAACGTTTACTGTCACGAAAAATCAGCGAAGTTTGAAGTCCATTATCACAGGATTATGATCACTGCATACAAATCCGAGATCATCTGTGTAAACCTGCTCCACTTCAATGTTTTTCGAGACGATATAACCGTCAATCACATAATATTGGAAATCACTGTAATCCTTGCTCGGTGCATCAGCAAGTACCTTATCCAGCGATCTGCATGTAGGCACACTGGAATCGGTCAAAAACTTAAAATCATCCCCATACTCTGAAACATCTATATATCCGGCCTGCCATACTCCATCAAGAGCAGCATACTTACTTATATCAACATTTGAAAATGTCTGATTAAAGTCGCCACCGGCTATAACGTAGTTCCCCTTCTCCACTTCATCCACAAGGACCTGTTTAAGACGCTTTGTCTGAGCAATCTTACCTTCTCCCGAATCATAGGCCTCCAGATGAAGATTTATCAAAACCAGCTCCTTGTCACTTCCCTCCACCGGGAATCTCATAACCTCAAGGCCTCTCTTTAAATTAAAGGTCCTGAGTGGCCACTTGAACGGACAAGGAAGTGCAAGACGATCTGCCTCAGCCATCTGGAACTTGCTAAATGCCACAAGTCCGCTGTGAACCTTGCCGATAGGCGGCATTGGAAGCGGAACAAAACTAACCTTAAAGTTGTAGGCAAAAATATTATTCCCGCCAAACACATCTGCTGATGAATGTTCAAGCAAATACTGTGGCTCATTTATAAAATACGATCTTGCTGCACTGAGGTCAGTTTCCTGGGTCATTAAGATATCAGGCGCTATCTTATCCACTTCAGCTGCGATATCATCCAGATTCTTTTTTACCCTCTCCTCGTCGGCAGAATATACCATCTTGCCGCCATCCATAAAGAAATCTGCATTGTCGCCAAGAGCTCCGTACCCCACATTCCAGCTCATAACGCGAATGCTCTTTCCCTTGGTGGGATGCGCCGTTGCCTCTCCGGCTATTTCCAGAGACTCTACTTCACCCGGTCTGTACTCATCGACGGTAAGATAAGCCACCACTGTAACTGCAACAAGTGCTACCAGCAAAAGAATAATGCCAATGGCCTTTAATACCTTCTTCATAATCTTCTCCATACATAAAAGGAGCTTCTTATCGAAGCTCCCGGTTCTTTAGTGGTTTTATTTAGAAATCCTCTTCTTCGATAGCAAGTTTCCTGCCCTGGGACTTACCAATGCTGTATGCGATTGAAGCTATTACTATCACTGATACTGTAGCTACAACGCAGCCAATGAAGAGTTTCTTCTTGTCATCATCAAGGCCTTCCCAGAAGTCCATTACTGTGTCTATCTTCTCCTTGGCAAAAGAAATTGCTCCGTCGATAAAATTCATTACAAAGTCCATAATATACCCCCTTTTATTGATTCAATATGTAGTAATCCCATATACATTCTCTACAAATTATTGTACCGCTTTGCCTGTCTCTGCTCAAGTTTTTTTATAACAAAATCTTTCCAGGTAAAATCAATAATTGCCGCAAAAGGAATAGCTAAAAGAATGCCTCCGACGCCAAACAATTTGCCGCCCAAAATAATGGCAATCAGTATCATAAGTGCCGATACACCAAGGCTTCCTCCAAAGAGTTTGGGCTTGATGACATATCCGTCCAAAGTCTGAAGAACCACGGTAAATACAAGGAACCAAAGAGCATACCAGGGATCAACAAGCACAAGGACAAAGGCTCCGATCAGCGCTCCGACGATCGGTCCGAAGGTCGGTGCCAGATTTGTAACTCCTACGATCACAGAAATAAGAGCTGCATAAGGCATTCTCATTATCACCATGAAAAGGAAGTTTACGATTCCGACAATGAGACCGTCTATAACGTCGACACTGATATACCTTATAAGGATAACGTTGCATCTGTCCAAAAATTCGGCTGCCTTTGTAAAAGATTCGGGTTTGATAACAAGAGCCATAAACTTTCCAATGCCGCCTGTGATCCTGCGCTTATCCAAAAGGAAATAAACAGCCAGGATAAATGCGATCAGCAGGTCAAATACTCCTCTTCCCACATTGGCTGTTCCGCCAACAAAAGATCCCATATTCTCCGAGAAGTAGCTGCTTACCTTTTCAAGGATACGATCACCAAAGTTTGCAAGTGATGCAATATCAAGGCCAAAGAATCCCTTGGATCCTGACTCAAACCTTCTTAGGAACTCCTGAAGTGTGCTCACGTAGGTATCCATATTTGAAACCAGCGTTGAAATACTGTCAACAAGCTGAGGAATAAGTGCTACAAACAATAGAACCACGCAAAGCACAATAACTATCAGCGCGCAGATACAGGATAGTGACCATCTTGTCTTATCACCCTTTAATTTATGGAAAACCTTCCTGTCAAAAAAATTCGCAAGAGGGTTTATAACATATGCAACTATTATACCCGAGATAATAGGCCTGAGGAATGAAAAAAACGTTCCAAGTGCGCCAAACAGATCTCCCAGGTGAGACAAGATCATATAAAGAAGTACTGCGCTACAGGTAGCAACAGTATAAGCAAACCACTTTTTCTTTTTCCATTTTCCAAAATTCATTATGTCTTCTCCTTTTAGCCAAACTCGTTGTATTTTCTGGGCTTACGAAGCTGTCTTGTGCTCTTTTTCTTGGCCTTTTCCCTCACTTTTCTCTGGTGGTGGTCATCATACAAAACCTTTACTGCCGGATGGAAGAATCTGTTTATAAAGGCACCTATAAGGAAAATCGAGATGCAAAAGTACAGCCAGATCATCATGATAAGCGGAGTTGCAATGCTTCCGTAAATCGAAAAGTATCCGGACATATTTACGTATATTGAAAAGAGCCATGAAAAGAGATACCAAACCACTGCTGAAAATATAGCTCCCGGAAGCTGATAAACAAAGGTCATCTTGGCGCTGGGAACAAAGGTGTAGATCAGTGCAAAGAAAAAAGTCGACACTGCGATCACCACTAAAAACTTGAGATACGACGATAATGAAATAACAAACATTATGCTTGGAAAGTGGCTTACCGCAACGTTTCTCACAACTCTCTCAAATACCATTATAAGCAGCATGACAAGCAGGATCGCTATCATAGCCAGTGTATAAAGTGCCGCGATAAATCTGAGGTGAAAATAGTTCCTGCGCTCCTCTACGTCATAGATACAGTTAAGTCCTCTTATGATTGACATCATACCCAGAGCACCTGACCATATGGTAGCAAGAGCAGATATCGAAAAAACTGCCACTGACTGCTCATATGCTTCATCAATAAGCCTAAGGATTATAGCATCTGCAAAATCAGGTGTTATGTCCGAAAGCGCTTTGATAAGATCAGCCTCTGTAACAGCAGTATAAGGCAGTGTGGAAGAAATCAGAATAAGCAGAGGAACGATGGAGATGATAAAAAAATATGCACAGCTTCCTGCGAAGGCAGCGATATTCTTTTTTTGCATCTTGTACGCAAAATCTCTTCCCAGAGATATAAGCGCAGCCTTTACATCCATACACTTTCCCTCAAAATAGTACCCACATTGAAAAAGCAGCCACCGAAATGACTGCTTTTATAGTCTAAAGCATTCCCAAAATGCCGTTTCCTGTTATTTGACTCCTAGCTAACGCCAGGTGGGTTACCGCAACCTGAATTCCTGCCTTCCTCTCCCGTAGCTTGTCTGCGTATACGCAGGGCCGAAGGCGTGGCAATCAAACAGGTAATGTAGGAGTCCCGTTTAAAGTAACTGTAGGTTCAAATTACACAGGAGGTGTCGGACATCCCAGGAGAGCTTATAGCTTTGCTCTAACTTTATTATACGCCCAAGGCGCTTATTTTCAAGGGATTTGGCGTTTTTTTACACTCTTTTTACAATTAAATTTCCCTTGTTGCTTCCCTTAACCAGTTAAGGATTTTAGGGTCTTTTATAAGGGGACTTACTCTCTTGTAAACCTCTGCATGATAGTCATTAAAGGCCTTGATATCCCTTGGCTCCATGTACTTTTTATCAATGGCTTCACGGTCAATCGGAACATAAGTCAAGTGTGCAAAGTGAAGGAACTGTCCATACTCATTTGCATCTCCCTTAACCACTTCCAGAATGTTCTCAATTCTGATTCCGTACTTACCTTCGATATAAACGCCGGGCTCGTCGGATACGATCATTCCGGGAAGAAGTGGTGCCTCGATCTGTCCCGGTGTAAATCTCCATCTGATGTTCTGAGGTCCTTCATGGACATTTAAGATATAGCCGATTCCGTGGCCTGTGCCATGCTTGTAATCGATTCCCATATCCCAGAGACACTGACGGGCAAGGATATCAACGTTCTTGCCTGAGCATCCTTCCAGAAAGTTGGCATTTGCAAGACGGAGCATTCCTACTACTGTTGCTGTGTAGGTGCGCTTTATCTCATCGCTGATCTCTCCCACAACAATGGTCCTTGTTACATCGGTTGTTCCTCCCATGTAGGTTCCGCCTGAATCAACAAGGAGCATTCCTTCAGGATTTACAACTGCGTAGTTGTCTTCTGTAGCCTCATAGTGGGCCATTGCTGCATTTGCATTGTATGCGCTGATAGTAGGGAAAGAGAGTTCAATAAATCCCGGAAGCTCTGCTCTCATGGAATCGAGCTTCATAGCTGCTGAGTACTCAGTGATCTCTGTTTTGCCTACATTTGCCTTTACCCAGTAGATGAATTCAGTGAGTTTTGCGCTGTCGCGAACATATACCTCTCTGATATTCTTTATCTCTGTATCGTTCTTGCAAGCCTTTAAAAGCTCTGTGGGATCCTTTTCGTTTTTCAGGGCAACCTTTGCTTCTTCTGCCTTTTTTACCAGCGTCTTGTATGTAAGGAAGTTGGTATTTCTTTTGTCAAATAATACGTTTCCGGGCATGGAAGTCTTGCCAACTTCGTCGATAAGACTGTGGTAGTCCTTGAGGATAATACCTTCCTTGTCGCAGTAAGCCTTTACGCTGTCTGTGATCTCTTTTTCCTGAACAAAAAGAGTAAAGTCATTGTCTGTGATGATTGCATAGGAAAGAGCCACAGGATTGCACTCCACGTCATTGCCACGGAGATTTGTAAGCCACATGATATCGTCGAGCTTACTGAGCAGATAGAACTTGCAGCCTTTCTCTGCCATCTTCTCTCTTACGATTGTAAGCTTCTCCTTAAAGCTCATTCCGCAGAGATCGTCGGGAAGCACGTACATATCATGGCAGGGAAGAGCCGGCCTTTCGGTCCATACATCCTCAGCCAGATCCTTATCAAACTTAAGGGTCACGTTCTTTTCTGAGAGCTTTTTCTCAAGGTTCTCGCCGATACTGGTTGATACAACTCGTCCGTCAAATCCAAGGACCTGCCCCTCTTTCATATTCTTCATAAGATACTCTGTAATTGTCGGTACACCGGGCTCAAGCATCTTAAAAAGAACTACTCCGGTTCCCTTCATCTGGTTCTCAGCCTGGATAAAGTATCTTCCGTCGGTCCACATTCCTGCTTCATTCTGACTCACAACCAGAGTTCCGTTGGAGCCATCAAATCCGCAGAAATACTCTCTTACCTTAAAGAAATCTGCGCTGTACTCTGAGTTGTGAAAGTCAGAGGTAGGCATCATGTAATAGTCGATTCCCTCTTCTTTCATTTTATTTCGAAGGCGAAGGAGCCTGTCTTTTATCGCTGTATTCTCAGCTGGCATTGTTGTTTCCTCCTAACATGTTTCTTTTTGACACAGTATAGTTTATAATATTTGTGCTACAAAATGCAATTTTCATTTAATTAACAAGGAGATAATTCTAACATGGAAGAAAGAGATATTCTTAAACTTATCGATCACACACAGCTTCAGGCTGATGCAAAGTGGGAGGACATTGTTTCGCTTTGCGACGAGGCAGTTAAGTATGGCACTGCAACTGTTTGCATCCCACCTACATATCTTAAGAGAACACATGATAAGTATGGCGACAATTTAAAGCTTTGCACTGTTATTGGTTTTCCTCTTGGCTACAGCTGCGCTGAGTCAAAGGTGGTAGAAGCAAAAGAGGCCATTAAGGACGGAGCTTCTGAAATTGATACTGTTGTCAATGTAAGTGATGTCAAGAACCACAGATATGACGAGGTTAAGAAGGAACTTCAGATGATCCGTGAAGCCTGCGGTGACAAGCTTCTCAAGGTTATCATAGAGACCTGTTATCTTACAGAGGAAGAGAAGATTGAGCTTTGCAAGATTGTTACTGAGGTAAAGGCTGACTACATCAAGACTTCCACAGGCTTTGGAAGCGCCGGAGCAACACTTGCGGACATTGAACTGTTCAAAAAGCACATCGGTCCCGATGTTAAGATCAAGGCAGCAGGTGGTATCCGCACTATAGAGGATGCGCTTGCATATGCAGAGGCTGGTTGCTCACGTATAGGTTCTTCAAAGGTAGCTCCTCTCATTGCAGCAAAATATAATCTTTAATTCTTAAAATAATAAGAGCCTTGCCGGATGATATGCTCATCATCACGGCAGGGCTCATTTTTTATGTAATAGGAAAATGCATCCTATTACATAAAAAACGCTCCGCTATGGATGCGCACTCGCTTTATTCTTTTCCGCTCCAACAGTAGGTGCATAGATTGCATGGCTCAATGGGAATTGCTTCAATCATATCATCCAGGCGGTGGTAGTGAAGAGAAGTGAAATTCAGTTCTTTTCTGATTTCATCCAGCATTGCCTCATACTGGGGTGAGTCGGGATCGGTGTATTTCTTTACCGTTTCTTCTGAAGGAGAAGGATATCCTTCCAGCTTTTCGATAACCCTTCTGGTGATAAGCTCCATCTCAGAGTTTGAGCGGGAGAAATTCAGATATTTGCAGCCGTAGATAAGAGGAGGACAGGCAGGTCTTATATGAACCTCGCTGGCGCCGCTCTTATAAAGGAATTCCGTTGTCTCCCTAAGCTGAGTTCCTCTTACTATGGAGTCATCGATAAGAAGGAGACTTTTATTTTTAATCAGCTGATTGATGGGAATCAGCTTCATTTTGGCTATGAGATCACGGCGGGACTGAACTGTGGGCATAAAGGATCTGGGCCAGGTGGGAGTGTATTTAACAAAAGGCCTTGAATAAGGGATTCCCGATGTGTTGGAATAACCGATGGCATGGGCTACGCCGGAATCCGGAACACCGGCTACAAGGTCCGGGTGAATTCCTCTTTGCATATCCCTTTGGGCGAGCTTTCCGCCGCAGCTGTAGCGAACGTTTTCTACGTTGAGGCCTTCGTAGGTGGAGGCAGGGAAACCGTAATAAATCCATAGGAAAGTGCATATGCGCATGTCTCCATGTCCCGGAGCAACAATTTCCACTGACTCCGGAGTGATAAATGCAATTTCCGCTGGTTCTAGTTCTTTATATGAAATATATCCAAGATTCAGGTATGAAAAGCTTTCAAAGCATACACAGAAGCCTTCATCCTTATGGCCTATCTCCACCGGAGTTCTTCCGTATCTGTCTCTTGCAGCATAGATTCCATCAGGAGTCATAACCAGCATGGTCATGGATCCCTTAATGATCTCCTGAGCGTAACGGATACCCTCAACGATAGTAACCTTCTGGTTAATTATAGAAGCAACAAGCTCTGTGGGATTGATATCGCCTCCACTCATCTCCAGGAAGTGAGATCTGTTATCCGCAAAAAGCTTATTGGTGATCTCGTCGATATTATTGATTTTACCTACGGTTGTAATGGCAT
>JAEEGH010026144.1_pt1 | contig 11652 bp, 13 predicted proteins | sample 9134181 | NCBI WGS metagenome assembly JAEEGH01 (sample SAMN16246544, study PRJNA631951) | gut metagenome | biome: gut microbiome; feature: rumen; material: DP-attached | host: Bos | place: Iran: Karaj | collected 2018-10 | reverse complement strand
GGGATATACCCACCGCCACGCTTGAATAAAAAACCCCCTGTCGATTGGATAGGGGGTAAACGATACATTTATATAGTTGTTTATAACCTGTTGAATAAAAAATATTTTTATTAAAAATATTGACAAAAAATATTTTTTTCATTATATTTATTATAAACTTATTCAAAGGGGGTTTTCTTATGAAAACATACATTGTGTTTTTCAATAAAACAGGTAAACGAAAATTAGCCATTGAATTGAAAGACAAGATAACAATTTATGAAATGTCTGAAAGTGTTTCTAAATTGGTTAATGGGTTATGTTCTGAAAACGGTTATACATTTAGTTATCATAACATCGACAAAAACAATGATACACAGGGTTTGTTAAAAAACATACCTATATTATCGGTTGCAAGTTGCTTATGAATGATGTTATTATCTTTTTGTATGGGGTGGAATAGGCACTTAAATTATATATCGACAATGAAGTTAAAACAGATACTTCAATGTTTGTTATGTTGGAATCTGTTATAGATGATTGTATTAACAGATTAAAAGAAATTGAAAATAAGTAGATGTTATCTACTTCAAATAATAAAACGCTTTAGATGATTTGAAAGTTTTTCAATTCTCTAAAGTAAAAATTACAGGGGGGTTCTATATGAACTTTACACAGTACAACAAAAACAACTTTGAAAAAATTGAATGGAATGTTAAAACTGATAATTTCAGTTTTAAGAAAATCGATGATTTGTATGATGAAGGTGTTACAAAAGTACAGGTTTTCGGGTTCTTTTTTATCAAGTCTGAAAACTATGGTTTGCAACCTATCGCAATTTTGAAAGATTGTCTTTTGAATCTTCCAACACATAAAAGAGATATTATCTCTGAAATGTTGAAAGATAAAGAAGCTGTTGAATCTATCAAAAAAGGTGAGTGCGGTTTGACATTCAGACAGTATAAAAGTAAATACAATAAAGATTGTTTTAATGTTGATTTTTGTAACTATGTTGTAGAATCAACAGACAATGCAGAAAAACCGATTTTCTAAAAATCTGAAATTGCGGTTTTTATTAAAGCGGTGTATGATGTTTACACCGCTTTTATTTTATACAGGGGTAACGAATGAAACGAAAAAATAACAGGGTTTTTTCTGATAACATATTAAAACCTAGAGTTAAATTGGATATATCGGGTGATTTAGGTACTAAAGAACTGAAAAAACAGATGTTAAAAGTATTTCAACAGGCTAATAGACGAATCCAAAATGTAACTAGTAAAGGTTATGCAAGTAGTGCCGTTGAATCTGTAATAGCTGAAAGAGGTAAAAGAGATTTTACATATTTTTCAGGTAAAGGTTTAGACCCTACAAATAAAGCACAATGGGAACGATTAAAATTTGAATATCTTAAAGCAGAAACTTTTTTATCTAATCCAACATCATCGGCAACTGGTGCGAAACAGTATATACAATGGCAAGCAGAAAGATTAAATACATCTTTTGAACAGGCTAATAGAATAGTACAACTTGCAACTAGTGCAGAAATTACAGGTACAGGCGAAATGAACATATTGAACTATTCAAATATTATGAATAGTTATCAAGCCGATAATATGTTAGTTCAAGATGATAGTGAAGAATCTTTAGCCGATAGAGTAGAAAAAAATCTGTCTGATATGTTCAAAGTATCAGACGAAAAAAAAGCAGAAAATGAACTGTTAGACAGTTTTTATAATTCAGACGGTAAAATTAACAATGATATGATAGATAAATGGTTATCAGAAAATGACCCTTTATATAATTTAGGTGGTAATGAATCGGATAATGACGATATAGACGATTTAACGGATTTAATAGGGGGTAATGACGAATAATATATAAAAGTTTACAAGGGGGGTTAAAATGATTTTCTCATTGAATGATATTGAATCATTTTTAAGTAATATAGATATATCTGATATAATCAAAAAGAAAAACAGGTTTTATTATAATCTAGCGTGTTCTTTTGACATTGAAACATCATCTTTTTATGAATCGTCAACAGGTGTTATTTATACGAATGAACAATATAAAACCGCTTTAGAATCTGATAGAAAATTAAAAGCAGAAAAAAAAGCGATAATGTATATATGGCAATTTGCCATAGATGATAATGTTATTTATGGTAGAACTTGGGAACAATTCAACGGTTTTATAAATCGCCTTTATGATTTTCTTGATTTGGAACATAAATATTTAATTGTATATGTACACAATTTAAGTTATGAATTTCAGTTTATTTGCAAGCGTTTTCAATGGGTAGAAATATTTGCAGACAGTGAAAGAAAACCGATAACCGCAACTAGTGAGAATCATTTTATTTTCAAGTGTTCTTATAGATTATCAGGTTATTCTCTACAGGTTGTAGCAAATAATTTACAGAATAAAGAATTAAAAAAAATGTGCGGTGATTTAGATTATTCATTGTTGCGTAATTCTAAAACACCATTATCTGATAAAGAATTAGGTTACTGTTTTAATGATGTTTTGATTGTTACATCATTCATAAATGAACAAATAAACGAATATGAGAATATCTGTAATATTCCACTTACTCAAACAGGCAAGGTTAGACGATATGTTAGAAAAGAATGTTTTAGAAATAAAAAATATCGTTTTATGATTGCTAAATTAACTATTGAAAAACTTGAATATATAATGTTGCAAAATGCTTTTATGGGTGGTTTTACACATTGTAATTCTTTATACACTAATACAATTTGTGAAAATGTAACATCTTTTGATTTTACTTCTAGTTATCCAACAGTTTTAATATCTGAAAAATACCCTATGGGAAAAGGTAAAAAAACACAGGTTAATAATATATATGAATTGATACAATTATCTAAAAATTATTCTTTTGTTGTAGATTTGACTTTTACAGGATTAAAAGACAAGTTTATTTTTGATAACATTATCAGTTATTCAAAATGCAGAAACATTAAAAACCCTATTATAAATAACGGTAGAATTGTAAACGCTGATAAACTTACATTAACGATAACTGATATTGATTTTTTGAACATATTGAAATTCTATTCTTTTGAATCTGTTGAAATTGGTGTTTGTTATTGTTATGTTCGTGATTATTTACCTAAAGAAATAATCAATACAATTTTACATCTTTATAAAATGAAAACTGAATTAAAAGGGGTTGAAAATAAAGAAGTTGAATATCTACATAGTAAAGAATTGCTAAATTCTATTTATGGTATGTGTGTAACTTCCATTATACATAATGAAGTTAATTTTAACGGTGAGAATTGGGAAACTAAACAGGGTGATATTGAAAAAGCATTGAACGAATACAACACCGATAAAAACAGGTTTTTATTTTATCAATGGGGTGTATGGTGTACAGCATACGCTAGAAATAATTTATATACCGCTATACAAGAGTGTAAACAGGATTATATTTATAGCGATACTGATAGCGTTAAAATTTTGAACGCTGAAAAGCATAAAAAATATTTTGATACATATAATCAGATAATCATTAAAAAAATAAATGATTGTCTGAATCATTATGATATAAAATCAGAAATGGCAAGACCTAAAACAATAAAGGGAATTGAAAAACCTTTAGGGGTTTGGGATTTTGACGGATTTTATAAAAAATTCAAGTCTTTAGGTGCTAAAAGATATATGTATTTTGATGATGATTTACATACAACTATATGCGGTTTATCAAAGAAAAAAGGTGCAGAATACATTAAAAAACAAGATGATAGCTTTTCTTTTTTCTGTAATGGAATGTATGTAGATTGTGATAATACTGGTAAAATGACACATACTTATATAGATAAAGAAATAAAAGGTACTTTAATAGATTATATGGGTATTGAATCGGATTATCACGAAAAATCTTTTATACATCTTGAAAACGCTGATTTTTCTTTAAGTCTGTCTGATTTGTATATACAATATTTTACAGGTATTCAAAAATTATATAAATAGTTTATAATGTGGATAACAGGGGGTAACGAATGAAGAAATATTATTCACTTAAAAAAATAATGTCTGAAAATGCCGATTATAATATTATAATCGGGGAACGCTCTAACGGTAAAACTTATGCAGTATTGGAAAAAATACTAACTGATTATGTAAACGAAAAAAAAGAGGGTGCTTATATAAGACGATGGAAAGATGATATTTTAGGTAAAAGGGGTGATAATGTTTTTAGTGCATTGTGTGAAAATGGCACTGTTAAAAAATTGACTAATGGCGAATACGAAACAATTATCTATACTAAAGCAAGTTGGCATTTAGCAAAATATGACAATGAATCTAAAAGAATGAAAGCAGATAAAAACGCTTTTTGTTATGCTTTTGCATTGTCTGATATGGAACACGATAAATCTATTAGTTTTCCTAATGTTTATAATATCACTTTTGATGAATTTTTAACTAGACGGTATTATTTACCCGATGAATTTATTATTTTTATGAATGTATTATCTACAATTATTAGGGATAGAGAAAACATCAAAATATTTATGTTGGGTAACACCGTAAATAAATATTGTCCATATTTTGAAGAATTAGGAATCAAAAACATTGAAACAATGCAACAGGGTTCTATAGATGTTTATACATTCTCTAATGAACTTAAAATAGCGGTTGAATATTGTAACGAAACAAAAGGAACTAAAAAAAGCAATAAATATTTTGCTTTTGATAATCCTAGATTGAATATGATAACTAAAGGTAAATGGGAATTAGCGATATATCCACATTTACCGCAAGGATACAAAATAAAACCTAATTCAATTATTTTTTCTTTTGTTATTGTTTTCCAGTCTAGAAAAATAGGTTGCGATGTTATACAACAAAATGACGATATTTTTATTTTTGCTAGACCAAAAACAACAGACATAAAAGACAATGATTTAGTTTATACTTTAGATTATACCCCTTATAGATTTTGCAGAAAATCTTTTTTAACCCCGATAGACAAGATAGACAAAAGAATAAAATCTTTTTTCGGGTGCAACAGGGTTTTTTATCAGTCTAATGAAATAGGCGAAATTATACACAATTATCTTTTAAGTTGTGCTAGACAGTAGTATAATAACGATATATAAATATATAGTGAGGTATACAATGAAAAGAAAAGATATTTTTTATAAACAGGCAAGGGAAAACCTTTATACTAAAGACAGGTTTTTGAATAACTATATTGATGATATGTTGATTAAATGTAATCAGATGTTTCATTATGAGAATTTACCCGATACAGTACCTAAAAGAATACTTGAATATATGCTTATGTGTGAGGGTTATTGTATTTTCACTAAATACAATGATAAATATTATGTTTTACAGGGTGGTTTGAGTGGTATACCTAATGAATATTATGAGTATACACAATGTATAGTAAATAACCCATATTTGAAACTAGATAAAACTTTTGAACTGGATAAAGATTGTGTCATTATCAGAAATGATAGCAGAATGAGGGGTTTACTTCCCACACTTGAAAAATATGGTGTATTGCAAAATGATTGTGAAATATCGCTTAATATGCTAACTAATGTTTTAAGAAGTCAATTCTTAATCAGTGCAAGCGATGATAAAACTAAACAAAATGCAGATGTTTTCATTCAGAAACTTGTAAACGGTGAGTTTACTTGTATAGGTGAGAACGCTTTTTTAGACGGAATAAAAGTTCATAACATACAATCAACTAGCGGTTATATTCAACAGTTTATAGAACTGAATCAATATATAAAGGCAAGTGCTTTTAATGAATTAGGGTTAGACTGTAATTTTAATATGAAAAGGGAACGGCTAACCGCTAATGAAGTTGAATTAAATACATCTATTTTAATACCTCTTGCCGATGATATGTTAGAGCAACGAAAAATAGCAGTTGAAAAAATCAATAAAATGTATGGTTTGAATATTTCTGTTGATTTGTCTAGTGTTTGGAAAATGCAGAAAGAAACGGTAGATAAAGCAACTGAATCACAGGAAACGGAAACACAACAGGAAACAGAAACAAAAGACGAATCAGAAACAGAAACAAAAGACGAATCAGAAACAGAAACAAAAGACGAATCGGAAACAGAAAAGGGGGATAAAGAAAATGAGAATCAGTAAAAAAACAGTCATTGATAAACTTAAAGAATTTCATAACGGCATTTTTACAGGTGCTATTAAAATCGGTATTCAAGACGGTGTATTTAATCAGATATGTATATCTAATGATTGTGATTTACCTAAAACAGAAACTAAAGACGATTTGAAAACTTTAGATAATGTTTTTGAAATGGTAACACCCCGATTTAACGGCACTTTGGTTTTTTACTATAAAAAAGGTGTTGTTACTCGTTACACATACAATCAGACATATAAAGCAGATACATTAACAGAATTTTTATATGGTGATAAAGATGTAATTGAATGTTACAACGGTATGACAGACAGGGGGTAACTTTTGGATAATATCAAAGTTACGATAGAAAACGATGATGTTTTTGTTTGTGATAATTGCAGAAATGAAAAAAGAATTGTTACAAGTTTTCAAGATGTGGTTATGTTTATCTATGTATTTGTGAAAATTGTTTCAACAAAATATTAGATAATATTGATTTATCAGAAAAGGTAACAACAGACTTTATAGAATTTAGGGGTAAAAGATAATGAAATATAATGAACTTTACACAATAACAACAGGATTTATTAAAACGCTTTTAGACAATGAAGAATTACAAGAGGGGATAGCACATACTTTATTCAGTGAATTTGATAACCCCGATTTGTACATTGTTTCTAAAATAGGCGATAAAACATTGTTGAATCTGTTTGAATCAATAATTAAATCAGATGATGATATTGATGTTTCACGAAAAAAAATAGCAGAAACTATTTTATCTGTAAATGAAAAGAACTGGTTGCGAATTAAAACCGTAATGAATGAAAATTATGAAGTTTTTTTAGTAGCTGATGAACAATATACAGAAAATGTATCTGAATCAAAAGAACTTGAAAACACCGCTACAGGTTCTACACAAAATAAAATAAATGCTTTTGACAGTGCAACCGCAAGCGATACGGATAAAATAGAAACTTCCAACAGTGGAACGGGTGCAGAAACTAACACTAGAGAAATGACCTATAGAAAACAGTCTACAGGTGCGATGTTTACACCACAGGAACTATTACAGAAAGAAATAGATTTGAGAACTAATAATAAGTTTTTGGATTTGGTTATAAAAGATATTAAAAATGTTTTATGTTTAGATGTATATGAATAGTTGATTTATAATATAATCGGTGTTATATTTATTAAAAAGACTACACTAATAAAGAGGTTATCAAAAATGAAAAATGAAACTAAAAAATTGATTGTAACAATTATTAACATTGTTATTTTTATTGGCAATGCTATTATTTCTTTTATCGGTAATGGCGGTGATGTTTCAACAGTTGCAACTATTGGGGGTGCATTGCTCACAGGTGCAACACTTGTCTAAAGGGGGTGTATTATGGAAATAATACAGGATTTTAATAAAGACGGTAAAATAGACTGGAAAGATTTTCTGTTTTACGGTTTGACAATTACAGGAAACATTATTTTTACTGTTTTCAATATAATTCATTAAAAGGGGTGTTAAAATGAACGGTGGTTATATTCTTATTGATTGTACAGGATTAGACCTAACAAAAGGTTCAACGGAACAGACAATTACAGGACTTTATAAAAAAGTTGCTGATTGTATGCAGAAAAATAAACCGCTTTATTGTGTTAATGCGGTTTGGGGTGATTATGGAAGAATTACCCCTATCGCTTGTTTTGCTAATAAATCATCTACAGATGATATTATTATCACAAGTTCAACTTTACAGATTATTGTAACATCTAGCGATGTAGTAACAATTAACAATCTTGTATCTGAATAACAGGGGGTAAAAAATGAAAGTAAATCAGATTTATAGCATTGTAAATGATATTACTAATGAAATCACAGGTAAAGCGGATTTGCTTAAAGAAGATTTAAGCAATATTGTAGATGTTGGTAAAGAACTTTTGACCGCAACCGATACAGATAACTATGTTAAAACACTTGTTGACCGTATCGGAAAAACAATTTTTACCAACAGGGAATATAAAGGAAAAATCCCTAGCGTTGTAATGGACTCTTGGGAATTTGGTTCTGTATTGCAGAAAATTACAGCTGATTTGCCACAGGCAACAGAAAACGAATCTTGGGAACTTGAAAACGGTGCAAGTTATGACCCTAACATATTCTATAAACCTAGCGTATCGGCTAAATTCTTCAATTCTAAAATCACTTTTGAAATTCCACTTTCATTCACTGAAAGACAGGTTAAAGAATCTTTCAACGGTGCAACTGAATTAAATGCTTTTATCTCAATGCTTTACAATGCAGTTGACAAGTCAATGACCGTTAAAATGGATAGTCTGATTATGCGTACAATCAATAATATGATTGCTACAACATACGACACAGACACAGACGGCAACAGAAAAATTAACTTGTTGGATATGTACAACACCGCTAAAGGTTTGACAGGTGCAAATAAATTGACGGTTGCTAAATGTATGACCGATAAAGAATTTTTGCGTTTTTCTTCAATGCAGATTGCACTTTATATTGACCGTATCGGTACAATGTCAACATTGTTTAACGGTGGTGCTAAAGAACGCTTTACCCCTAAAGACCTTTTGCATATTGTTCTTTTGTCAAATTTTGCTGAAAGTTCAAAAATGTATCTCGAATCAGATACTTTTCATAAAGAACTTGTTGCACTTCCTAACTATGAAAATGTACCATATTGGCAAGGTTCGGGAAAAACTTTTGCTTTTGATGATGTATCTAAAATCAAAGTTGCAATTAAAGACGGTAACAATACAAAAGATGTTACTGTATCGGGTGTTATCGGTGTAATGTTCGATAGGGATAGTTTGGGTGTGGCTAATGTTGATAGACGGGTAACAACAAATTATAACCCTAAAGCAGAATTTTTTAATAACTGGTTCAAGTTTGACGCAGGTTATTTTAACGACTTTAACGAAAACTTTATTGTTTTCTATGTCGCTGATTAGTGTCCATAAGAGAATGAGAAAACCCCCCTTGTGATATTGGATTTTTTCGTTTCTCTCTGTTCGGGGTGTTGGGTTTGTTTTCCACTTACCAACACCCCATTTTTTTATTTTACAGGGGTTTACTATGAATGTAGAACTTTATAAAACTGAATCACCTAGAAACAAATTGCAAAAAATTTTATCACAGGCAACTATTATAAATTGCAAGTTATTGAATGATACAAATATTTTGCAACCTATTCTAATTCTATCAGATGTAAATAATGATTTTCTATCAGATTATAATTATTGTTACATTCCATATTTTGAACGCTATTATTTTATTGAATCTTTCAATAAAAATATAAATGGTTTGATAACGGTTAAATTATCTGTTGATGTTCTAATGTCATTCATTGATGATATTAAAGAATCTTATGCAACTATTAGGGAATCTGAAAACCCTAGCGAAAAATCTATAAATCATTCTCATAGTGATAATGTTAGAAAATTGGTTTATAATTATACAGACAGGTTTGACCATACAGGCAAATTATATTTAACCGCAAGTTATGCAATAAATTAAAGGGGTTTTGAAAATGGCAACAAACACTTTTCATAATAGAACTGAAAATTGTAGTGTAACATCTACTAATGACAGAATAAATCAGAGTAATCATTATATTTTTGAAAGTGATACAATAACAGTCACTTGTAATAGTGGTTATACTTGGAATCCTTATAATACTAGACCCCGATTATTATTAAGTGACGGTACAAACAGTAAAACATATTACCCGACTTTATCTAATGATGATACAGTAGCAACTTTTACGATAGAAGAAAATTGGATAAGTAACACTAATATAAATCTGTATGGAAAACCTAGCGTTATAGTTAGTGGTGTTTCTATTACTTATAATCTTAATAATTGCACTATATCACCACAACCGCAATATTATAACAGTGCTAATACTTTTGTTATGTCTGTAAATACAGGGTATGAACTCACAACACCCCCGATTTTAAGATATACAGATGTAAATAATGAAATACATTCAGTTAATTTCACATTGTCTAATGATGTTTATTCACTTGATACAACTTCTATACACTCTGATTTATTAGCAAGTATTTCTATTGAAATTGTTGCAAGTGCAACCGCAATTATTAGACCGCTTATAAATAATTTACCTAACACAATAACAATGAATCCAACTGTTAATAATGTTAGTTATGGCGAAACAATAACATTTTCTGTAAATGTCGCTGATAGCGTTATTTTGAACAATGTATTTATTATTATAGACGGTGTAAAAACAACTTTATATAGTGTTGATGATAGTTATTCATTCACTTTCAATAACATCAATTCAGACAGTGTTATTTCTATCGGTGCAGATGTTACCGATAAAATAGTAATAAACTACAATCTAACTAGATGTACAGTAGAGCCACATAACACATATTATAACGGTGAGAATAATTTTTATTTTACTTTTACCGCTGATGAAAATTGTATTTTTGCAACACCGCCACAGATACAATTAACACCAGTACACACAATAACGGCAACTAGAGAAAGTGATACTGTTTATAAAGCATATTTCTATTTATCTAGTTCTGAAATAGACAATTTAACATCTATTTCAGTTGTTGCAACCGCTATTTTAGATGAAAATGCAGTAACTAATAAATATGGTATTGTATCTGTATTCAAAGTAAATAAAACTATTATGCGTGATGTTATGCGTAAAAGATTTTACAGGGGTACTATATCGGCACTTGAAAACACCGATTTAGCACAATTTATAACATCTTTGAAATGGTGCTTTATTGATGTTGAATCAATAACATCTAGTAACATTGTTTTAGGTTTTTCAGATACACAAGTTCAATCACCTTTAATTTTAGATGATGATATTGAATTAGATTTAGGTACATTCACTATATCGGGTATATATGGAACTAATTTAGATATTAACCTAGTTGAATCTATAAAAGTTACTTTACCATTTATAAATGATGTGATATTACCTAATATCTATATCAATAAATCTATTCACATTAAATATCTAGTGAATGTTATTACAGGTAATTGTAAAGCGTTTATTTATGATGTTATTGATGATGTTGATGTATTGATAGCAAGTTATGACGGTAATTTATCGTTAGATGTGCCATATATTTTTAATAGTGGTTATATGCAAGCGAAAAATAATAATAACGGTATTTCAACTAATAGTAACTTGTTCAATGTATCACCAAAAATTATTGTATCTGAATATGAAAAGACAAGTGATAATATTTTTATCACTGATAAATATAATCAGATTAAAAACGAAATAGGTTATTTTAGAGTTGATAAAGTTGAATTAAAATCTAATTGTCTTTCAACAGAAAAAACGCTGATAGAATCACTTTTGAAAACAGGTGTTTATATGTAAAAATATTACAGTGTCATTAAATGGCACTGTTAAAAAAATCTGTTATTTACATACTAGTTTTTTGTATCGTTTACCCCCTATCCAATCGACAGGGGGTTTTTTATTCAAGCGTGGCGGTGGGTATATCCC
>JAEEGH010026141.1_pt1 | contig 11653 bp, 8 predicted proteins | sample 9134181 | NCBI WGS metagenome assembly JAEEGH01 (sample SAMN16246544, study PRJNA631951) | gut metagenome | biome: gut microbiome; feature: rumen; material: DP-attached | host: Bos | place: Iran: Karaj | collected 2018-10 | reverse complement strand
TACGAAAAATTTCGTTACGAAATTTTTCGTAATAAAAACAAATTTAACAACAAAACAACATTTTCCATCGTTAATAATTCTTAACTTTGCAAAAAATGCACATACGATGAAAAAGATATTCGCGATATTAGCAAGCATAATATTAATAGGTACTACCCTATTTGCACAGACAGAACCAGTAAAGCAAGCAAAGAAATTCGAACGACTGCTCAACTACATTGATGCCATGTACGTTGACACCGCCGACATCGCCAAAATCACCGAAACGGCAATCGTAAAGATGTTGCAGGAACTCGATCCGCATTCTGCCTACATAAGTGCCGACGATGTTGCCAAGTCGAAGGAACAGCTCGATGGAAGTTTCGACGGCATTGGCGTACAGTTTCGCCTGATACAAGACACTATTGTAATTCAAGATGTTATTTCAGGTGGACCGTCAGAGAAAGTAGGTCTGAAATCGGGTGACCGCATAGTGAAAGTTGACGATGAAATTGTTGCAGGAATAAAAATCGACAATTCGGGCGTAGCAAAGCGTCTGCGTGGTAAAAAGGGAACGAAAGTAACCGTTGGCATCATGCGTCCTGGCGAAAAAGACCTTTTATACTTCGAGATTATCCGCGACAAAATTCCAATTCACAGCGTTGATGCGTTCTACACAGTTGGTGATGTAGGATATGTGAAACTCAACAAGTTCGCCCGCACAACCGAAGCCGAAATGGACTCCGCCTTCCAATATTTCACACAAAAGAAGGTTAAGCACATAATCCTCGACCTAAGCGACAACACAGGAGGCTACCTCGACCAAGCAGTTACACTTTGCAGCCGATTCATCGAGCCTAACAAGTCGATAGTTTACACCAAAGGCGAAAAGATGCCTCGCTACGACTACAACTCAAAGGAAATGTCCGCCGACAAGATTAACCGCAACGGAAAACTTGTTGTAATTATCAACGAGAATTCGGCATCGGCAAGCGAAATCACATCGGGCGCAATACAGGACTGGGACAGAGGCGTTATCGTAGGTCGTCGCTCATTCGGCAAAGGTCTGGTACAAAGGGAAATGAACTTAACAGATGGTTCCATCGTCCGCCTGACAATTGCTCGCTACTACACCCCATCGGGACGTTGCATACAGAAGCCTTACAGCAGTTACGAGGAATACAACAAAGACTTGCTGAATCGCTACAACCACGGAGAATACTACCACAAGGACAGTATAAAATTCAACGACAGCCTGAAATATAACACATTGAAATACAAGCGCACGGTTTATGGAGGCGGTGGCGTAATGCCCGACGACTTTGTTCCGCTTGACACCACCTTGCGTTCCGACTATCACCTAGCCCTACAACGCAAAAACATTTTCTTCCCGACAATTTCGGAATACATCGACAAGCATAAGGACGAACTGAAAAAGAAGTACAAGGATGAAGAGACTTTTGCCAAGACTTTCAATGTTCCGGATGAATTTATGAATACGCTACAGCAAAAAGCTAAGGATTCGGGCATTAAGCTTGATTCGCTCAAGAAGGCTACACCCGAGCAGGAACTTTACTTAAAGAACCACATCAAATCATCGATGGCTAGCGATGTCTGGGGAAATCCAGCTTTCTGGAGAGTATTCAACGAAAAGGATCCAACTGTAAAGCGAGCCTTTGAAATAATAAACGACGACAAACTGTACAATTCGTTGCTTAAGAAGAAATAGAAGAAAATTTGATGATTTGATAATTAACAACGTTATCAATTATTAATTGTCAATTATCCATTATTAATTGTTAATTGTCCATTGCCAGCTCATACATCACGCATGTGCAATGGCATCCCTTTCCACAAACGGGACACGAGTATCCTTTTTCCAAACTATCGGCATACCAGTAGTCGGGAATTTCGCGAACGGGAAGAAAACCATTCCTGCGGAAAACCACATCGGAATTTACAATGCCATCGTGCTTCCATAGAGGCGACATTATTTTCTTCGCTCCAATGCTTTTCAAATATTCCACCGACTGGGCTATCAAAGCCGTACCTATCCCCTGCCCCGAATAATCGTTACTTACAGCCACCGTCCTGACATACGCATCACCATTCTGACCAATATACGACAGGCAAAAACCTACACATTTCTGCAAATCAGCATCCTCCGCCACAATAGCTTTACAAGCAGACAAGTCGTCAACAGTAATATATTTCTCACCAAGTTGCACATCGGCAAGGGCAAGAATTTCATTAATATCAACTGATTGCAAGTCTCGTATTTTTATCATGGTATACATTATTTATGCAAACTTATAAAATTACTTTTGAAAAAAACACAAACAAATACAATAGATTTCATTTTTTTACAATACCTTTGTAACTCGTGTTTTTATTCATATCATAAAAAACTACAGTAATAATGAGGAAATTTACATTTATTGCAATTTTAATTTCTTTGTCAATCACTGCGATGGCGAAGCATGTCGATTTGGAAACAGCAAAATCGGTAGCAGCAACATTTTGGATGAAAAACGTACAGAAAGGCAACATCCAAAAATCTGGAATCGAATTTCGTGACATCACGGAGCAAACAGAATTCGCAAACATATACATTTTGAACACCAATGGTGGCTTTGTTATTGTTTCGGCTGATGACGTGGCAAAGCCAATACTCGGTTACTCTCAGCAAGGTGTTTTCAACCCCGAAAATATTCCAGCGAACGCAAAAAGCTGGCTTCGCAATTATTGCTACGAAATACAATATGCAATTGACAACAACATTGAGACCAGCGAAGAAAACCGCGAAGCATGGAACAACTTGCGCAATGGTGCAGGACTTACGCCCAGAAGCACAAGAACAGTATCGCAGTTGCTAACAACCTATTGGAATCAACGCCCTTACTACAACGCTTTGTGTCCATACGATGAAGAAGAAGGTGAACTTTCCGTCACCGGTTGTGTAGCAACGGCCATGGCACAGCTTATGAAATACTGGAACTGGCCATTACATGGCACAGGTTCTCACTCATACACATCCGAAGATCACCCAGAATACGGAACAATGTCTGCCGACTTTGAAAACACTACATACGACTGGGACAACATGCCGAACTATCTATCGGAAGAAAGTTCAAGCACAGAAATAAACGCAGTTGCCACTCTTATGTACCATTGCGGCGTATCTGTAGAAATGATGTATAGTGCAATGGGCAGCGGTGCATATACAATTTCCTACGACGGACAATTGGATTATTGCACAGAATACGCCTTAAAATTATTCTTTAGATACAAATCCGATTTACACGGAGAATACAGGTCGTTTGAATACGAAGACGAAAATGGAGACACACTAACATACGAAGCATACACTGATTCGGAATGGATAGCAATGCTAAAGGAGGACTTAGACTCACTTCGCCCCATCATTTACACAGGTCATGGCAACCTTGGCGGACATGCATTCGTATTCGACGGATACGACAGCAATGACCTATTCCACGTTAACTGGGGATGGGGAGGCTATGCCGACGGATATTTTTCTGTTGATGCTCTAGAGCCAGACCCAGGAGGAATCGGTGGTGGCGACTATCTGTTCTACCTAGACCATACCGCTGTATTTGGAGTTGAGCCGTCATACTCCTTACTGGCGGCTTCGAACTATATAAATGCAAGTGCCAACGGTGGCAACTATCATTTTAATATTTATGCCAGCAACAGACCGGAAAACTGCACAATTACATGCGACCAGCCGTGGGTAACACTTTCGAGCTACACCGCACCCGGTGGAGGAGAAACGACACGAATCACGGCTACAATTACCCCTAACACAACAGGAAATACAAGGTACGCAACAATCACAATAACTCAAGCTAATTATACCAAAACCGTTATGGTAACTCAAGAGGCTATAAGATACACAATCACTGTACTTTCGGCAAATGAAAATCAAGGCACTGTTGATGGAGGTGGCACATATAACGAAGGTTCTGAGGTTCAAATTTCGGCGACACCCAAATACGGCTACCGTTTCACATCATGGGACGACAGAAATACAGATAATCCACGCACTATCACCGTAACCGAAAATGCGACATATATTGCAAACTTCGAGATAATTCCAGGATACTACACAATAACTGTTGAAACTGAAGGAGTTGACTGGGGAAGTGGGCTTATCACTTATAACGGTGAAGAAGTTACAGCACCTGTTACTGTAGCAGAAGGAGCCACTCCTTCATTTGTAATTGATGGTTTGATGACGACAAACGGAGATTACTTTAATATTGTGGCAATTGCTGTTGATGGAGAAGAAGTTGAACTGCTAAATGAAAATTTTATCAATATTTACACCTACAACTACACATTCGAACCTGTAACGGCAAACCACACTCTTCTTATAACATTCACTTGGGTAGCTTTTGCTGATTTGCTTGAAAATAGTCCAATGTCAATCTATCCGAGCCCGAACAACGGCATGTTCAGCATCGACTTCAGCAACATCGAAGGTGATGCAACTTATCAAATTATCAATGCAAACGGTGCAGTTGTTGAAACTCGCAACATCAATGTTATGAGCGGTGAAAACAAGATGTTCAACCATAACCTCTCCGCTGGAACTTATTTCGTAAGAATCATCAACGGAGACAAGGTTTACACAAAACCGATTGTTGTGGAATAAAACAACAATTGCAACACACAAAAGGCTATTCTTTCGGGAATGGCCTTTTTTTGTTTTCTACCGCCAAAACATCGTATCAGTTGACAATTTTTATTTAACTTTGCGCAAAATTAAAATTTACGGTCATGGAAGGAAAACTTTACTTATATAACACACTTTCGCGCACGAAAGTGGAATTCAAGCCGATAAAACCGCCATTCGTAGGAATGTATGTATGCGGACCTACAGTTTACGGCGATGCACATTTGGGACACGCACGTCCGGCAATCACTTTCGACCTTTTGTTCCGCACACTCACGGCTCTGGGCTACAAGGTTCGCTATGTCCGCAACATCACCGATGTTGGCCACCTCGAACACGACGCCGATGAAGGCGAGGACAAGATTGCAAAGAAGGCTCGTCTCGAACAGCTTGAACCAATGGAAGTTGCACAATACTACACAAACCGCTACCATCATGCAATGGAAAAGTTGAACGTGCTTCCGCCAAGCATCGAACCGCACGCATCGGGACATATCCCCGAACAGATAAAGTTCGTTGAGAAAATTATTGACGCAGGCTACGCATACATCAGCGAAGGTTCTGTTTATTTCGATGTAGAAAAGTACAACCAGAAATTCCACTACGGAAAACTCTCAGGACGTAACATTGAGGAACTCCTTGAAACTACCCGCGAACTCGACGGTCAGACCGAAAAACGCCGCAGCATCGACTTTGCATTGTGGAAAAAGGCAGCCCCAGAACACATAATGCGCTGGGAATCGCCTTGGAGCGACGGTTTCCCCGGCTGGCACATGGAATGCTCGGCTATGGCTACCAAATACTTGGGCGAAGAATTCGATATCCATGGCGGCGGAATGGACCTGATGTTCCCGCACCACGAATGCGAAATCGCACAATCGACAGCAGCACTCGGACACGAATCGGTTCACTACTGGGTTCACAACAACATGATTACCATTGACGGACAGAAGATGGGCAAGTCGTTGGGCAACTTCATCACGCTTGACGAATTTTTCAACGGCACATCGCACAAGAACGCAGAAGGCAAGGAACTGATTGAGAAGGCATATTCGCCAATGACAATCAGATTCTTCATCTTACAGGCACACTACCGCGGCACACTCGACTTCTCGAACGAAGCACTTCAGTCGGCCGAAAAGGGACTTGCAAGACTTATGGAAGCATACGCACGCCTCGGAAAACTTACCGCATCCGACACGACAACGGTAGATGTCAAGGACTTGCGCAAGAAATGCGAAGAAGCCATCCTCGACGACCTCAACACTCCGATAGTGATTTCGCACTTGTTCGAAGCAGCAAAGGCAATAAACACCGTAGCCGACGGCAAAGGCACAATCTCGAAGGAAGACCTTGATGAATTACGCAGCACATACAAGCTATTCGTTGAGGACATTCTCGGTCTGCAGGTAGCCGACAGTGGCGACAACGGCAAACTGGAATCCTACAAGAAAGCCGTTGACCTCCTCCTGAACATCCGCCTCGAAGCCAAGCAGAACAAGGACTGGGCTACCAGCGACAAGATTCGCAACGAGCTCACCGCCTTGGGCTTCAATATAAAGGACAAGAAGGACGGATTCGAATGGGATTTGTAAGAGGCTAGGACAAAAGGCTAACAGGCTAGAAGGCACGCAGGCTTAAAGGCTTGCTGACTAACAGGCTAACAGCCAATACGTAATAACGTTACGTGCATTATGGCTTCAAGATTGTGAGCCTGCAAGCCCGCAAAACCTAGAACGGCGAAGCGAGAAACCCAGAAACCTTGAAACGGTGCAACCATTTAACCTTTTGACTATCAAATCACAAAAAAAGTTTTCAAAAAACGACAAAAGCGTATTTTATTTTTGGAAAAAATGCAATACCTTTGCAAATTGAAAATTTTGGTCAAAAATGGGAGAAACTGAATATAGAGTACAGTTGTCGAATATAAGTACAAATGTAGATCGAATTGTATCGCTCTGCAATTCTCTCATTGAAAAGAACGCCAAATTGACAAAAGAGAACGAGAACTTGAATAATGAACTTAACATAAAGAAAGAGAGACTAATAGAAATAGAAAAAAGATACAATGACCTGAAGCTGGCCCAAGCCTTTAGCAGTCCGATAGCCGGTGGCGACAAGGAAGCCAAGCAGAAGATCAACAAAATAATACGGGAAATAGAAAACTGCATTACTCTTTTAAAAAAGTAGTTAGAAAACAATGGAATACAACGAAAATTTAACGACAACAACCATAACCCTGAACATTGACAGCAGGAGCTACAAACTCAACATTTCCAAGGATGACAAAAGGAAAGAGGAGCTACTAAGGAAGTCGGCAGATGTTATGAACTCGTTAATTGAACACAAAAGGAAAACTACTGCGGGAATCCTTACCGACGACCGCGACATCGTTGTGCTTGCACTATTGAACTTTGTATATAAAACTTTAAGCAACGAAATCAATGCCTCCAAGAAAAACGAACAATTGGAGGACTCTATAATAGAGCTGAAAAACTTGAATTTTAAGCTGGAAGAAATTATCGAATCATTCAACAAACTTAACTACAAAGAGTAAACGTTCTTTTAAATATATTCGTGGTTTTAAATATTGCCCGTATAAGTCTTTAAGAGGCTGAAAAACTTAACAATTTAAACACAATTGGAGCATCTCTCTGATTATGTACGACAGGCCTTATGGCTCTTAGGAGCCAGTTGCTTCGCAACCGTTGGAAGCCGGAAATAGTTTGGAGGCTCCGCCCATTCATATCAAGGGGTTTTTTCACGGTTAAAGACTTTGCGGGTTTTTTGTTTTATTTTAAATATATATATATGAGCACATTAACTATTGGAATCATCATCGGAGTCGTAGCATTTGCGGGCGGCACAGCACTATCGTTTTTCCTTTGGGATCACATTCTTGTGAAGAAAAAGAACAAGATTGTAAGCGAAGCCAAGACTGAAGCAGAAGTCATAAAGAAGGAAAAGGAACTCGCCGCAAAGGAAAAATTCCTGCAACTAAAAGCCGAAAACGACAGAAACTTCAACGAAAAGAACCAGAAAATTGCCGCTGCCGAAAACAGAATCAAGCAGAAGGAAGCCAGCATAACTGCCAAAATGGAGGAAATGCAACGCGCAAAGAAAGAAAACGATACCCTCCGCGAAAACCTAAACAAGCAGATTGAACTGGCAGAAAAGAAGGCAGAAGAACTTGACAAGACACACAAGGCACAGGTAGAAAAACTGGAAAGCCTTTCGGGAATATCATCAGAACAAGCAAAGAAGGAACTCATCGAATCAATGCAGGAAAATGCTAAGGCTGAAGCAATTACACTCATAAACGACATTATTGACGAAGCCAAGATGACCGCTAACAAGGAAGCAAAACGCATCATCCTCGAAACCATACAGCGTGTCGCTACCGAAACTGCAATCGAGAACGCTGTTACCGTATTCCACATCGAAAGCGACGAACTGAAAGGTCGTATCATAGGTCGTGAAGGCCGTAACATCAGGGCTTTGGAAGCTGCAACTGGCGTTGAAATCGTTGTTGACGATACTCCCGAAGCAATTCTGCTTTCGGCATTCGACCCTGTAAGACGCGAAATTGCAAGACTTTCTCTGCACCAGCTTGTTACCGATGGTAGAATCCACCCAGCACGTATCGAAGAAGTTGTAAACAAGACCACTAAGCAGATTGAAGAAGAAATTATTGAGGTTGGTAAGCGTACTTCTATTGACCTTGGCGTTCACAACTTGCATCCGGAACTTATCCGCCTAATCGGTAAGATGAAATACCGCTCATCGTACGGACAGAACCTGCTGCAGCACTCGCGCGAAGTTGCTAACCTCTGCGCTATCATGGCAGCAGAACTCGGACTTAACACCAAGTTGGCAAAGCGCGCCGGTCTGCTCCACGATATTGGCAAGGTTTCGGACGAAGAACCTGAACTTCCACACGCAATCTACGGCATGAAATTAGCCGAAAAGTACAAGGAAAAGCCAGAGGTTTGCAATGCAATCGGTGCTCACCACGATGAAACCGAAATGACAAGCCTCATCGCTCCTATAGTACAGATTTGCGATGCTATTTCGGGTGCACGTCCTGGTGCTCGCCGCGAAATAGTAGAATCGTACATCAAGCGTCTGAAAGACCTCGAAAACCTTGCCCTCTCCTACCCGAGCGTTGTCAAGACATACGCAATTCAGGCAGGACGCGAACTTAGGGTTATCGTTGGTAGCGAAAAGATTACAGATGCAGAATCAGAACAACTCAGCCTCGAAATCGCAAGGCGCGTTCAGGATGAAATGACATATCCTGGACAAGTTAAGATTACTGTCATCAGGGAAACAAGGTCGGTAAACTATGCAAAATAAAGGTATTCTACACGATTCAAAGGTGCTGGTAACCGGCGGTGCCGGATTTATCGGCTCCAACATTGTTGAGCGTCTGCTGGCACAAAACAACAAAATCGTCTGCCTCGACAATTTCTCTACAGGCAAGCGCGAAAATGTTGAACCATTCATGAGCAACAGCAACTTTACGCTCATTGAAGGCGACATCCGCGACCTAGAAACTTGTCGCAAAGCATGCGAAGGAATTGAAATCGTTCTCCACGAAGCTGCTCTTGGCTCGGTGCCACGCAGCATCAACGACCCGATAACAACCAACGCGGTAAACATCGGCGGATTCCTAAACATGATTGTAGCAGCAAGAGATGCCAAGGTAAAACGCTTCGTATATGCCGCCAGCTCATCGACCTACGGTGATTCCAAAACATTGCCAAAAGTCGAGGAAAACATTGGCAAACCGCTGTCGCCATACGCAATAACAAAGTATGTAGATGAACTTTACGCAAGCATTTTCGGCAAACTTTACGGCATGAGCACAATTGGCTTACGATATTTCAATGTATTCGGACAGAGACAAGACCCCGAAAGTGCATACGCAGCAGTTTTCCCGAAGTTCATTAAGGCTCTCATAAACCACAAGTCGCCAGTAATCTATGGAGATGGCGAACAGTCGAGAGACTTCACATACATTGACAATGTAATCCAAGCCAACGAATTGGCAGCAACAACGACAAATCCAGAGGCCGAAAATACGGTTTTCAATGTTGCTTTCGGAGAAAGCAATTCGCTCAACGACCTTACCGCCGAAATCGTAGAAAGCCTATCGGCATTTGACCCTGAAATTGCAAAGGTCAACATTGAGCATGGAGCAGTAAGACTTGGCGACATCCGCGATTCACTTGCATCTATCGAAAAAGCCAAACGAATTCTGGGCTACAATCCGCAATACGATGTCCACGAAGGACTGAAACATGCAATAAAATGGTATTACGAATATCTGAAATAACAAAAAAGCCCCGATTCGGGGCTTTTTTGTTGCTATTGCATGATTAATTTTTCTTTATCACAGTCTTACCTCCGCTTGAACTTCCTGTCGAAGTTGTACCCGCTTTGCCTGAAGAGGAACTTGAACCGGTCTTGCCTACCGTTGTAGTAGATGAGCTTGATCCTGTTTTGGTTGCAGTACTACCAGAACTTGAGGAACTGCCTGACGATGTTTTTGAACTACCGAAAACAGTTCTTAGCAGACTTGATGTCTGAGCCGATGTCTTAGTGCGAATTTCCTTCTCCTCCTTAGCCATAATCTTGAAAATTCCAGCAACCGCCTTCTCGGTAACATACTGCGTAAGGTCGGTACTAACCTGCGAACCACCCGTAAGCGCCATAACAGCATTGTACTTTGTTGCTAGCGGTGTCCAGTATGATGCCAACTTTATCTTTTCGTTCGACTTTGCAACAACAGACGAAACCTTTGATGTTATGGCAGAGGTTGTTGTCTTCTTCATGTACTCGGTTGCAGCATCCTCGTTACCGAGAATTATGCCTAGAGCATCATTTATAGTCATCTGCGTAATTGCAGTCTTGAAAATCTCTTTTACACCAGTTGCAGCATCCTCGGCAGAACGGTTCAACTTTTCGGTAAACTGGTCAACTTGATTGGAAAATCCAACCTGTCTCAACTTATCTTCAACCTTTTTCAACGACTGTGGAAATGGAATCTTTACTTCCGTATTCCTGAAAAAACCATCAGTCACGCCAAGTTTTGCCAGCGAATTGTCGGCACTAACCTGCAAAAGTTCCTTTACTGCCTTGCCCAATTCGGTCTGCGACATCGAACCAAGCGTAGAATTGCCAGTAGTTGAAAGCAACATGTCGCATCCGCAGAAACATGCCGCCAACATTAATATCACAACTATTCTTTTCATACTATAACAATTTAATTTTCAATATTTTAACAAATCAATCTTCTTTTACAACCGATTTTGCAGCGCGGAAATGCTTCCAAACAAAAAATCCCACGCAAGCCGCAACAGTAACAACTCCACCCAACGAATACGAAATGGCCTTTCCCAGTCCGAAGCCTTCCTTTTCGGCAATGAAAATGAATGTGGAACAAACCATTGTCATAAACAAGGCTGGAACCAAAGTTATCCAGTAGAATTTCTTCTTTATTGCCAAATAAACCGTTATTGCCCATAATGTGAACACCGACAGCACCTGATTTGCCCAGGCAAAGTAACGCCAGATTACATCGAATCCCTGTGGCGATGCAAGACTATAAATCAATATTCCAGCCGTCACGGCAAACATCGGAACAGCAATTATGAGTCTATTTTTTATTGGTTTCTGGTCGGAATGCATGAAATCGGCGATTATCAGTCGAGCCGAACGCAAAGCCGTGTCGCCAGAAGTAACTGCCGCACTAATAACGCCAAGAATTGTAATCACAGCAATCACCGGTGCGAACCAAGTCTCGGCAATAAGTCCGACCATAGCAGGACCGCTCTTGCCAGCAGTGTCGATTCCGCTTTCGGGCGAGAAGAAATATGCAGCGGCAGCAGCCCAGATGAGAGCCACAATACCTTCGGTAATCATCGCTCCGTAGAAAATTGGACGACCTTGCTTCTCGTTTACCATACAGCG
>JAEEGH010026140.1_pt1 | contig 11653 bp, 5 predicted proteins | sample 9134181 | NCBI WGS metagenome assembly JAEEGH01 (sample SAMN16246544, study PRJNA631951) | gut metagenome | biome: gut microbiome; feature: rumen; material: DP-attached | host: Bos | place: Iran: Karaj | collected 2018-10 | reverse complement strand
CTTCACATCAGACCAGCATTTCGGGCATTTCAACATCATCCGGCTGAGCCATCGGCCGTTTGCCACGGCAGACGAGATGGACGAGGCGATGGTTTCCAAATGGAACGTCAAGGTGAAGGCGGACGACACGATCTACATCCTCGGCGATTTGTTCTTCAGGTCCGCCAACGTCGAGCCGGTCCTGAAGCGTCTCAACGGACGCAAGCACCTCGTCCTCGGCAACCACGACCATTCATGGACAGGCAAGGTCCGGCTCGGAGACTACTTCGAGAGCGTCCAGACGATGAAGGAGATCGACGTCGGCAGCAATCCGGCGACGCTCTGCCACTATCCGATGCTGTCGTATCCGCAGGCGCGGCGGGGCTACATGATCTACGGACACATCCACAACAACACGGGCGACGACTACTGGCCGCTCATCATGCGCCGTCCGCGCATGCTCAATGCAGGAGTGGATGTAAACGGCTTCGAGCCAGTGACTTTCGAAGAGTTGGTTTCGAACAATGCGAGATTTCACCAGCGCCACGCAGAAACCGCGCTCAGCAATCCGCTGGTGATGTTCTGTGCGGAGGCTTGACTGTCATGCAAATCCAGACAGAGGAAATGCGGCGTGCGTGGCGGCGATTCGGTGAACGATGTGGCAAGGGCGCCATCGCCCTTGCAGCAAGGCCGAGGCGGCCTTGTCACATTGTGCAATTGCCTCTTATATAAGATTCTTGTAAACATAGATAGATAGATGCGCGGGCGAGTTAGCCCGCGCACTTCAAAGTTGTTTTTGCCAGTTGTTCTGGTTGTTTTCTATCTCAAAACGCATGGGGAAAAACACTGGTGTGTCCGCCAGGGACTGTTCCCGCGTTGTGTTATTGACAAGTGGTACGCAATGTGGTACAATATGGGCAAAAAAATGGAAAGGATGATTATGCCTACACTGACCGTTACAGATGCACGAAAGAATCTGTTCAACCTTGTTGACGAAGTCGCCACCGAGCATCGGGAATACTGCATTGTTGGCAAGCGTAATCAAGCTGTCTTGCTGTCCATGGAGGATTGGAATGCCATTCAGGAGTCGCTGTACCTTAATGGATTCCCGGGGATGGCCGATTCGATAGTGGAAGGCATGAATACGCCGGTGTCCGAATGTTCAACGGAGTTGAAGTGGTGAACTGGACACTCGTTTACACAAAGCAGGCCCAAAAAGACGCCAAGAGGATAGCATCATCGGGGCTACGTCCAAACGTCGAACGACTGCTCGGCATAATCGCCGCAGATCCGTATCAGTCTCCTCCGCCGTACGAATCGCTTGTCGGTAATCTGCAGGGGGCGATCTCTCGTCGAATCAACATCCAGCATCGCCTTGTCTATCAGGTTCTTCAGAAAGAGCGCATAGTCAAGGTCTTGCGAATGTGGACGCATTATGAATAGTGGTGTCATTGACGCACGCTCATTGCTTTCGCCGCTTGGAGTTTCGGAGACTTGGAGGCTTTAAGGTTCTTTGAAGATTCTTTCCTTACAAATTGCTATTGCGCGGCACAAATTGCTATTGCGCGGCGACGGCAAATTTGATATTATAATTGCATAAAAGCATGCGATAATTGCATAAAAGCATGCGATAATTGCATAAAAGCATGTATCAGACGGTGGCGGTGTTCTGCCGCATGTGCGGAAAAACGAAGACGAAAGGAATTGGTCATGCAGTTAAGAAAGTATGCAATCATAGGCGCGGCGACGCTCTTTGTCGTGGCGGACGCGATGGCCGACTTCCTTGTTGCGCCGGTCAGCGCCACGGCGCAGAGCTTCTATCAGTCGGGCGACGACGAGCGAAGCCCGATGCATGCCATCGACGGGTCTGGAATGTCGTCCGTGCCAGTGACGGCGGCAAGCGCGGCATCTACAAGTACAGCGGGCTGCGTATGGCTCAGCGAGAATTCTCCTGAGACGTGGATCGCGTTTGACCTTGGCGAGGAGAAGACGGTGACGGGATTGCGCCTTTGGAACTACAATGAGTTCTACGACGGCAGGTCGTATGCCGCGCGTGGCATCAGGACGGCAAGAATCTACGTGGGCGACACGATGCCTCCGCAGGGAGGCGCGTATTTCGACGCCGGGGCCGCATGGGGAAGGTTTGTCGCGGATGCGGCGTTCAAGAAGGCCACTGCCAGCGCTTCCTACACGGGCGAGGATTTCCAGTTCGCCGCGCCTGTGCGCGGAAGGTATTTCCAGATTGTCGTCACAAGCAGCCACCGCACGAGGGAAAGCCATGTCGGCAACCATGTGGGCATTTCGGAGATCGCGTTTTACGTGGATTCGGAAGGTGGTAGGGACGGATCACCGAGCCGCCCGAATGGCAGAGTGACCGTGGTTGACAACGGTGCGATCGTGCGCGAGGTCGACGTCTCGGGCGGACACGTCCGTTCGGCATCGTACCAGCTTTCAAGGGCGCGGCAGAACTATCTACGCGGCGGCTCGCGCGAGTTCTCGTTGATGGTGGATGGCAAGCTGCTGACAGGTCAGTCAGACTGGAAGAATCCGCGCATAATGCGGCAGACCGCTTCGGATGGCGCGCTTAACGCCGTCCTCTCCTTCGAGAGTCCTGACGGTTCGCTTTCCTTGAGCCTCGCGTACACGGCACGTCCTAAGACGCCGCTTGTATCTAAGACTCTTGAGGTGAAGAACACCGGCAGGGCGGATGTGCGAGTTGAGGCCGTGAACGTGGAGGACTTCTCCACGACGTTCTGGGTTACGCACTCCCACATCTACAGGCGCTACGCCCGTTTCCACGCGATAGGCCCCTACGTGGGCGACTGGGAGGATGCTCTTGTCGCCGTTCATGACGCGGGCAGGGTGCGTCCGTTCGGCATTGTGGTGGGCAACGAGACGGCGAGCGTGCTGAAGCGCACAGGCGTATTCGAGGACGGGCATTCCCTGCGCGCCGGCACAACTGCGCCCGACGCACCGCATCCGTTCCGCCGCTGGCTCAGGCCGGGCGAATCGTGGCGGAGCGCGGCGGTGTTCACGGTGCCGTACTCCGATGCGTACGGACCCGAGGGCGCGATCTCAGGGACGGTTGCGGACCATGTGCGTACCATCGCGTCGCTTGACGCGCCGGAGCGCGGGCTTCGTCCGATGCTCGTCTATAGTTCGTGGGAGCCGTTCACTCACAACTTCAACGAGAAGCTGGTTCTTGAGCTCGCCGAGGCGGCGGCGGAATGCGGCGTCACTGATTTTCTTGCGGACTGGGCGACGCACGCGAACAGAACGCCGAACGGACTGAGATTCGGTTTCGGCGACTACATTGTCGACACCAACAAGTTCCCGCGCGGACTGAAGCCGGTGTTCGAACGCGTCCGCGAGCTGGGAATGCGTCCCGCGCTCTACTTCTGCCTTGCGCAGGTGTCGTCGAACGCAGAGGTGATGAAGACGCATCCCGAATGGATGGTGCGAAGCGCGGATGGACGCATCGCCAACCTGCACACGCCGGGGAGCCGCGATGCGACGGCCTGCTTCGGCACTGGCTGGAAAGACTACATCGGCGGCATCATAGCAAGCCACGCGAAGGAGTATGGGCTTTCGTACATCAAGCTCGACCTCGCAATCGCGACGAGCGCCTACATCTACGATCCCGCCTGGAGCGGCTGCTACGCGAAGGGCCATCCCGGCCATCGCGACAGACCGGAGTCTTTCGACGTGATCTACTCGAACTGCCTCGACATCTTCGATCGCATCCACCGCGACGCGCCTGGCGCGTACATCGACTGCACGTTCGAATCCGCCGGCAAGCTTCAGCTTGTCGACTACGGCCTGCTGCGCCATGCCGACGGCAACTGGCTATCCAACATCGGCGAGGGGATGCGCGGGAACAACCCGCACAGGCTCGACACGCTTCCCTGCCGGATGCGGCATATCGCGTGGGAGCGTTCGCTTGCAGTGCCCACGTCCGCTCTCGTCATCGGCAATATGTGGATCGACGATCCGAACCGCATTCTCGCGTTCAAGTCTCTTGCCGGCGCGATGCCGGTGATGCTCGGCGACCCGCGCCGCGTTCCGAAGGAGGAGCGCGCGGAGCTGAATCGGCTGGTGAAGGCATTCTGCGCGGCGGGCGAGCTCCACGGGTTCATGGCGTATCGCCAGGACCTGCCCGGATTCGGCGAGCCTGGGGAAGGGCGCTGGGACGGCTTTGCGCGCATCAACACCACGACGCGCTCCGGCGGAATCGTAGGCGTGTTCCGGCAGAACGCGGTCGAGGCGTCCCGCATGGTTGCGGTTCCTGGCCTTGATCCAGAGGCGACATACGAGGTGCGTCGTCTCGCCGATGGTGCGCCCGTCACATCCGCCACCGGCGAGGAACTGGCAATGAAGGGCTTCCGCGTGGCCTTTGACAAGCCAATCTGCGGCGAAATATATGAAATTGCCGCCCCGACGGCCGCTTCAAGGTCCAAAGGCCAGGGCGCGGAATGATGAGCCGTGGGAAATGGCGAGCGCGATGATGCGCTGGGCGGATGCGCCTATGCGCCATTCGCGGTCGAGGTCGAGATAGTAGCGTCCCGCGCGGCGCACAAGGTACTTCGAGTCAAGCGGTTTTTCCAGCCGCTCGGCGGTGGCAGGGTCGTCGCATGCCCGCGCGGCGGCGCAGAGGAACGCGGCCGCCACGGAAGTCGACACGGGTTGCGGATCGCAGCAGCCGTGACCTGCAACGGCATCCGACGGGTTGGCGTACAACCCCCATTCAATGCGCGCGGCGGCGGACTTCCATAGATCGAGCGCCTTCGCGCGGTCGCGCGCCCAAGCTTCGTACCAGAGCATCGACCACCCGTCGAGTCCGGGTGTGCCGCGCGGGTAGAATAGCTTGGTCTGCACATGGTAGACGAGCTTCAGCGCCCCGCCGCCCATGGGTGGTCTAGGATAGTGCGCGAGCGCCCATTTCTCCCACTTCGCGGCGTAGGCGGACCAGTCGCCGTGTCCAAGCCGAGCGAAGAGCATCAGCGCATAGTGGGGATGGTTGTTGCATGGGAAGAACAGCAGTCCCGGCTCGCATGTGACGCCGCCAGAGCGGTTCTCGCGCATCTGCTCCACAGTGACGTCGATGAGGCGCTGCACTGTGTAATGCACCTTCTGCCGGGGATTCCATGCGAAATCGAAGCCCGCGTCCCAGTATCGGCGATCGTGCGTGAACCACTCGTACAGCGCGAGAAGCTGCAGCAGATGGCCGGTGTACATCACGTTCTCGCGGTAGCAGGGATCAGGAGCCCACGGCTTCTCCCCCCAGTAGCTCTTCGACTGCGAATACGCCCACACGTCGCGTCTGAGGAGCCTTTCCACGCAGTTGCCGAGAATCCGCCCCACGCGGTTCGTCGTCCCCGAGTCTCCGCGCATGCCTATCGCGGCCGCGGCGTAGCCGGCGAACGCAATGTTGTAGCGCTTTGCAAAGATGCCGTGCTGCGTGCCGCCGATGTTCCACCAGTCGCTCTCCTCCGCTGCAGGAAGCGGCCCCGTCACGTGTTCCAGGAACGCAAGCGCCTCCAGCTCTTCGGCGCAGAGCGGCGCCCCGCCCGCGCGGACGAGCCCCGCAGCAAGAAGCAGAAAGACGATGATGATTCGCTTCATTTTGTGATTTCTCATTAGAACGCCAAGATTATAGCACCTCCCACCTCGTGAATCAAGATGCGAAGCACTATTCTTTGCGCTTGATTTGGCGGCTGGAATATGTCATAATTCTGACATGCTCGATTGAGCATTGTACATGCTGTATTTCATTTAGCCTTAAAAAGGAAGGAATGATTGCCATGACTAAGGTTGGCTCGTTTTTGAAGGGCGCGCTTTTGGGTGCGGCCGCGGTCGTGTGCTGCGCCCAGGCGGCGCACGCCGATATTCCCGCGCGATATGCGCGGCTCGACTGGGTGGAGTGCAGTGGCGCTCAGTGGGTCAATACGCTGTACAATCCGCTCTGCACAGACGTGTTCGAGCTGAAGGCGCAGTTTACCACGCTGAACGGCACCCAATGCCTCTACTGCTCGCGCGGCACCAGCACGCAGGCGAACTCGCTCACCGCCTTCTTCATGAGCGGCAACCTGCGTTTCGACCGCTACGGCACGCTGGGCACCGCCACGTTCAAGGCCGAGACGGGCGTGGACTACACGATCGTGGCGAACGCGGGCACTCTCGCCTGCACCGCCAACGGCGAGGACGTAGGCGCGATGCCCACGACGGGCGACTTCACGCCAGGCAGCCCCGTCACGCTCTTCGCCTCCCACACGCGCGGAATGTCCCTCGACGAGGGCAGCGCGATGGACAACTTCGCGAAGTACCGCTTCTACCACTTCCGCGTGTACAATGCGTCGGGCGCGCTCGTGCGCGAGTTTGTGCCGGTGATCGACCTCGAGTCCACGGACGTCCGCCAGTGCTGCGGCCTCTTCGAGACGCAGAAGGGCACGTTCCATCCCAACCTCGGCACGCTGCCGTTCAAGCGCGCGGAAAGGCCGGGCGAGCCCGCGCTAGTCCTTGAAAGGGACGAGACCTGGAGCGAGATCGGCCTCGCGCGCTTCGGCAGGCAGCTCGACCTCAACGGGCACAGCCTCACGCTCCATGCGATCGACGTGCCGCTTGCCGTGACCAATTCGTCCGAGACAGTCGCCGATCTCCACCTGAATCTCGCGGATTCAGTAGTCAATTCCATGCTCGACGTGCAGGGCAACATCAGGATCGTCAAGGAGGGCGCAGGCACGTACGCGACGACGTTCGACAACCAATTGTACACGGGCGGCCTCGTGATACGCGAAGGCGAGGTACAGTCCACGGCCAACGGTCCCAACCGCCGTCTTGGCGCGGAGGAATGCGTGGTGACGGTGGAGGACGGCGCCTCGATCGACCTCGCAGGCAAGTTCGACTTCCTTGGCCACACGTTCCTTCTGAACGGCGGCACGCTGAAAAGCACTGCAACGCCTGCGAGCTCGTGGAACAAGATCATGCTGACCGACGTTCGTCTGGGCGCAGATTCCGTGATCGACGTGACGGGAAACACGTACGGCTTCATAAACCAGAACTACACGCCTTTGACGCTCGATCTGGGCGGCCACACGCTCACGGTGAACGCCAATTGGTTCTATTTCGCGAACACCACCACGACCGCGGGCACGCTCGTGTTGAACGACGCCATCGAGTTCTACACGAACCCAAGCGACTTCCGAGCGTCGAAGACGGTGGTCAACGGCCAGCTGCGCGTGAACAAGAACTGTGACGCGATAAGCTTAGGCGACTGCGAGTTCAACACTCCCCAGGCCGACGTCTCGGCGTCGTACACAGGCGCGATCAAGGTGTTCGGCTCGCTGCGCCCGAACACGGACTTCTTCCACGGCTGCGAGATGCAGGACGGCTCCACGCTCGACCTGCGCGGACGCTCCGAGCCGTTCCGCACGAAGGGGCGCAACATCGGCACGACGGATGCAATGACCACGATAACGTTCGCGCCGTTGGCGTCAGTGACGATCAACGTTGCCGGACGCGAGCTCAGCGCGGGAATGTGCCTCGTCGAGTGGAACGAGCCGCCGCTCGGCTCAGTGGAGTTCAAGTTCGACGACGCCACTGCCGCGCTTGGCTTCACCCCCGCCGCGACGGCCACGGGCCTCTACTGCTCCGGCGCGCAGAACGCGTATCCTGCGAAGGCCGTCTGGACCGGCGCCGCTGGGACCGCCGACCTCGCGAACGCCGCCAACTGGAGCTGCGAGAACTTCGCGGGCGATGTTGTGCCGGGCGCGCTTCCTGGCGGCGCCACCACGGTTGTCTTCAGCGGCGACGTGGCGCCGCAGGTTCCGCCGGGCGCTTCGTTCCCGCACAGCAAGATGGTGTTCGACGGCGCGCGCCTTTCCGCCGACTGCGACTGGCGCGGCCTCGGCGCGGCGAAGATCGAAGGCGCGCTCGACCTCGCCGGCCACACGCTGCGCGTCGCTGGTCTTGACGGCGACGGCGCGATCACCCAGGCGTTCGACCTCACGAAGCCAGAGCCCGCGCGCGCGTCGTCCTCCACGGCGTTCTACAACGGCGTGGCCGCGAACCTCTTCAGCGACAATCTCGAGCGCCAGGTGGATTCCGTCCACCGCGTGATCTGCGTGAATACGCAGCTTCCGATCGTGGTGGACTACGACTTCGGCGAGGCGACGCTCGTGACGGCGTACAAGATCCACGTCGGCCCCATCGGCGACTCCGAGCTGCAGCGCGCTCCGAAGACGTGGACGTTCTCCGGGTCGGACGACGGCCAGGCCTGGACGGTGCTTGACGAACGCACCGACGAGACTGGATGGGTGGCGTGGGAATGCCGCACGTTCACGTTCGAGAACGAGACCTCCTACCGCTTCTACCGCATCTCCATTACCGACAGCGTGAATCCCGAGAACGGCTATCTCGAGTTCGTGCAGCTCGAGTACGGTCTTGCCGCGCCTCCTGGAACATTGCGCATAGAGGTGCCGGAGGGCGAAGTGGCCATGCTGAATGCTCGCGTAGACGGGCACGTGCGCCTCGTGAAGGCGGGTGCCGGAGAGCTGATCGCGAAGAAGACGCGCCAGACGTACAACATGGGCACGGAGATCGTGGAGGGCAACGTGCGCTTCGGCACGGGCGACGCGCCGCTTGGGCGCAGCACCGTGAAGGTGGGCGCGGGAACGCGTCTTGACGCCGACACCTATTACAACTTGTCGTACGGCGTCTACAACTACGACCTTGCGGGCACACTCGCGATCACGAACGGAGTCGCGATCAACACGTTGAAGTTCGGAAACATCACGCTCTCAGGCGATGCTACGATTCTGGGAGGTCCCAACACGGTCTACTTCTCCCACAATGGCGTCGCGGCGCCGCCTGGCGTCCTCGCTCTGAACGGGCACACGCTGACGTTCGAGTCCAACGGCTTCGTGGCCCTCGGCCAGTGGCGCGACGACGGATCGGGCGGGCGGCTCGTCCTCACGGGCGAAGGGGCTCGTTTCGAGACGACGGCGACCGGCAGCTACGGCCCGGCCGGCGTGGACGTGGTGGTGACAGGCGGAGCGATCCTGAAGGGGTACAACGATTTCAACGTAGGCGGTTTCACCTATGACGCGGCAGCGTGGCAGCTCAACTCCACGGCCTGCAGGCTATTGGTGAACGGCGTGTTCCGTCCTGGCGCGATGTATCCCGCGCTCACGATGTGCAACGGCTCCACGCTCGACCTTTCCCAGGAGACGGGCGTGTGGAACGCGGACGGCGTGCCTGCCGTGGCGGGAACGGGCAACCCGCGCGACTACGATGAACACGGACTCGTCTCGTTCGCGGATGGGGCGACGGTGAAGGTGGACGTTCATGGGCGCACATTCAACGTCGGCGACATGATCGTGAGCTGGCCCGCGAGGCCGGCTGGCGCTGCGTTCGCGTTCGACGACGAGACCGCAGCCGCTGGCGTACCGGCCGTAGCGGGAGAGACTGGCCTCTTCTATGGAAACGCGGGCACGGTGGAAGTTGCCACGTGGACCGGCGGGGCTGAAGACGGCGACTTCGCGAATCCCGCCAACTGGGCTTGCGTCGACGCGGCCGGAACGGCGGTGCAGAACGGGCTGCCTCATTCCGGCGCCATTGTGCGCATTGCTGGCTCGATGTCGCTGCAGGCACCCGTCTCTGGCGTGGTGCAGTGCGCGAAGGTCGTGTTCGACAACTGCACCCTCGCGGCCGACTGCGACCTGCGCGGACTTGACCTATCTAACGCGGAAGGCTCGATCGACCTCGCCGGGCGCAAGCTATACGTGTCGAACATCGGTGGGCCGCTCTCCATTTCGGACGCGAGAGGCTACGAGCTTCTCGGCAGCCTGACCGTCGGCGCTGGCGCGTGGGTGCACACTGGCTACACGCCGAGCTGTACCGACTGCGTGCAGGCCAAGGTGCGCTTTGCCAACGTCAGCGGCAACAAGGGCGTCTACTGCGCGCGCACGCAGGCGGGGAAGAATTTCGTTCAGTCGTTCACGTGTTTTGCGATCGGAAACAAGTTCCGCTTCGACCGCAATGGAGGGCAGGTCACCTGCGGTCTTGCGCTCAACAACACGACCGACTACGAGATCGAGGCGGACGGTGCCAGTCTCATGGCCACGGTGAACGGCGGCAGCGCCGTGACGATGACGGGCGGCGACTTCATGCCCGCCGGGTCGTTCACGCTGCTCTCGTCGTATACGACGGTGCCCGGCACTGGCATAGGAAACAACTTCTCGGGCAAGTTCTACTACTTCAAGGTGTTCAACAAGGACGGCGCCCTCATGCGCGAATACATGCCCGCCCGCCGTTTGAGCGACGGCGCGGTTGGAATGCTCGAGACGGTGCAGGGCACGTGGCTGCAGAACGGCAGCAACAGCGGAAGCCTCACTGAGTCGGACGGCGTTGTGGGCTTCTACGGAACGGATCCCGGCGAGCTGCACATCGACGTGCCAGAGGGCGTGGTGGTGGAGAACCACGAGACTGCGATCACGGGCAACATCAAGCTCTTCAAGGAGGGCGCGGGCGAGCTTGTTGGATACAGGCAGGGGCAGAATTATGGCGGCGGCACGGTGGTGGCCGCGGGCACGCTGAGTCCGCGGCCTGCGATTGCCGGCACCATCACGTACTACGGAAGCGACTTCTACTGGGGCGGGATCGGCGCGAAGGTGACGGTGGAGGCCGGCGCCACGTTCGACGTCGCAGGGCAGTATGGCTGGCGCGTCTACGACTTCGTGTTGAACGGCGGCACGATCGTGAACAGCGGTCCAGACCAGACGACGGACGGCTGGGGCGGATTCGGCAATGTCACGCTGACGGCAGACTCCATGATGGACCTTGAGAACTCCACCGCAATCCGCTACCTTGCGACTGGCGGCACGGAGCTTGACCTTGGCGGGCACAAGCTCACGGTGCGCCTGGCGAAGGGCAAGACATTCTATCTGGGAGAGTCGGCGAAGAACGGCACGATCGAGCTGGTCTCCGGAGGGTGGCTGAAGCTGCACAATGTCGCGAAGGTGGACTGCAGCACTGTGGACTTGATTCTGCGCGGCGGCGCGGCGCTCTGGGTTGGCGTGCCGATGACGGTGCGCAGCATCTCGATGGGCGCCACGGACGAGATGAGCCGCGGCATTTACCCCATCACGGTACTTGACACATGCCGCGTGGAGTCGGAAAGCTTCTATGGGTGCGACCTTCAGCCGAACACCACGCTCGACCTCTCGGCGTTCTCGGGCGAGCTGCCCGTGCGGTGTCCGCTTACCTGGGGGTGCGATTCGATCACGTATGCGCCAGGCTCGACGGTCACGTTGTATCTTGCCGGGCGCAACCTGCGCGACGGCGAGCGGATCGTCGCGTGGGAGACGCGTCCGGAAGGCGTCACGTTCGTGATGGATCCGGAGAGCCGTTCGTCCACGCTCGCCCGCATCGTCGTGGCCGACGATGGAATCTACGTGGAGAAGGGCCTCACGATCTTCATCCGCTAACTTGCGCGAAGCTCCGCTTTTTGGTAAACTCTTCTGTGTGGGCACGGGATTGCCGAATGGCGGCGCCAGCCCTCACAAGGAGAACGAAATGAGCGGAATCATGATTGCGGCCGCGGCCGCTACGATGTTGACCACATGGGGCGAGAAAGTCACGCCCGAAAATGCGTGGCGCGGGTATCCGCCTCCGCAGC
>JAEEGH010026139.1_pt1 | contig 11653 bp, 9 predicted proteins | sample 9134181 | NCBI WGS metagenome assembly JAEEGH01 (sample SAMN16246544, study PRJNA631951) | gut metagenome | biome: gut microbiome; feature: rumen; material: DP-attached | host: Bos | place: Iran: Karaj | collected 2018-10 | reverse complement strand
GATTTCCCCGCCGAAGGGATCCACGTAATCCTCCCGGCCAACCACATCCTCGGCGCGCATGGTCAGAGTGAAGGATTTCCCCTGCATGAGCGATACCAGCGCGTCATAGGGGGTTTTCACACTTTCACCCAGGGCCAAGCAAACGCCCAGCAGCAGGAAAATAGCAAGCAGCAGCACAAGACTTTTTTTCATATCGGTGTTCCTCTCTGTCGTTATTGTTTATTCCTGAAACAAGCCGTCCAGGAAAGCGTTGTACAGGTAGTAGCGGCTGGTCAGATCCTGGTGGATATTGTCGGACTGGCAATAGAAGAAATGGTTCTTTTTCATATCAGGCCCGTAACTGAAATAAGCTTCATCCGCCGCCATCTCCCGGGCCAGGGCAGCGCAGCCCTCAAAGGCCAAATCTTCTGTCCCGCCACAAGCCATATAGATATAATAATCCAGGCCGTTTGCGTCAATGGCCGAGCGGAGGGTGTCCAGCGTCGTATCGCTCTCGCCCATCAAACCGATGGCCCCGGAGAAGGGCAGGAAGGTGCGGCTCACATCCAGCATTTTGTCGAACAGGAAAAAGGTGCTGAAGCTTCCACGGGAGAAGCCGCAGATGGCCCTGTAATCACGGGATGCCCGGAAGCCCGCTTCATTCGGCGTTTCCGCATAGGTGCGGTATTTGCCTTCGATCATAGGCATCAGTTCTTCCCGGAGTTCTTTTACAAAGATATCCATGTCGCACAGCTTGTGGCGCTGGTCGTAGTAATAGCTGGGAGCAACCAGAATGAAGGGCCGTACAACGCCGGATGAAATCATGTGGTCAAAAGCATTGACAGTGGCTTCGTTTCCCAGCAGCGTGGTGGAATCGCCGCCGTTTCCATGCAGGAAATAAATGACGGGATAGCGTTCAGTGCCGTTTTCATCATACCCGTAGGGCAAATAGACGCTGATATAATTCGTGAACTGTTTTTCATACAAATCATTTTTATACTTGATTTTGACCACCTGCCCAGGATGCTCGTCAGGTGACTCGAAAAGCTCCCGGTCATACAGCAGGTAATGGGTGGGAACCCCCGCCAAATCCGACAGATCCAGCACGGCGGGCGCTTCCTCCCCGCGGGCCAGGCAGGCGCAGCAAAGCAGACTGAAAAGCAAAGCCAGACTGATGATTTTTTTCATACTCTTTCCTCCCGTTTGCAGGTATTGAAAAGCAGGGGCCGAAGCGGCCCCCGCAAAGCGCTGCGGTTTATTTGAACAGTACGTCCTGAACGGCGTTGAAGAGATTGGTGCGACCGTTGATGGTGGTGTGCATGTCGTTGGAGATTTCGGCAAAGCAGTTGTTCACGGCGGGGTCGGAGCCAAAGCTGAACGCTTCGTCCGCGATCATGGCGTTGGCCAGGGCGACGGTTCCCTCATAGGCCATATCCCGCTTGCCACCGGAGCAGAGGATCACGAAGATGTCGCTGGCAGAAATGCCAGATTCGGTCAGAGCTTCCTTGAGCCGGTCCAGGTTGTTGACTGAGTTGCCGGACATGGGCATGATCCACTTGGCCCAATCCAGCACTTTATAAGAAACATTCCAGCAGGCCATGCAGCCCTGGCTGTAGCCGGAAATGCAGCGATGGTCGCGGGAGGCAGCGAAGCCTTCGGCGTCGACGGTGGGAGCATAGGTGCTGTACTTGGATTCCACAGCGGGGATCAGGTCGCCCCGCACTTCGTCAGGGAACAGCTGATGGTTCACAGTGCGGGTTTCATATTCGTAATAGTAGGTGGGGAACACCATAAGGAAGGGCTCGCACAGGCCCATATCGATCACATTGTCGATCACGTTTTTCGCTTTTTCATTGCAGATGAAGCTTTCCTGGGTTTCATTGGTGCCATGGAAGAAATAGATGATGTTGTACTGCTTGGTGGCGTCATAGCCATAGGGCACATACACGTTGGCCCACTGGTTCATGGTTTCGCCGTACACGTCGGTGGTGTATTCCACCTTTTCGATGGTGCCGGCGTTGTCACAGGGTGCTTCCCAGAACTTGGGCTGATAGTTTTTGAAGTGCAGTTCGATGCCGCCGTCCAGTTCGGTCACGATGTCCTTCCGGTTTTCGGGCGCTTCCCTTCCTTCCGCCAGGGCGGTCACGGCGCAGCAAAGCATGAGCAACGCAAGCAGCAAAGATACGATCCGTTTCATGGTTTCAGTCCTCCTTTTTATTCCGGGCGTTATTTGCCCTCTCGTTGGTTTCATTATAAACAAAAAGCGCGGCAGCTTGCAATAGCTACCGCGTAATCGGGTATTTTCACATCGTAATTATGGGGAAATTTACTTTTCCGGCGCAAGCAGCAGAATATCCAGGAAGAACATTTTCCCCCGCTGCTCGGCGGTGAGCATGCCGTTGTATTTTTCCGCAATGCGGTTCATGCTCTTCATGCCGAAGCCGTGCCAGTCCGGATCGTTCTTGGTTTGGGGCAGGCCGTCCACAAAGGAAATATCATCCTCGCAGGGGTTTTCCATGTGGATGGTGAGCATGTTCCCATCCCGGACGGAGGACAGGGAAATGAAGCGCTCCACGCCCTCCGGCAGGGCGGATACCGCGTTGATGGCGTTGGTCAGGGCGTTCTGGAACAGGGAGTACAAGTCCAATTCCTCCACGAAGGAAAAGTCCGTCATGCCCAGGGAGCAAGTCAGCACGATGCCACGCTGCTGGCAGATGCCGATTTTTTCGGCCAGCAGCACGTCCAACACTTCATTGCCTGAGTTGGCGGGGCGCTCATAGGCGGCGATGGATTGCTTGAGCTTGTCCAATTGCTCCTGGGGCACCGTGCCCCGGAAGGACTTGATCAGGTGCTTTAAATCGTGATACTTTTCGTTGATCAACTGTGCGCTTTCCTTGCTGGCCTCGTACTGCACCCGCTGGGTGTGCACCAGCTCCCGCATGGTTTCCATGTTGCTGGCGAGCCGCGCCTGTTCCATCACGCCAAACTGCAGCGCGATCACCAGCACGTCGATCACAATCTGAAACAGCGCTTCAGCGATCACGGCCTGCTGGTTCCTGTCCGGGTTATCCTGAGTGAGCCGCGCCATACCGATGCACAGCAGCAGCACGAACACGGAAAAAATGGCTTTCAGCTTGTTGTCAAAATTGTCCTCCCGGTTTTTGACGAAGGGCCGCAGGGCGAAGAACATCAGCGTATACACCGCGCCGTAACAGATCAGATCGACGATCAGCACGCCCTCCGGACGGCTGGAAAAGCTGTTCACCCATTCGATTTGCCGGGCCAGGGTTTTCACGGTGCCCGCGATGTCTTGGGCGATATACCCGGTGGCCGCCATGAACAGCACCGTCCAGATGCTTTCGTCGTAGCAGAACCAGGTGATCACGTTCAGCGTGAGGTAAACCAGCAGCGCCGAGGCAGCATGGGTGACCATCGCCAGGGGCGTGCTGCCCACGATGTAGATGCCCCGGGCGAAATACTGCACCGCGCAGCCTGCCAGCACGGAAAGGATCAGCCGCGGATAAAAGTGACTTCTCCGCTTCAAGGGATAGGCCACCAGCAGCAGCCCGATCACCGATTGCAGCAGCAGCAGCGCGCTGCGCCCCTGCTGATACCACACAGGCATATAGCTCATTACCGGCTGCCTCCTTTATATTGGGCCAGGGCCATGAGAAATTCCTTGCGCTTGCTGGTGCTGATGGGCAGCTCGTGGCCGTGCACCATCACGGTGTTTCCATTCACCGCCCGCACATATTTCAGGTTCACCAGGAAAGACGCGCTGCAGCGGATGAAATGCACCGGGGCCAGCTTGTCTTCGTAGCTTTTCAGGTTGCCCCACTGCCGGATGATTTCGCTGTCCGTATGGATGAGCACGTCATGGTTGGACACTTCGATAAACGTGATTTCGTCCGCGTTGACGCGGCGGATCTCTTCCTTGGTACGCACCTCCAGGGTCATGGAGGTGTTCTGGTGGGCCAGCATCCGGCACGCCCGGTCCATCTTGGTGGAAAATTCCTCGTAGCGCACGGGCTTGAGCACATAGTCGAACGCACCTACAGAATATCCCTCGATGGCGTACTGGGTGAGCATGGTGATAAAAATGATCATGACCCGGTTGTCCATCTGCCGGACGCGCTTGGCCGCGTCGATGCCCAGCATATCCGGCACTTGAATGTCCATGAACAGAATGTCCGCGTCGCACTTGTATTCAGTGAGGAAGGGAATGGAGCGGTCATACAGCTTTAATTGATAGGAAAAACCTTCATGGGCCTCCGCATATTTTTTCAGCATCTGGGACAGGCGTTCCGCCTGTTCCGTCTGATCCTCCAAAATGATAATATTCAGCATTCTTATATCCCCTCGTTTTGAGCATTGAGATGGATGATTCCCTTGATTCTTTTACATATACAGCATAGCAAAATCAAAAGGCAGAAGCAATAGGCACATCGTAACTGATCGGTTTTACATCGTAAAAGCCCTGACCTTCCGAGAAGATCAGGGCAAAACGATACAGTTTAAGAGAAAGGGAGATTATTTTTTCGCACCTTGCTTCATGCAGCCGGAAACCACCATCAACAAGGATGCGGCCACCTGAAACGCGATGCAGGCGACGCCGGTATAGAAAGCGCTCCAGGCGTACTTGTCCAGGCCGTTCCAGGTGAACAGGCCGCCAGCCACCACCGCGCGGTCGGCCAACGTTACGGTCAGAGCCACGAAAAGGAGGCCTAGGGCCACCAGCCGCAGAAGAGATACAAGCAGCTCATTCCAGTTTTTTATCTGGGCCAGCAGGGAGCAAACGCAGGCAGTGAAAGCGCCTAGGGTGCAATAGATGGCCAAGGAACTGTTCAGGATGGGATAACCCACGGTGCCGTTGCTGACGATGAAGAGAACCAGCGCCAGCAGCGCGCACAAGGCGGCCGCGGCAGCCACATAGAAGGAAACCCGTTGCTTTTTCAACATCTTACTTGCCCTCCTTCTTGCTCTTGATCACGGAAACGGTATACAGCGTTGCGAAAGCCAGGAACAGGCCACCGGTCGTCAGGATGGCGACGTTGTAAGCCACACGCCACCAGGTGGTGACGGACTGGAATTCGGTGGAGGAATCGTAGGCGTTCATCAGGTTGGTCTGGCAGAAGGCCCAGATGGTGTTGTGAGCGGCTTCCTTGATCTTGGTGAGGATGTTGGCATCGCCCGCAAACATTTCCGCGCTGATGGGTTGGCCGTCGTTGGTCTGGGTATCGTAGCCGGATTCAGAGAAGCGACCGCGCAGGTCGTAACCGGTGACGCCGGAGTTGGCGACAGCGGCGAACAGGTCGATATCGTCGCCAATGTCGGTGACGGCGTAGCCCTTAAAGCCCCATTCGTTCTTGGCGATGTCGGTGATCAGGCCTTCGCTGGCAGTGCATTCCACGCCGCCGATCTTGGAGAAGGAGGTCATCATGCCGCGCATGCCAAAGTCGTGGTTTTCTTCACCGTTCCAATATTCGGGCGCTTTGGCGTCGTACTTATTCGCTTCCATGGGAATCTGGAAGGCGCGGAGCTCCACCTCTCGGGCGCGCTGCTCGGTCATGAAAGGGGCCACGCCGCCGCGGTTGGTTTCCTGGTCATTAAAAGCAAAGTGCTTGGGAGAAGCCAGCAGGCCGTATTTGAATGCGCCGATGGCAAATTCCATGCCGGTGTTGCCGGTGAGGATCGGGTCTTCAGAGTAGTAGTCGCCGTTCCGGCCGTTGTAAGCCATACGGTGGGTGTTCAGGCCAGGGCCCCACAGGATGGGCAGGCCCACGATCAGCGCCTGCAGACCTACTTCTTCGCCCATGCGGAATTGCAGGCTCGGGTCAAAGGATGAAGCCACAGTGGGAGCAGTGGCGTACAGCTCCAGATAGAAGTGGCCGTTGTTGTCCTTCTTGCTTACAGCCCAGGGCGCGTCCACGCGGGCGTCACACATTTCAGACTGCATACCGTTGCCAGAGTTTTCGGTGAAGGAGCCGCGGATAAAGCCGATGGAGGGAATATCGCGGAACTCGTTTCCGCCGTAGCAAAGCAGGCCCAGACATTCGTCGATGGTCATTTGGTCAATGAGCTTCTGCCAGTCGGGGTCGTCGAAATCCCGGAAGGCCAGATCATAGAATTTCAGCCCGTTGTTCGCGCCGAACACGATCTTGGAGGTGTCGTCATCCTTTTTGACCTCGTAATACTTGCCATTCAGGTCAGCCAGCATGGAGGCAGGGGCGGTCATATCCTTGTATTCTTTGGGCCAGGTACCTTCCCAGTCGGCACGGGACAGTTGGGTTACCTTGCCGGGCTCGTAGTAGTTCCAGTCGCTGTATTCCAGATGATTGGATACCGCGGCGTTGTTCTTGGACACGGCGAAGGTGTTGTCGTCCACGCTGCCGTTGATGCCGCTGTAATGATAGGCGAACACTGCTTTGGCGTCGCCGTCGGCGTCCATGAGGCCGTTGGTATTGGCGACGGTTTTGCCTTGCTTGGCCAGCACATTGTTGAGCGCGGCATGGGAGCCGTTGGCCACGGTAAAGTAGTAGTCGCCCGCGTCCAGAATCCAGGTGCCCTGGGTGCCATCGGCGTTTTTGTGCAGCATATCATAGCTGGCTACGTCCTGCATATCCACATGCAGCACCTTGGTTTCGCTCTGGCCGGGCTGCAGCAGTCCGGTGATGTCGTAAGCTGCCAGCTGAATGGCGCTCTTTTCCACACCGCCCTGGATGTAGGGAGCCTGAGCGTAGAGCTGGATGTTGGATTTGCCTGCTACGGAGCCGGTGTTGGTAACCTTCACGGTAAAGTCCATGGTGAAGTTATGACCGGCGCGGCTGATAACAGGGTCGCCCACCAGCTCCTGGGTGAAGGTGGTATAGCTCAGGCCAAAGCCGAAGGGATACACCACTTCTTCGTTGTAGCGCCAATTGCCCTGAGAGGCGAACACACCCGTCTTGGAATCAGCGTTGCCCAGCCCGTATACAACGTCGTTATACCGGGTTTCATAGTAGCGATAGCCCACATAAATGCTTTCCGCTTCCACCACGTAACTGTGGCTGTTCACGCGGGTCACGGAGGTGTCGGCGCTGCCGTCGGTGTTGAAGTTGGTGAACTTGTAATCGCCGAAGTTGGCCATGGCGGGGGCGGACAGATTCTTGGCCGCGTAAGTGTCAGGCAGGCCGCCGGAGGGACTTACGTTGCCCACCAGCACGTCCGCCACGCCCAGCATACCGAAGGAGCCAGGATGGGCGATCCACAGAATGGCGTCGATTTTGTCGTTGTTCTGCAGCTCGGCAATTTCGATGGCGTTGACGCAGTTGACCAGCACCACCACTTTGTCAAAGTTTTCGGTGGCCACGCGGATGATTTCCCGCTCGTTGGTGGTCAGTTCCAGAGGTTCGGTATTTCCTTGGCCTTCATATACACCGCCCACGGCATAGTCGCCGTTTTCACTGCTGGGGCGGCCGACGACAACGATCGCCGCGTCATTGTATTCATGCAGGCTGTCCATGAAGGAAGGAGCGTACTTTTCGATGGTTTCCAGGGAAGGATCGTCGAAGTGCTTGGAAATATCGTCGTTGAAGGACTGCATGGAGGGGATGTAGGTGAACCGGCCCCAGCCGCTGAATTCCTTGCTGTATCCCTCATAGGCTTCAAAGGGGACGGGGTTGATCTTCATTTCCGCGCCTTCAAAGTCGTAGTCATCCAGCTTCTTGAAGCTGGGCTTGATGTTGTTGCGCTGCACATTGCGGCGGGCGTTTCTGAAGTCGGTACGGTTCTTGCTGAGCGCGTCCTCCAGGGTGATGATAGAACCCACGATGGGCATGCCCTGACCGGAAGCCAGGATGGGATAGTAACTCTTCATGCCCAGCAGGCTCACGCTGATGCCCTTTTGCAGTGGAAGCGCGCCGTTGTTTTTCAGCAGCACGGTGCCGCCAGCGGCTAGCTCCCGGCTGAAATCAATGAAGTGCTGAATCGTGGCGTGGGTGTTCAGGGTGCCGTCCTCGTTGCGCAGCTCCTGCGGCGGCGTGAATGCGGACCACAGGGTGCCTTCCCCGGTGGATACTACCTTCTGGCTGGTGGTGCCCAGGGTTTCATCCACCTGCTGGCGGAACCGTTCCAGCATGACACCCGCAACGGAGGAAACCGCCAACAGCAGCGCCATGATAAATGTGAGTGCCCGGAATAATCCAGTTCTTTTTGCCATACGTACCTTCCTTTCTTCCTTTCGTAAAAATCTTTGTGTCAGGGAAAGGATAGCACAAACGGACAAAAAAAAGACGTGATACAGCATATCACGTCGATTTTACAGAATAAGTGGCAGATTACCGGACATCAAAAATACAAATCGTGAGTACGAACACGTCTCCCTCCGTGCGGGCATGCACGGAACCATGATACTTTTCCGCTAGAATTTTCATACTCTTCATGCCGAACCCATGAAAGCCCTCCTCTTCCTTTTTGGTGGTGGCAGGCATGCCGTCAAAGAATTGAAGCTGATCGGAAAAATAATTGGTCACCACCACCGTGATCATAGCCCCGGTGCGCTCCGTTACAATATCCACGATCTTCTTTTCCGGGTCCTCCACCTTGCGCACGGCCTCGATGGCATTGTCCACCGCGTTGCCGAACAGGGAATACACGTCCATGGTGCTCATGAAGGAAAAGTCCGCGCCGTTACCGGTGTAAGTAAGTGATATACCTTCCTCCTTACAGACCAGGCTGTTCTTGGTCAGCAGCACATCCAGGGCTTCGTTTCCGGTTTTGATCTTGCTGTCGTACACGTTCACCGCTTCCTCAATAGAGCGGATATCATCCTTGGACAGCATGGCATTCATTTCAGCCAAGCGATGCTTCAAATCGTGATGCTTGATATTGATGGTGTCGATGGTCTTCTTCGTCAGCTCGTACTGCCGCTGATCCTCCTGCCAGAGCAGGCGGATGGTGTCATTTTCATATTGCAGATCAATTTCATGGAACAGAATCAGCTGCACCGCCAGCGCCATCACGCAGCAAGCGATGGCGTACAGGCTCACGGAAATTGAGCCGCTGTCGCCAAATGCATCGGCGATGCGGGTAAAACCCATGGTGAGGATCACGATGGCGAAAAAGATCAGCGTCAGGCGGCGATCCGTGCGCCGGAAGCACTGGCATTTGGCGGAGTACACCCCCAGCGTGGCGGCCAACACCAGGTAAATGGGCGGGAATAGCACATATTCCACTGCCTCCCAGCGGGGCAGACCAAACAGGGAATCGGGTAAAATCGATGTGGTCATGCTGATGATCTTAACGATCTGAAACGTCAGGTGCTCCACCGCGTAGCCCGCGGCGCAGGCGGAGGCTACAGTGAGGAAATTCAGGTTGAAACAAAAACACATTGCTGCGATGGATGTGGAAAAAACCAGGATGATCCTAAGCAGCCGCATCAGCATTTCCGGGGCTGTGGGAATATAGAAAAGGAAAAGGTAAGACGCCGCCACAGTAGCCAATGTGCCCAGCAGATACCGAAAGAAAAAGTGCTGCCGCTTTTCGCAAGGAAACAGAAAAATCAATTCCGCCAGCAGAATCTCAAAGGCGAAGGCAATCCGATGGGTGACGCTCATAGGCTTTTCCCTCCCAGAAAATCCGTTACAGCGTTCAGAAAGGCTGGCCGCATCTTGCGTGAAACAGATATCTCGGCTCCGGACACGGTCACTGTTTCCCGGGACACCGCCTCCAGGTATTTGAGATTGACCAGATAGCTTTGATTGCACTGGGCGAAATGGGGCCGATTGATTTTTTTCTGTGCCTCCTTCAGGGTGGTGTATTCGGTGAAATCTCCCTGGGCAGTGTGATAGATCACATAATGCCCGGTGACCTCCAGATATTTAATGATGGAAAGGGGCACCAGGTGAAGGGTGCCCTCCTGCTTGATCTGAATCACTTCATCATTCTTTTTCGCTGTCCGGGCCACAGCCCGCTTGATTTTGATGGCAAAGCTGTATTTGTTTACCGGCTTCAAAATAAAATCCGTCGCGTCCACCTCATAGCCGGAAATGGCGTACTGGGCCATGTTCGTGACGAAAATCAGAATAACGGTGGGGTCCACCTTTCGCAACGCCTGGGCAGTTTCCATGCCGTTCACGCCGGGCATGTCAATATCCATCAGCACGATATCAAAGCCCTTCATTTCACCCATGATGAAATTCAGGCCGGAAGGATAGGGCGCTATTTCAAACTGAATCTGCTCCTGCCGGGAAAGCTCATTCAGATACCCTTGGATTTTCTCCCGCTCAGCGGCGTCGTCCTCCACGATCGCAACACGTATCATTTCGTCCCCTCCACGCTTTGCCTGCTGCGCAGCATACATATTGCTCAGATTGCTTTACCAAATACATTATAACGAAATGCCTTTTGAAAATCAACAAATCATGAAAGGACAGTCATCGGTTTGCTGCTGTTTTCTATTTTTTTAGCTTACTGACACCGGCTCAGTGAAACAAAATGTCAATCCATGCGTTGTACAGGAAATGGCGTCCGGTCAAGGTCTGATGCAAACCATTGGATTTACAGAGGAAAAGATTGTTTCCCGCTTCCGTATTCAGGCCGTAAGAGAAACAGTCCGGGCTTTTGAGCAAGCCGTTCACCAGATTCACCGTGGCGGTGGACAGATCATCCCGAGGGCCGCCGCAGCAGGCGTACACGAAGTACTTGCCCTGATAATCGCTCTGTGCATATACGCTGTCGGTGATTGTGGGAATGCCAATACTGTTGCTCATGGGCAGGAAATAATAGGCGGTGTCCAACAGCTTGCAGAAGGAATACCAGCACACGCGGCAGCCGTTGGAATAACCGGCGAAGGCGCGGTGATTCCGGCTGACGGCAAAGCCAAGGTCGTCCGGCGTTTCGGCATAAGTTTTGTACGCGCTTTCCACAGCGGGCATAATATCCCGGCGCATTTCTTCCTGGAACAGCTCCAGGTCAAACGCGCGCTTTTCATAGTCGTAATAGTAAGTGGGAAACACCATAATGAACGGCTTGGCAATGCCCGTTTCGATCATGTTGTCCAGAGCGTTTTTTGCGTGTTCGTCCCCAATGAAGCTGTCCTGCGTTTCGTTGGTGCCATGGTAGAAGTAAATGATATCATACCGCTGCTGCGCATCTTCGCCGTATCCATAGGGAAGATACACCTTCACGTGATTTTCCAATTCCCTTCCATACACTTTGGTGGTGTAGGAAAGGCTGGTCACAGTACCAGGCTCTTGGGATGGAGCGTCATAGAATTTGGCGTTATATTGGCGGAATACCGTTTCAAATCCGGTGATATCGTTGGTGGTGATCACTTTCTGATCATCCGGAGCCTGACGTTTTTCTGCCAACGCGGAAACAGCACTCAGCGAAAGCGCAACGATACAGAGAACGATCAAAAAGCGTTTCATTATTCAACCCTCCACAGCACATCCCGGAACGCGTTATACAGGTAGAATCGGCCAATCAGGGTCTGGTGAAGTTCGTTGGAGCTGCAATAGCAGAGATTGTTTTCCCCCGGATTCAAGCCGTAGGAAAAGTGCGCCTCATCCGCCAGCATGATATTGGTCAGATCATTGCACATGTCAAAAGCATTATCCCGCTTGCCGCCGCAGGAGAAATATACAAAATAGTTTCCCTGCCATTGGGGCTGCCGCTGGATGGCGTCCAAGAGCCG
>JAEEGH010026134.1_pt1 | contig 11654 bp, 15 predicted proteins | sample 9134181 | NCBI WGS metagenome assembly JAEEGH01 (sample SAMN16246544, study PRJNA631951) | gut metagenome | biome: gut microbiome; feature: rumen; material: DP-attached | host: Bos | place: Iran: Karaj | collected 2018-10 | reverse complement strand
CGACGAGTCTTACGGCGTCCGCCTTTTCAAAGAAGTTCTCCGCCAGCAGTTTCCCGCTGGCGTTGTCTCGAATAAATGCGCCGTTGTATACGATCAACGGAAACGCGGCGGTCAGCCCGTCCGTGACCTTATGCGCCGTGTGCCAGGATCGGGCCGTCGCATAGGAAAACAGCATGCCGTCCTTTACCAGGGCGTTGATCGTCTCGTTCGTATATTCCGAGGTTTTCTGATCGGATCGGAGCAGAGTCCCGTCCAGGTCCGATACATACAGGGTCTTCATGGAAGGCCATTCCTTTCAGCAGACGCTCAGATGGTTTTGCTCAAATCATCCCAATCGATTTCGTCCTCGTCCACGAAGCCGCTCTCCTCCGCTTGAGCGATCAACCGGGCTTCCTCCGGCGTTACTTTGGTGAAATCCGGGTCCCAGGCACGGACCAGTTTCTTGATGAATTCAAAAGCAAAGCTCTGTTCGGATTCGGGCAGCATATCCAGCATCCGGGCTGCGTCCAACGCGATATCCGACATCATGATCCCTCCTACTTGTAAATGTCTCCTCGGTTTCCAATGTCGATCACAAAGAGTATTTCGATCTCGCTCTCCTCGCCGTATTTGAAGATGATGCGCCAGCCGCCGACGCGCAGCCGCTTTCGTCCGTCATTATACCCTTGCATGGGTTTGATATCCCCTATGGGCGGATCGAGCGTCAATCCCTGTATCGCCGTGCGAATACGTTCTACTGACTTTTTGTCCAGTTTACTCAGAAACTTAAGGGCATCTCTGGAGTATTTGATCTTCATGATCAAGACCTCCTTTTGAATATAGTCTATCAGATTCATGCGGCAAGGTCAATCGAAAGGACCGATTCAAGCGAAATCGCCCATATTATGGCAATCTTTGCGTTTTGCTTGACTAAAGCAGAGGGCTTCGTGGCGGGCATGGCGGCGAAGATGTTCGTCATCGCCGGGCCCGTGCTGGTCTACGGGCTCTCCGCCAGCGTGGTGTATGGGGTAGTGCTGGTGCTCTTCGGGGGAGCGGGGTAAGATGCAGTTTCGGGGAGGCGGCTGTGACGCCGCCTCCCCGAAAAGAAGTCAAGGAGGACCGTCCCCGGTGAGTCCTGTTTTCAACGCCCTGTACCCGCAATATTCCAGGGTGAATTCTACCGCCCATTATCATTCATCCGCAAAGAAAGGTTTCATTTGTTCATAGATCGTGTTGATATCTTCAACACTGATTTTTCCATTTGCTTTTGTGGAATAGTGATGGCCAAAGGCGGTATCACAATATGCGTTTCCATTGATTACAACCGGATTTTTGTATCTCGGTCTGACATGAATATGCAAATGTGGGCTTGGTGCCTGCTCCTTAAAAAAACTGTTCATCAGGCAACTCCAATTACAGTTATTTGCTCCAAAGACGGCTTTTAAGCATGATTCCAGTTTTTTAATCAACCTCAGCAGATCCTTCCCCTCTGCATCCGTGAGTTCCGCCAAAGAGCCGCAATGCCGTTTCATTACCAGAATACAGCGGCCGATATAATCTTGTTCATCAGCAAGGAAAGCAAACCAGAATTCGCTTTCGGACAACAGATACTTTTTATCCTGTTCAGACAATTGGCACCAACTGCATTCGTTCATTCTCTTTTCCCCAAATCCCCTGGCTCGCGCCAGTTGTCCAGAGACAGGCCTTCAATACCGGCAAAATCCCTGGTGTTGTCCGTCACCAGGGTAAAGCCCAAAGACTGGGCATGGGCGGCGATCATCTTGTCCCTATCCTGATTCTGTTTGTCCAGATGCTTCCGCCTCAGCTCTGCCAGAATCTTCCCGTAGTGTGTCGCTGCGTCCATATCAAAATCCAGAATGCTGATCCCGGCCAGAAAGCGGTTCAGCGCCTCGCTGTTTCGAGCCGGATCACTGCTGTTTACCACCCCGTAGACCAATTCCGCATAGGTGACAACAGAGATACACACGTCCCGTCCGACGTGGTCAGCCAGCCGCTTCGCGCAGGCGGAATCCGGGTGCCGGATGGAGAAGATCAGAATATTTCTGTCCAGCATGAACATTACAGTTCGATCCTCTCATTCGGCGCTTCCTCCGGACGTCCCTCTGCCATAAAGTCTGCCGTAAACGATTCCAGGCCGGAATAGAATGTCTCACGGATTGCGTCCTTGGGCGTGATCACCAGGGAACGGCCGACACGGTTTACAATAAGCTCTGTGTCCTCAAAGCGATACTCCTTGGGTATCCTGACAGCCTGACTTCGACCACTCATAAAGGGCCGAGTGGTGTGTATGATGCTTTCCAACGGGCTCACCTCCTAAGACTATAATATATCACGATATATTACATGTCAAGCAGATCGGTGAATGCTTGTTTTGTGTTTTCCTTGACTCAACCAGAGTGGCTGGCGGCGGGAATATCTGCAAAGACCTTCACGAACGCCGGACCGGCGATGGTCAGCGGCAGATGCCGAGTGCGCGCTTATTGAAAACCGGCCGTTTCAATGCTATAATTCGGTAAATTACCGATCAGCGAAAACGGACAGGGAGGCTGCCATGAAAAAGACGGAAAAGCCCGGGGCGCCAGGGCCGAAAAAGAGAACAGGCTTGAAGATGCTCTGCGGGATTATCGCCGCGGTCGTCCTCTTCCTCGGGGTGATCAACGTGATTCCGCCGAAAAAGGTAATGGACCGGAACCCCTTCGTCAAGGAAGCGGGGGCCCTGCCCATGATCGCCGCTCACCGGGGCGGCGGCGTGAGCAACCCGGAAAACACGCTGATGGCTTTCCGCGCCGCCGTCCATGAATACCATATCCAGATCTGCGAATCCGACCTGTGGATGACCCGGGACGGACGGCTGGTTTTCAGTCACGACGGCAGCATCAACCGCATGGCCTGCCCGGAGGGGGCGGAACCGGTGACCATCGCCGAGCACACGCTGGAGGAGCTGCGGACCTACAATATGGGCTACAACTTCCGGGATCCCGGGAGCGGGGAGTACATCTATCGGGATCTTTCGGAGGAGGAGCAGACGGCGCTGGGCCTCAAGATCCTGGAGTTCCACGAGCTGCTGGAGGAGTTCTGCCAATCGGACCCGGATCTCCTTTTCATCGTGGAGATCAAGAACGGGGGAGAGACCGGCTTCGCCGCGGCGGATCTCATCGACAGGACCCTGACTGAGCGCTTTCCCGCTTACAAATCCAATTTTGTCGTCGGCACCTTCCACCCGGAGATCGAGAAGTACCTGAAAAACGAACACCCCACCCTCATGCGCGGCGCTTCCACCTCCGGCGCGGCGAAGTTCATCCTCACCCAGCTCCTGCATGTGAATCTCCTGTCCGGCGCGGATTTCACCTGCCTGCAGATCCCCGTGGGATACAGCCTCAAGGGCTTCCGGCTGGATCTGACCCGGGACACGTATATCCGTCAGGCGCACAGGAGAAACATCGCGGTGCAGTACTGGACGATCAACGATGCAGATGAGATGCGCTTCCTCATCGAACGGGGCGTTGACGCCATCATGACCGACGATCCCCTGCTCCTGAAGCAGGTGCTGGCGGAATACGGCGGCTGAAATCGCAGCGCGCCGGGGAACGGAGATCGATCGGAACGATCCGGAAAACCCTCAAAGAAGAATCCATGCGGCATGTCCCCGTTGACGAAAAGGAGGAGACCGGCCATCAAAACCACGAAAACCGGGAAAACAGCGCGGGGCGGCAGGAACAAAAAGCGGCAGCAGAGATGGGTGATCGCTGCCGCCGTGTTCATGATCCTTGCGATCCTGGCGCTTCCCGAAGTCATCAGCGCGATCCGGGGCCGGACGCCCGTCCTGGGAACCGGTCCGTCCGCTGCGGGAGACTTCACCATCCCGGAGTATACCGGGTCGATCTACGCGGAGATCAACGGGAACGTTCCCTTTTTCCTGGAGTCGGACCTCACCACGGAGACCTATGAAGAGTACAGCCCCCTGGACAGCCTGGGCCGGTGCGGTCCCGCAATGGCCTGCCTTGGCCGGGAGACCATGCCGGATGAGGAGCGGGGCCCCATCGATATGATCCGGCCCTCGGGATGGCACACGGTCCGGTATGACGATCTGATCGAGGAAAAGTATCTGTATAACCGCTGTCACCTGATCGCCTATATGCTGACGGGGGAGAACGGCAACGAACGGAATCTGATCACCGGGACCCGGTATATGAACACCGCCGGCATGCTTCCCTTCGAGCTGGAGACCGCAAACTACATCCTCAATACCAGAAACCATGTGCTTTACCGGGTGACCCCCTGCTTCCGGGGAAAGGATCTGGTGGCGTACGGCGTGCTGATGGAAGCGTTTTCCGTGGAGGATAACGGACAGGGGATGTCCTTCAACGTGTTCGTCTTCAACGTCCAGCCCGGGATCGAGATCGATTACCGCACCGGGAACAGCAGACGGGGGTGACATATCACGGGGAAAACCGGAAGAGAAACGGAGGAACGAATATGTACGGAGCAATTCTGGGGGACATGATCGGAGCGCCTTATGAGTTTGACAGAGGAAACAAAACCAAAGACTTCCCTCTGTTCTGCGCAGCTTCCCAGTTCACCGACGATACCGTCATGACCATCGCAGTGGCCGAGGCCTTGCTGGACAAATACCGGCTGGGAGACGACGCACTCCGGCAGGCTTTGGTGGATTCCATGAGAAAATGGGGCAGGAAGTATCCTGGCGCAGGATACGGCGCAAAGTTCATCCGCTGGCTCGGCAAAAAAGATCCCAAACCTTACGGCAGCTACGGCAACGGTTCCGCCATGCGGGTGTCCGCAGCGGGCTGGCTCTATGAGGACCTCAGGGAGACCCGCAGGATCGCTCAGCTCACCGCCGAGGTCACGCACAATCATCCGGAAGGGATCAAAGGGGCGGAAGCGACGGCCGCTGCGATCTTCCTGGCCAGGACCGGGAGCAGCAAGAATGAGATCCGGGACTGCATCGTTCGGGAGTTCGGCTATGATCTTTCCCGCAGCTGTGATGAGATCCGGCCCGGGTATCACCACGTTGAAAGCTGCCAGGAGACCGTGCCGGAAGCCATGACCGCCTTTCTGGAAGGGTCGGACTTTGAGGACGTGATCCGGACGGCCGTTTCCCTGGGCGGCGACTGCGATACGCTCACCTGCATTGCCGGAAGCATCGCGGAAGCGTTCTACGGTGTACCGGCGCCTATGGAGTTGGAATGCAGGGACAGGCTCCCGGCGGCCATGATCAGCGTGCTTGACCGTTTTGACATTGCCAGAGGCAGATAACCATATTCGCCTGATCCTAAAGGGCAAGGGATACATTCAGGGAGGCGGCATTTCTGCCGCCTCCCTGTAAAAATGATGGAAAGCCCGCGGGTCCCGGCCCTTTTTCCCGGGCAAGGCCCTTATCCCAGGGCCAGCTCGAATCTTCGGCGAAAAGCCTCGGAGGCCAGATCTCCCACGTGGGCCATGGTGCTGCGCAGCCCCTCCAGGGCGGTGGGTCCCACGTCGTCGTAGAAATAGACGTTATGGGGCAAGTGTTCCGTAAACGTCATGTTTTCCAGCGTGTAGACCGGCGCATCGTCAAAGGCCCTGGCCATGCTCACCGCAAGGAGCAGATCCTCTTCCGCTTTTTCCGGCTGCCCGGCCTTGTCCCGGATGACCGCCAGCAGCAGGTAGAGCAGACTGATGAGCTTGTCCACAAAAGAACGCCGATCCGGGTCTTCTTTCGCCCTGTTCAGATGGCCGATGGCCTGCTCCGCCGCCCGGATGCCCCGGGCCGGATCCCCGGTCACCAGGTAATAGAAGATGTATCCGAACATGATGGTGGCGCTTTCGCTGAGATTGTTCAGGAACGCTCTTTCGATGAACGGGATGCCTTCCTCGGGCTTCCGTTCATCCCAGATCTGTACCAGACCGATATTCGCATCGTTGATCCCGCCCAGGTTGTTCTTTTTGTATTCCTCCACGGCCTTGCAGAAGTCCTTCAGGGAGGCATAGCACCCGGCGATCTCGTTCCGCAGGCTCACTTCGCTGATCTCCGGATCCCGGTTCTGGGAGATCAGCTCCACGGCGTGCCGGTACAGCTCCAGCGCCCGCCGCAGACCGGGCTCGTCCTGGTGCAGGACGCCGAAGCGTTTCCAGATGGACGCGGCGCCCAGCACGGTCCGGAAATGGTTGGGGAATTTTCTCAGCGCCTTTTCGTATTCCGCCTGCAGCTCCTCAAAGGAGACCCGGTTCACCAGGGCTTCGATCCGGTCTGCCTCCTCGTCGGCGTTGGATCCGCGCATGGAAAAGCCGATCAGAGCATCCACCGAGACACGAAATAGTTCGGCCAGTTCCATGAGATATCCGAGGTCCGGTTCAGAACCGCCTCTCTCCCACTTGGAAACCGTTCCCAGGGTGATCCCGAGTCTCTCGGCAAGCTGCTCCTGAGTAAGTCCCATACTTTTTCGATATTCACGGATATTTTCAGCCAGTTGATTCTCCATGCTGTCCCTCCGGACCTTGCCGCCTTCACCGGCATATTCTTTACAGCGATCGCATTCGTCATGACTGCGTCCTCCTTCCCGGCTTTTTGCGGCCGGATCATCTGAACTGCCATCATCATAATCGATCTCCGGGCTCCATTGAACACCCAATTCGTATAATTTGTCAAATTATTTTTCTACGAAACGTAGAATTACGCCGTGCAATCTTCGGGAGGCTCCTTTCACAAGGAGCCTCCCGGCGTTCTGGGACTGCCAGGGGATCACCACCGCTTGCCGCCGGGCTGGCCGCCTTGCTCGCCGCCGAAGCCCCCGGGCTGGCCGCCCATCATTCCGCCGCCCATCATCTGGTTTGTTACCTGATCGGTCTCCTGCCCGTTGACGATGAGGGTGCCGCCGGTATAGGTGCAGCTGCCGTCGTAATCGAAGGGGGACTGGCCGGTGACGTCGATGGTGCCGCCGGTGATGATCAGATCGCCGTTGGAGTCGATGCCGTCCGTGTCGCCCGCGCCCATGACGATGGTGAGTTCCCCGCCGCTGATCTCGATCTTCACGCTCAGGGCCTTGGATTTCCGCCCGGCGTTGATGCCGTCGTCCGAGGCGCTGATGCCGATCACGCCGCCGTTTATGATGACCTGGGTGGCCTCCATGCCCTCCGAGGCGCTGACGGTGAGGGTCCCGCCGTTCACGGTCAGGGAGGTGGCTGCGTGGACGCCGTCGTCCCCGGCCCGGATGGTGAAGCTGCCGCCCTCGATCACGATGCTGCCGGCGGTATCGTCGTCGTTGTCCTCCGCGTGGAGCCCGTCGCTCCCGGCCTCCAGGACGTATACGCCGTCATAGGCGCAGATGCTGTCGTGGGCCTTCAGGGCGGTGTCGGAGGCGGAGACGTTCCAGGCGCCCCCGGTGAGCTTCAGATCGTCGTTGGTGCGGACGCCGTCTGCGGCGGAGCGCACGGTCACGGAGCCCAGGCCGTTCAGCACCAGATCGTCCCGGGAGTAGATCACGGCGTCCTCGTCGCCGCTGAAACTGCCGCTGACAGCGAGGGTATTCTCGCTGCCCTCGGCGGAGGTGAGGAAGACCTTGTCGGCGTTCTCCACCAGGATGCAGGGCTTATCCGCGTTCACGATGCTCAGGCCTTCCAGCACCAGCTGGACCTTGTCCTCGTCCCCGGCGTCCACCACCACCTGGGCCTCCCTGGCGCTGCCGCTCAGGACGTAGACTCCGGCTTCGGTGAGGGTCACCGTATCCCCGTCGGCCACGGTGACGGCGGCGGCCTCGCTCAGATCCGGGGTCTGGCTGAGATCCCGATCCGTGAACAGGTCCTCCGTTTCGGCGGAGACCGCCGAGGGAGTCGCCGCCGGGGCGGTGACCCCAGCCGGGGTGACGGCGGATCCGGTCTGGGCCGTGGCCGCCGGGGCCGCGGCGGAGGAGGTATGGCTGGAGACCACGGTCCCGCAGCCGGTGAACAGGACGGCCGCCGTCAGGATCAGAGCGGCCAGGCTTCCCGCAAGGATTTTCTTCTTCATTGGATCGTCCTCTCTTTCCAAAAGAATTATAACTGATTTGTCTGCTCCGGGTAAGGCAGGATGGAAATTTCCAGATTGCCGTTTCGGATGCGCAGCTCGTCGATAAAGGCCTTTTCCTCCGCCGGGTCCTTCATCCGGATCCGGTAGGACAGGCGGAACATGCTCCCCATGCCGGTGGTCTTCACGCCGCTGGGCTCCGCCTTGCTCAGATAGCGCCCGAAGGCTTCATCGAAGGCGCCGGAGTACTCCAGGGTCTCCGGGACGGTGATGCGCAGGAGCTTGTCCTGAGCCCTGCCCCGGTGCTCGAAGAGGGAGACCCGGCTGAGGACCAGGAACAGGAGGGCCATGCCCAGCAGGAGGATGACGCCGTAGGCGAGGTAACCCATGCCGAAGGCGATGCCGGAGCCCATGGCTGCCAGGATGGCGGCGATCTCGTCCGCGCTGCCCTGGGCGGAGCGGAAGCGGATCAGGCCGAAGGCCCCGCCGATGGCGACTCCCGCGCCGATGTTGCCGTTCACGAAGGTGATCACGGCGGCGACTACGAAGGGGATCAGAGCGCACACGGTGAAAAAGCGCTTCGAGGACCCCACCCGGAAGCTCATGATCCAGGAGTAGAGCAGACCGGAACCGAGGGCGGCGGCGGCCATCAGGAAGAACTGGGCCGGGGTCACCGCGGCGGAATAGATGGAATCGAACATCTTGCATTCTCCTTTCTCATGCGGCGCCGAGCCAATGCGGCGCCGGGAACACGATCGTGGTTTCGTTCTTTTTTGCCAGCTCCCGCTTCCAGGCTTCCCCGTATTTGGAGAAGCTGCTTTTGAAGATCCCCTCCCGGCTGAGGATCCCGGAGAGCCAGAGGGGCATGGCCCCCTGGACCTTGATCTCCAGGATGCTCCGGCCTTCCTCCAGCAGGGGGATCCCCTCCAGGGAGGAGGTGAGATCCAGGTCCTCCGTCCGGTATCTGGGCCGCCGGTCGATGGTGAGCCGCAGGTCCCCGCCGGGCTGGAAGTAGGCCGTGCGGTCGTAGACGATGAGGCAGGCGGGCCGCAGACCGGGATAATGGTCCCGGAAGTAGGCGAGCTCCCGGCCGATCTGTCCGTCCCCCGTGACCTCCTCTCCCGCGAAGAAGCGCTCCGCCCGGGGAACGGTGGTCTGGACCCGGCGCTTGTAGACGACGCCGTCGTATTTCCGCTTCAGCTCCAGATACACGGGAGAATCCTTCGTTGCCAGACCGTAGGAGCGCAGGCGGAGCTTTTCCTTGAATATGGGCTTTTCCAGGCTGGCCCGGATGAGCCGGGCGTCCGGGGTATCATAATAGAGGGACGCGATGGAGGTGAGGCCGAAGGCGTCGGCCTCCATATATCCCTCCAGCCGCTCCGGGAGCCGGTCCGTTTGGCTCCCGTCCAGCAGGTATTTCAGTTCGAAGCGCTGCATCACGCTGATCGCCATGTCTTTCGCCTCCGTTCCTTTGATGGCTCGAGTGTAGCCCGGAAAGATTGAGAGAGGATTGAAGAAGGATGAAAAAATCTTCAACACTATTTCAATGATCGGCGGTATAATGAAAGCAGAAAACCGTTCCCGGCAGGGAACGGCCGAAAGCGGGGGAAGGGAATGAAGATCCTGATCGTGGAGGACGAGGAAGGCCTGCGGGAGGCGCTGGTCCGCACCCTCACGGGGGAAGGATATCTGGCCGACGGCGCCGCGGACGGGGAGGAGGGCTATCAGCTCATCTGCTCCGGCCTGTATGATCTCGTCCTGCTGGACATCATGCTGCCTGTGTACGACGGGCTGGAGGTCCTGCGCCGGATCCGGAAGCAGGGCTTTGAGGTGCCCGTGATCATGCTCACCGCCCGCAGCACTCTGGAGGACAAGGTGGGGGGCATGGACCTGGGGGCGGACGACTATCTCACCAAGCCCTTCGCCATGCCGGAGCTGCTGGCGCGCATCCGCATGGTCACCCGCCGGGGAGCGGGCACCGCCGCCGACCCCCGCCTGAAGGCCGGGGACCTGTATCTGGATACCCAGACCTATACCCTGTCCTCGGCGTCCGGCAGCCGCAGCGTCCGCCTGGGGGCCAAGGAATACCAGCTCATGGAATACCTGATGCGCAACGCGGACCGGGTCCTTTCCCGGGAGCAGATCACCCAGCGAGTCTGGGGCTACGACGCGGACGCGGAATACAATAATGTGGATGTGTACGTTTCCTTCCTGCGGAAGAAGATGAAATTCGTGCAGACCCGGGCCCGGATCACCGCGGTACGGGGCGTGGGCTATGAACTGGAGGCGGAGGAATGATCGGCAGTCTGCGGCGGAAGGTCTTCTGGAGCATCCTCCTCAGCGCGGCGGGGGTGCTGCTGGCGATCCTCCTGGCGATCAACGTTCTGAAGCTGGCGCAGACGGCGTCCAGGACGGAATCGATCCTGGATTCCGGCCGGATGCTGCTGGAGCCGGAAGGCGGACCGGAGCACGGGCGGGGAAATGAGCGGGACGGCAGGGACAAGTCCGAGCTGATCCGTTCCGTTTCCCAGGATGAGCTGGGGGCGGCGCTGCTTTCGGAGGAGGGAGCGGTGACCGTCCGGATCGGCTGCACGGAGCAGATGGACGGGGAGACCCTGGCCGCCGTCGCCGAAGCCGCCCTGGCGGATCCCGATGGAAAGGGCCGCGCCTTGGGATGGAGCTATCGGACCGTTTCCCGGGAGGAGGGAACGGGGGTCATCCTGCTGAACGCCGCCTCACTGCGAAGGGAGATCCGGGAGTCGGTCCTGCTCTCCCTGGCGGCCTTCGCCGCCGCCTGCTGCCTGTTCGCGCTGCTGGCCCGGCTCCTGGCCCGGGCCATCGTCCGGCCGGTGGAGGAGAACATGCAGATGCAGAAGCGCTTCGTGGCGGACGCCAGCCATGAGCTGAAGACGCCGCTGACGGTGATCGACGCGAACGCCTCGGTCCTGGAGCAGTCCGTAGGCCGGAACAAATGGCTGGACTATATCAAGGAGCAGACGGGGCGGATGTCGGAGCTGGTGAACGAGCTGCTGCAGCTCTCCAACCTGGAGGAGGCCCGGGAAAGCGGCGGACCGCAGCCCAGGGAGCGGTTCGACGCGGCGGAGGCGGTGATGTCCGCAGCGCTGCCCTTTGAGAGCGTGGCCTTCGAGCGGGGCGTCGGGCTGGAGACGGAGACGCCGGATGCCCTGGATATGCTGGGGAACCGGAAGGAGCTGGAGCAGCTGGCGGCGATCCTCATCGACAACGCGGTGAAGCATGCCGCGGAGGGGGGGACGGTCCGGGTCTCCCTGAGGAAGGCTCCGGCGCATGGCGGCCGGAAGGCGGCTCCGGAGCTGGAGCTGCGGGTGGCCAATCCCGGAGAGGAGATCCCGCCGGAGGCGCTGCCCCACCTGTTCGACCGCTTTTACCGGGTGGACGAGTCCCGGGTCCACAAGGCCGGGAGTTACGGCCTGGGCCTGGCCATCGCCAAGGGTCTGGCGGAAAAGAACGGAGGCAGCATCACCGCCTCCTCCCAAAACGGGCTCACGGAGTTCACGCTGCTGCTGCCCCTGAATTGAAAGAAACCGGCCGGTCCGCCATGGCGGACCGGCCATTGAGGGTGTCGACAAAGTATTGTCGACACCCTTCGAATCGGACCCGCTTCGCTGGGCTCCGA
>JAEEGH010026133.1_pt1 | contig 11654 bp, 8 predicted proteins | sample 9134181 | NCBI WGS metagenome assembly JAEEGH01 (sample SAMN16246544, study PRJNA631951) | gut metagenome | biome: gut microbiome; feature: rumen; material: DP-attached | host: Bos | place: Iran: Karaj | collected 2018-10 | reverse complement strand
GGAAAAGCTGAAGATCGAGCTGATATTCCAGCGATAACGGGAGGAACGAACCCATGTACTATTTTTCCGATACCCCCTACCGCCGCTTTTCGGAGATACGGGAAGCGGCCCTGAAGGGCGAGGTCCGCCTCAGCTACAACCGGGCGACTGCCATCCGCGTCGCCAGCGAGCGGCGCAAGAGCTTCGCCCTGCTGTATCTCTATATCCCCGCCATCACAGCCGTCGTCCTGTATATCCTCACCCTGTATCTTCCCATCCCCAAAACGGTGATCCTCTTTGCCCTGGCCGGGCTGGTGCTCTATCCCTTCGTGCCCTATGTCAGCCGCATCATGCTGCTTGCGGGGGTGCTGCTGATCTTCCTGCCCATCCTGTTCCTGCGGGAGTCCATGTGGATCCTGGCCATCGGCGTGGGGCTCCTCGTCATCCGTTTCACCTATGACCTCTGGTGGCTGTTCATCTCCCGGGCGGCGGACCGGGCGCTGCTGGAAAACGAGGCCGTGTTCGAAGCGGAGTGGAAACAGAAAACCGTCGCCCTCCAAAGCGACGACGACGGGAGCTATTACATGTTCGGCAAGACCCGGCCCGAAAAGCAGAAGAAGGATAAAAAGGACAAGAAGGAAGACAAGACCGAAGAAAGCGAAAAGAGCAAATAACCAGAGGGCGTGCTGCAAAAAAGCAGCACGCGCTCAGCCTGTAGACAAACCCTTTTGACGGAGTTTCGATAAGCATGGGGGATTTGTGAAGGGGGACGGGAATCCCCCTTCACGTTATATCCTTGCAAAATCAGAATGCAATTCTGATTTTGCGTCTCAAGCTGTCGACACTTTGTCGACAGCTTGAGGCCGCCGGGATCATCACGGCGGCCTTACGCTATGTCTTTACTATATCTTTTACTTTCTGGTCAGGGTCCCGAATATGCCGCGGACGATGCTGCCGCTGATCTCCCGCCCGACGCCGTTGACGATGCTGTTGAAGGCGCTGTTGGCCGCCCGTTTGCCCACACCGAGATTCTTGCCGGTGGGACGACGGATGGTGCTGCTGATGACGCTGGTGGTGGCGCTCTTGGCAGCATTTGCGGTGATCCGTTCCGCCTTTTTCAGGGTCTGGCCTTTTTTCTTATCTGCGGCTTTCTGTGCAGCGGCAGCTTCTTTTTCTGCTGCTTTCTGCGCAGCAGCCGCCTCTTTTTCCGCGGCCTTTTGAGCAGCGGCGGCCTCTTTAGCTGCCTGCTGTTCTTCCTTTTCCCGTTCCAGCTCCTCCTGGGCTTCCTCCGCCCTGGCAGCCAGGATCTCATAGGCGGATTCCCGGTCTACCGGCGTATCGTACCGATCCCCGATGCCATCCCGGGCGATGGCTTCGGCGCGTTCTTCCTCGCTGATGCTCCCCATGCGGCTTTGCGGCGGCAGGATGAAGCTGCGCTCCACCGCCATCGGGCTGCCGTCGGCGGAGAGGAAGGAAACGAGCGCTTCGCCTGTGCCCAGCTCCATGATGGCGTCCAGCGTTTTGAACGCCGGATTGGGGCGGAAGGTCTCGGCCGCAGTTTTCACTTTCTTCTGCTCCGCAGGCGTATAGGCCCGCAGGGCATGCTGCACGCGGTTGCCCAGCTGGGCGAGGATGTCCCCCGGCAGGTCCGTGGGGCTCTGGGTGATGAAATACACACCGACGCCCTTGCTGCGCACCAGGCGCACGATGAGCTCGATCTTTTGCAGCAGCGCCTTGGGCGCTTCGTTGAAGAGGAGATGCGCTTCATCGAAGAAGAATACGATCTTCGGCTTGGTCAGATCCCCGGCTTCCGGCAGGTTCTCATAGAGCTCGGAGAGCATCCAGAGAAGGAATGTGGAATAAAGCGCCGGATGCTGGAACAGCTTGACACAATGGAGAACGTTGATCCAGCCGCGCCCGTCATAGGTGGTCTGCATCCAGTCCTTCACTTCAAAGGCAGGCTCCCCGAAGAACAGGTCGCCTCCCTGATCCTCCAGGGCGACCAGGCTGCGGATGATGGCGCTCACAGACTGCGAAGCGATATTCCCGTATTCCAGGCTCAGCTCCTTGGCATTCTCGGAAATGAAGCGCAGCATGGCCTTCAGATCCTTCAGGTCCAGAAGCAGGAGGCCGTTTTCGTCGGCAACGCGGAAGGCGATGTTGAGGACCCCTGTCTGGGTCTCGTTCAGGCCCAGGACGCGGGCCAGGAGCAGAGGACCCATATCGCTGATGGTGGTGCGGATCGGGTGGCCGCCTTCTCCGTAAACATCCCAGAAGCGGGTGGGATAGGACTGATATTTCCAGCCCTCGATGGCGAAACGGGCGATGCGCTTCTGCATATCCTCCGTATCCTTGCCGGGGGCCACCATGCCGCCCAGATCGCCCTTGACATCCGCGAGGAACACGGGCACGCCCATGTCGGAGAAGCTCTCCGCCATGACCTTCAAAGTGATGGTCTTGCCGGTGCCGGTAGCGCCGGCGATGAGGCCGTGCCGGTTGGCTTTATCGGGCTCGATGCACACCTTTTCGCCGTTTACGGATCTTGCGATCCAGAGTTTTCCGTCCTGATACATGGTCATTCCTCCCGTACCGATTTCTTTTCTTATTTATACCGCCTTTTCGCCCATATTGCAAGTGCGGGACGCAGAAAGCCCCGGCAGGATCGCTCCTGCCGGGGTTTACCACCTATCAGGGTCATCTGCAAACGAGCTGTCCGTCGGTTACGTCAATGGTGATGGTGTCCCCGGCGCTCAGTTCATCGGCCAGGATCTTCCGGGCAACCAGGGTCTCCACCTTGCCCTGCAGGAACCGCTTCAGAGGCCGCGCGCCATAGGCCGGATCATAAGCATTGTCGATCACATAGCTCTTGGCCGCATCCGTGATCTCCAGGCCCAGGGACTTCTCTGCCAGACGGTTCTTCAGAGATTCTGTCAGGATATCGATAATACCCGTTAGATTGTCCTTCGTCAGCGGGCGGAAGCAGATCGTCTCGTCCAACCGGTTCAGGAATTCCGGACGGAAGCAGCGGCGAAGCTCTCCCATGACGGCGTTCATGGCGTCCTCCCGGATCGTACCGTCCTCCGTCACGCCGTCCAGCAGATACTGGCTGCCAAGGTTGCTGGTGAGGATGATGACCGTGTTTTTGAAGTCCACCGTGCGCCCCTGGGAGTCCGTGATCCTGCCGTCGTCCAGGATCTGAAGCAGGATATTGAAAACGTCGGGGTGCGCCTTTTCCACCTCGTCGAAGAGGACCACGCTGTAAGGCTTTCTGCGGACGGCTTCCGTCAGCTGGCCGCCCTCGTCATAGCCCACATATCCCGGAGGCGCTCCGATCAGACGGCTGACGGAGAACTTCTCCATATACTCCGTCATGTCGATGCGCACCATACTGTGTTCATCGTCAAAGAGACATTCCGCCAGGGCTTTTGCCAGCTCCGTCTTGCCCACGCCCGTAGGCCCCAGGAAAAGGAAGCTGCCGATGGGCCTGTTGGGGTCCGCGATACCGGCGCGGGAACGAAGGATGGCCTCCGTCACTTTCTGCACGGCTTCGTCCTGGCCCACCACCCGTTTGTGGATCACCTTGTCCAGCTGCAGCAGCTTCTGCCGCTCGCTTTCCATCAGCTTGGACACCGGGATCCCCGTCCATTTGGCAACGATGTCGGCGATCTCCTCCTCCGTCACCGTATCGTGGACAAGGCTGGCATCCTTCTTTGCCTCCCCCGCTTCTTCCGCTTCCTTCAGCTTTTGTTCCAGGGCAGGCAGATCGGAGTATTTCAGCTTGGCCGCCGTCTCGTATTCGTAGCGCAGCTGGGCGTTTTCGATCTCGCCCTTCACCCGCTCGATCTCGCTCTTGAGGGTCTTGACGGATTCCACGCTGTCCTTCTCCCGCTCCCAGCGGGATTTCATCTCATTGAACAGGTCCCGCTGTTCCGCCAGCTCCGCGCGGAGTTTGCTGAGCCGGTCCATAGACAGCTGATCCGTCTCTTTTTTCAGGGCCATTTCCTCGATCTCCAGCTGCATCACCTTGCGGCGCACATCGTCCAGCTCGGAGGGCATGGAGTCGATCTCCGTCCGCAGCTTGGCGCAGGCTTCGTCCACCAGGTCGATGGCCTTGTCCGGCAGGAACCGGTCGCTGATATAGCGATTGGAAAGAGTTGCAGCCGCCACCAGTGCGCTGTCGTGGATACGAACGCCGTGGAACACCTCGTAGCGTTCCTTCAATCCCCGCAGGATGGAGATGGTATCCTCCACCGTGGGTTCGTCCACCATGACGGGCTGGAAGCGCCGCTCCAGAGCAGCGTCTTTTTCGATATACTTCCGGTATTCATCCAGGGTGGTCGCGCCGATGCAGTGCAGTTCGCCCCTGGCCAACATGGGCTTCAGCAGGTTTCCCGCATCCATGCTGCCCTCGGTGCGCCCCGCGCCCACAATGGTATGCAGCTCGTCGATAAAGAGCAGAATCTTCCCTTCACTCTTTCTGATCTCCTCCAGTACAGCCTTCAGACGTTCCTCAAATTCGCCGCGGTACTTGGCACCGGCGATCAAGGCGCCCATATCCAGGGAGAAGATGGATTTGTCCTTCAGTCCTTCCGGCACGTCGCCCCGGACGATACGCTGGGCAAGGCCTTCCGCGATGGCGGTCTTGCCGACGCCGGGTTCGCCGATCAACACGGGGTTGTTCTTCGTCTTGCGGGAAAGGATGCGGATGACATTTCGGATCTCCGCGTCTCTGCCGATGACCGGGTCCGGCGTCTGTTCCCTGGCGCGTTTGACCAGATCCGTTCCGTATTTGGAAAGGGCGTCGTAAGTGCTTTCCGGATTGTCGCTGGTGACGGGGGACGTCTTCACCTGGCTGAGAGCCTCCGCAAAGGCGGCCTTGCGAATGCCGTGATCGCTGAGTATCCTGCGGATCGCCGCCGTCGGCGCGGCAAAAATGCCCAGCATCAGGTGTTCCACGCTGAGATACTCATCGTGCATGGAATCCCCGGCCTTTTCTGCGGCCCGCAGCACCCGGTCCGTCTCCTGGGAGATATAGACTTTCCCGTCCGCGCCGCCGACCTTCGGCAGCTTTTCGATCTCCTCTTTCAGCTCGGCAAGGATGGCATCGTTGTCGGCCCCCAGCTTGCTGAACAGGGACGGGATCAGCCCGTTATCCTGGTCCAGCAGGCCATAGAGGATATGCTCCGGTGTGATATATTGGTTGTGGTATTCCTCTGCCATATTCTGAGCGGCTTTCAGGGTCTCCACGGTCTTCTGCGTGTATTTGTTGCTGTCCATGATTTTCGCCTCCTTAAATCAGCAGGCTGCTTGCCTGCATATGCGCGGCATACTGCCGTTCCGCATCCACGGCGCTCAGTCTGCCGGACAGACAGCCTTTCAATAGTCTGTCGAATAAACGAACATATGCCGAAATGGCTTCCGCCAGTTCCTTCGCGCTGCATTCCCTGTCTGGCACGGATATGCTGCGGACGAAGCGCCCGTCAGAAAGCATGCTGGAAATGCCGTGCCCCAGCTTCGGTGCGAGGTAAGCATTTTCCAGCTGCTGCCACAGGCCGAAGAAACGGGCCATTGCAGCCAGAAGCTCTGCCGACTGGGTGCGGTATGACACCGTGAGCTCCCCGATGGAATCGTCACCGCCGCGATACAGCTCCACTTCATATTTCACCGTAGGCCGATATTTATAGTCCAGCGCGCTTTTCATAGACATGCTGAGCGCATTGGGAGTGAACATCGGCACCAGTTCCGGATCCGGCCGGAACAGGGATTCCATAGCCCGGAGGACCTCCGCGATCCTGCGTTCCGGCGTCATCAGATCCAGCTGCTCCGCCAAGAGCTGATTCACAAGGGCGCTGCGGCTGCATCCCCGCCGGTGCGCCAGCTGATCCACAGCGCGAACCACATCTTCGTCCAGCAGCAGACTGTACAGCGTCTTTTTCACTTTGCCATACACCTCTCCTTCTGTCAGGATCATCCTAGCACATCGCATTTCTTTTGTCAAGCACATTATATAATTTTTATTACGAGTTTTATAAGTCATTTTCGTCCACAAGAATACCCGGCGTCTTCTGACGCCGGGTTTGTCTCTTATCTGTTCCAGGCTTTTTAAGTGAGTGCGCGCAGATAGGCGGCAGCAGAGCGAAGCCCATCCACCGCTGCGGAAACGATGCCTCCGGCCCAGCCTGCGCCTTCCCCGCAGGGGTAAAGCCCTGCGATGCCCACCGCCTGCCGGTCGTCGCCCCGAAGGATGCGCACGGGTGAGCTGGAGCGGGTCTCCGGCGCCGTCAGCACCGCTTCTGGATCGGCAAAGCCGCGGAGCTTTCTGTCCAGCAGGGGCAATGCTGCGCGCATGGGTTCTGTGATGACCCTCGGAAGGACCTGATCCACATCCCCGAAGCGAACGCCGGGCAGATAGCTGGGTTTGATCCGGCTGCCCGCAGCGGTGGAACGGTTTGCCAGGAAATCCCCCACGGTCTGGACAGGAGCGGCATAATCTCCCCCGCCGTACTGAAAAGCCCGCTGTTCCAGGCTCCTTTGCCAGCGCATGCCGCCAAGGGGGTCTTTTTCCGGGAACTTATCCGGTTTCAGAGAGACCAGCAGAGCGCTGTTGGCATTCTCCCCCGCTCTTCCCGAATAACTCATGCCATTTGTGACGACTCCGCCTTCCTCTGACGCTGCGGCCATCACATAGCCGCCGGGACACATGCAGAAGGTATAGACCCCCGTTCCGTCCGGCAGATGGACCGCCAGTTTATACGGTGCGGGGCCCAGGGCAGCATGACCGGCAAATGCGCCGTACTGCGCCTGGTCGATCCTTCGCTGCAAATGCTCGATGCGCACCCCCATGGCGAAGGGCTTCGGCTCCATGGCTGCGCCGCGTCCCAGGAGCATTTCAAAAGTATCCCTGGCGCTGTGGCCTACCGCAAGAAAGAGGGCGTCACAATCCAGCTTTTCCTCTCCCGATGCAGACTGCACGGTGACGGTGCGCAAGCTGCCGTTTTTCACAAGGATATCCGTTACTCTTGTGCCAAAACGGATCTCGCCGCCCAGAGAAAGGATGCGCCGCCGGATATTCGCCACCACCTCTGCCAGAACGTCGGTTCCCACATGGGGTGCGGCGTCCCAGAGGATACGCTCCTGAGCGCCGAATTCCGCAAAGCGCCGAAGGACATAATGGGCTTCCGATCCGCCGATGCCCGTATTCAGTTTCCCATCGGAAAAGGTCCCGGCGCCCCCTTCCCCGAACTGTACGTTGCACTCCGTATCCAGGATGCCTTTCTCCCGGAACAGCCGGACTTTTTCCCGGCGTTCCTCCACCTTTTGTCCCCGTTCCAATACGATGGGCTTGAGTCCTGCCTCAGCCAGTGCCAGGGCAATGAACATACCCGACGGGCCAAACCCTGCAATCAGCGGCCTGAGTCCGGGCTCTCTGCCTGGCTGCGGCAGAGAATACTCCCGCTCCGGCGGCGCGGAAAGGGCCGCTGCCGTCTCCCGGGCCAGCGCGTCTTCCTCTTCCACGGCAACATCGACGGTGTAAAGGAGACGGACGCGGTCCCGCTTCCTGGCGTCGATGCTGCGGCGGACGATATGCAGCTGCTTCAGCTCCGACGGTTTGAGGCCCAATGCGGCGGCTGCCTTCTTCCGCAGCTGATTCGGTTTGTCTTCATCCGGTGTCAGGATGATATCCCTGATCCGCAGCATATCACACCTCGGCGGCATTTCTGCCCGCCAGGGCGCCGCTGGACCAGGCCCATTGCAGATTGTATCCGCCGCAGTCCCCGTCGATATCCAGCACCTCACCGCAGGCATAAAGCCCAGGACAAAGCCTGCTTTCCATGGTTTCGGCATCGAATTGGGAGGTCAGGATACCCCCCACCGTGACCTGGGCGTTCGCCGGGCCCATGTCTCCGATTATTGGAAACTCGAAGCGCTTTGCCAGTCCGGCCAGCTTTTGCGCCGTCTTTTCGTTCAATTCCCCGATGCTGGATGACGCCTTGATCCCGGCGGCAGCCACCAGGACCCTGCCCACCCGGTTTTGTACCGTTCCAAGGAACACGTCGCTCATGAGGAGCTGGGGCGTACTCCGCGCGCGCGCCAGGAGCATTTCCGCCAATTCCGCGGCGTCCAAAGCGCGCAGGAGGTCCAGCGCGACGACCGTGCCGGGTTCGGCAAGGGCCTCCCTCGATATTTCAAAGATGGCCGGACCTGAGAGACCGTAATCCGTAAACTGCACTTCCCCCGCGGAAGCGGCTGCCGTTTTGCCCCGGCGCAGCACCGTGACGCCCGCGTCCGCCCGGATCCCCTTGAGGCTCCGGCAGGCCGGATTATCGGAGCGCAGCTGCACAAGGCTCCAGCGAAGCGGCGTGCAGGTATGCCCTAAGCCTTCCAGCAAACGATACCCCAGCTTCGTGCCGCCGAAGCGTTCTCCGGCCATACCGCCGCAGGCGACGATCACTTTGTCCGCCTCGAAAGAGCCGCCCTGCCAAACAAGGCGAAATCCGTGCTCTCTCTTCTCGATCCTGGTTATCTCACAGTCCGTATGGAGCGTGACGCCTGCCGCCTCCATGGCAAAACGCAGCACATCCACCACGCTGCCCGCTGTGTCGGACAGGGGATAGACCCGCCCGCCGGATTCCGTCACCGTCACCAGGCCAAGTCTGCGAAATATGGCCAAAGTCTCCCCCACTCCGAACTTATCCAGTGCAGGCGCGCTGAAACCGCTGTCTGATCCGTGATAGGAGGCCGGTCCAACATTCCGATTGGAGAGATTGCAGCGTCCGTTGCCGGTGACGGCCAGCTTTCGCCCGACCCGGTTCTGACGCTCAAAAACAGAAACCGCGGCGCCGCGGGACGCAGCCTCAACACTGGCCATCATCCCGGCGGCGCCGCCGCCGATCACCGCGATCGTGATCATTATATTCCTCCTCAAAGATTCTCCAGCGGCAGGGCGAGCTTCACGGCAAAGCCGTCGCACGCGTCGATCTGAAAATGGCCGCCTGCCTTTTCCGCGTAGCTCCGCAGATGCTGAAGGCCGAATCCCTCCTCGGGCATGGCCTCCGGCGCATTCCCGTCATTCCAGACCTCGATGGCGATGTCATTCTTGTCCACTCCGGCCTTCAGGCGGAAATGATGTGCGTTTCCGTGCTTCATGCCGTTGGTCACACATTCCTGCACCATGCCGTAAAGGAAGCTGACGCGCTCGCTGCTCATGGGGGTATCCGAAACGTCTTTCAGGCCGGAGAAATCCGCTTCTATGTAAATGTCCGAATCCTGCTCCGTCTGGCGGCAGCACAGGGTCAGCAGCTTTTCCAGCTCCTGAACGTCCATAACGTTCTGATCGTTCATCATCCGGACGCTGTTGCGGATGATGTCCATGCTCTCCCGCATGCGGGCAATGGCCCGGTCCGTCTTTTCATCGGCCTCTTCCGGCTGCTTGGGCCGCTGCATTTTCGCGGCTTCCAGGGCGAAGATGGCGGCAGTGATGGTGTGGCCCACGCTGTTGTGGATATCCCGGCTGATGCGCTCCCGCTCCTGCATGCGTCCGCGGAACTCCGCCGTTTCCTTTTCCAGGGAAAGCATCTCGTTTTTCCGGCTGGCGTCGTAAAACTGCCGGATGACTCCCAGGGTCTGCCGGTTGAGCACCTGTGCCAGCACAGCGAAGCAGAGATAATAGATCGCCTGGGGAATGGCGGTATCCACCATCACATAATGGAACCCGAAGCGGTTGCGGAACATGGGCGGCAGCAGCAGATAGCTGGCGACGAGATAGGAGCCCAGCATGGCGGCCACGGAAAAGACGCAGGTATAGATGCTCAGGGCCCTGTTGTAAAAGATCGTCACCAGCGCGGTGGGGAATGCAAACAGCAGCAACGCCTGCGCATTGAAAATGATATAGCTCAAGCCGCTGGCCAGCACGCTGCAGGTCATGATCGCATACTTCACCCAGCCGCCTTCGGCGTGCAGCAGCTTCACCAGGATCGTCGGAAAACAGAGCAGGAATGCCAGGGCGATCTTCCAGATGACCTCCGTCGCATAGGAATAAACGGTAAATACGCCGTAAACGTCCAAAGCGAAGATGACCGCGATGATGAACAGCTCCGAGAGGCAGATCATGGCCGTGCTCTGGTTGATCTTTACCTCATTTTTCCGCAGCAGGTCCTCGAAACGTTCCATTTCAGGGGCCTCACGATTCGGACTGCGCCGTTCTGGTCAGGTTGACAGCCAGAGCGGTCCGGTCCCGAACGCCCAGAGCGCCATAGATATTGGACAGATAATTTTTGACGGTCCCTTCGGTGATATGCAGGACGGCGGCGATCTCCCGGTTGGAGCGGCCGTCCTGGATCAGGCGGCAGATCTCCCGCTCCCGCTCGGTCAGCTTGTTGTACTGTTCAAAGAACTGCGCCCGCTTCGGGTCGGAGCTGCCGATCTCATTGCCCAGCCTTCTGGCATTGCGGTGCAGAACGGACATGACCTTCTGATCCAGCACAGTATGGCCGGAAGCGACCATGCGGGCCGCTTCAATGATCTCGCTGGAGCTGACGCTCTTGAGGATATAACCGTCCGCCCCCTCCGAAAGGGCCGAGGTGATGCTTTGGTCGTCGTAATAGGTGGAGAGCACCAGCATGCGCACTTCCGGCATGCGCCGCTTCACTTCCCCGATCAGCCGGACGCCGCCGATACCAGCCATATTCAGGTCCACCAGCATCACATCCGGCTGGACATGGCCCAGCTTTTCCAGCGCTTCCTCCGCGCTGGCGGCGCTGCCGACGACCTCAAATTCTTCGTCGGTGGAGAAAAAGACGCTCAGGCTCTCCAGCAGCAGACGTTCGTCATCCACGAAAAATATCTTAATGGACATCCGTTACCACCTCTTAGCGTATTATGCCATATCGCCCTGCTTTGTTTCAAGTCTTTTGTGGAATTTCACAGTAAGACAGCGGTTAAAGATGTGAAAATGATTGACTTTTGCAAATCCATAACGTACTATATATTTACTGAACAGGAATTTGGAGGTCCAAGATGACAGAGTACAAGCTAACCCCGAAGGAGAATTACCTTCGCGCCATGCGAGGGGAATTCCCGGAGTATCTCCCCATGTGGGACATGTTCGGCTGGGGCGTCCGGTCCACCGCCACAGCCCATTTCACCAAGAAGCTCCCCAACGGCAACACGGTCAATGAATTCGGCGTCGAATCCGTCTCGGTTCCCGACGCGGAAGGCGGTTCTATCCCCGTCCCCGGCAAATTCATCCTGGAGGACATTACCAAATGGCGGGACGTGATCAAGACCCCCAGCCTGGAGGGGATCGACTGGGAGGCCGCGGCCCGGCGGGATCTGAAGGACTTCGACCGCAAGAACAAGCCCGTTATGAGCCACATAGGGGGCTTTTTCCTGACCCTTGTTTCCTTCATGGGCTTCGAAAACGGCCTCTGCGCCATGTATGAGGAGCCGGAGGAGATCAAAGCGCTCTTCCAGTATTTGCTGGAATACTATCTGAAGGTCTACAAGAACATCCTCTATTACTACAAACCGGATGTCATGAGCATGGGCGACGACACGGCCACGAAAAACAACCCCTTCTTCTCCCCGGAGATGGAAAAGGAGCTGCTCCTCCCCTTCCAGAAAGCGGAAGCCGACCTGGCCCATGACGCGGGCATCCCCATCCAGATGCACAACTG
>JAEEGH010026130.1_pt1 | contig 11655 bp, 5 predicted proteins | sample 9134181 | NCBI WGS metagenome assembly JAEEGH01 (sample SAMN16246544, study PRJNA631951) | gut metagenome | biome: gut microbiome; feature: rumen; material: DP-attached | host: Bos | place: Iran: Karaj | collected 2018-10 | reverse complement strand
GCATTATTATCTTAGGATCAATATTGTAGCAGCCATAGCGCCTCAGCCACTTAACAGCCTTATCATACATACCTGTAAGAACCATAAGCTCAAGCATCTCACCACGCTGTCTCTGCGTAAGCTTCTCAGGCTCGATGATATTAAGGTATTCTGACAACTGCCTCATAAAATCATTCTCATAATAAAATCTTATGAGATCAGATCTGATCTGGGCACGAACATCTTCTCTTATAACATCAGAATCTGCCAGATCTCTGTATCTTGAGACATTTTCAAGTGTTATGGTATATGCACTTCTACCAAGCTCGCACAAAAACTGATCAAGGTTCTCTGTACCGCTCTGAATATACGGAGTTGTAAGAGAAATAAGATCTCTTGGATTCATCAGCTTGGTAATACTATAAGGAGCAGAAGCCGCATGACGGTCACCATTGGCATCAGCAAGAAGTATGGTATATTCACTTCCGTATAAAGGAAGATTGCATACTTTGCCTACAACATCATAGTGCATCTGGCTTCTACACTTATCATATATAACGATGACTTCTTTTATATCAGGATCTTCAACAACAATCCTGCATGTATAAAGAAGTGAAAGGAACTTCTGCGCATTCTGGGCATCGATCATCTGCGCTGTGACCACATGCTCATAGAGCCAGCCAAGCGCAGGGCTTATATGCTTTTTCTCGATCTCAGCAACAAGGAACTTTTCTATCTGGAACCTGTAGGATTCATAAAGTTCCGGATAGTCATCCATATGCTCGTATATATACCTGTAAAGAACAGCATTCTTAGTCCATGGAAGATTACTCTGATATGAAAAATACATCAGAACAACCCTTGGAATGTCATCAATAGCCTTTCCATCCTCATCTTCAGGAAGAGACATCATATAGTATTCGTATAGTCTTGTCAGACGAAGCTGCTTGGCGGCACCTTTTTTGTACCATGTATAGCTTTCCTTATCGCATCTTTCACCTTTCATAAGAAGAGAACAAAGAGAAAGAAGTGCCTCGTCACTTTCCTGACTTTCGTAGCTTGCTTTAAGTATCTTGTAAAGACGCTTATCGTAATTCCTTACATTGCCGGCAAGATATGTAACCTGCTCCATTACAGGGATTGTCAGTATTCCCTGATCTGCTGCAAACTCAAGCACAGATATAGTGAAATCATCTATTCGTAAAAAGAGCTCCGGCTTATTCTTAAGTATCGTAAACGCATCCATATATACGATCGGAGAATTGCATCCACGCTCATACTGACCCTGAAGAAGCAGCCACTTATTCTGCGGATTAAGTGAATACTCATCAGAAACATAGCCAAGTATCCATGCAATGCGCCAGTTATCAGGATGCCTTTTGAAAACCTCTTCAATCAGCTCTGTAGCCTTCTGGATATCAGACTCCTCTCTGCTGATAAGAGTCTGCAGATACAGATAATAACAGTAGGTCTGCTGACCATACTCTGTTCCAAGACGTGCAAGCCTGTCTATTTCAGGCATGATCTGTTCAAGAATATACTGTCCCTGTCCAAGTCTTCCTGCAGTGATCAAGAAATGAGCCCCATAAAGCTTAAACTCGATATCATCAGGATCTTCAGTGAACATACGGCTGATGAGCTTACCAGTATCAGCCATCCACTGCCTTGAAGATACTCTTCTTCCTCTGAATGCAAGATATGATCTTAAAAGCTCATGTGTAAGACGCTTTTTCCTGATATAGCTTTTATGTTTTTCCTCATCATAATCAACAGTAGATACAGTAACAGGAATTTCGATATGTGTATACTCATTGTATATTTTTATACACCCATAGTTGTTTCCGCTGTGAAGGAGCTGAGGATCTATCCTAAAATGAAGATATGCCTTACTTCCAAGGAAATCATCATCAGTCAGATAGTTCTTTTCTCCGGAAAGATAATCTCCTTCAAAATCCACCTTAAGGTGAGCATATCCCCAGCCACCCTTGGTCAAGATTATGCTTCTGTCTATGATCTCCTTAGGTGCCTCTTCTTCAAAGCTCTTAACGTCACACTCTATAGTTACAGGGTGCTTCTTATTGATAGCCACAAGAAATTCGTCCATGTTGTGCTGAGACATATTTTCCTTGGCAAGTCCCCTGTAAAGGCTCTCATACTGGGCATCATTGCCCTTAAATATATAATGGAACTGATTAGAATAAAAAAGATGAAGCGCTTCATCCCATGATGATCTTGCGAGATTAGTAAAATGGAAAAGATTTCTAATATCTCCAAGACTGGAAGAAATTTTGGGCTGCTCAACCGTCACGCTAAAAGGAAGCATGTACTCCCCACGATTAGAGATGATCCTAAAATGCCCCTTAATAACATCTCCTCCGGAAAGGCCCTCACCACGGAACCGGTAAGACACTTCGCTTTTTTCTCCAGAAAAAGAATCTGTCAGAACTTCCATTCGGATCTCAGTAGAAGAAACTGTTCCCTCTGACATCTTCTCGGAAGGTCCTGAAATGGTGAAGGATCCTTCTATCTCTTCACCCTCTTGTATGTTAAGTTCGAGATGCGGAAAAGAAAATGAAAGCTCCCCTCTGTCATACTCGAACTGTCCTTTTAAAATCCGGTCAATACAATCTCTCAAGAATCCTGCCCCCGACTGCGCATTTAATATTATTATGATACCACAAAAATCCCCGAAATACACATCTGTACGTATTTCGGGGATAATTCATTTATTATATATTTTTAATCTTCTTTGCCTTCTGTAAGAAGTACCATGATATCGTTTGAACGATTGATGAACTTGGTCATGTCCTCACCGGAAAGCGGTGCATTCTGAATTCTTGCAAGGTCATAAAGCTGTTCGCAGATCATCTTGTTGTTCTTAGCATCTTCATGCTCCATAACATACTTAACAAGCGCATGATTAGCATTAAGTACAAGAGTCTGACCTTCCTTGGACATATCAGGCATGCCGCCCATTCCATTAAGCGCATACATCTTCATCATATCCTGCATACGACGGCTTTCTTCAGAAACTGTAAGGATTGCAGATACCTTCTTATCCTTGATCTTCTGGATCTTAACTGTAAGGGTATTGTTATCAACTGCCTTACGCATCTTGTCCTGAAGTTTAGTAGCTGCCTCCTCAAGCTCTTTTTCTGCCTTCTTGGAAGTCTTTGCTGTAAATGTATCTGTAAGATCAGCATCGATTCTCTGGAACTTGATATTCTCATTCTTCTGCTCGATTGACTGCATGAAAGGAGTATCAATGTTTGCATTAAGAATGAATGCTGTCATCTTATGAGCCTTGAACATGTTGATGTACTGGCTCTGCTGCTGTTCATCAGTTACGTAGTAGATAGTACGTGGCTCTTTGTTTTCAGCATCTTTGTCTGCATCTTCAGATTTCTTTTCCTCAGAAACAGTATTGCCATTTTCATCAACAACATCAACGTCTACCTTGTTGCCATTCTCATCTGCAGCTTCTTCCTTTGCAGCCTCTTCTTCAGCTTCCTTGTTGATCTGAAGAGCTTCAGGAAGAGTTAAGTACTTGCCATCAAGATCCTTGAAGAGGATGAAATCATTGATCTTCTCAGCAAACTTGGCATCCTTAAGATAACCATATTTAATGAAAGGAGCTATATCATCCCAATACTTATCGTAATTTTCTTTATCTGTCTTGCAAAGACCTGAAAGCTTGTCAGCAACCTTCTTAGAAATATAATCTGAGATTTTCTTAACGAATCCATCATTCTGAAGAGCTGATCTTGAAACGTTAAGAGGAAGATCAGGACAATCAATGACACCCTTAAGAAGCATCAGATAATCCGGAATTACTTCCTTGATGTTATCAGCGATAAATACCTGGTTGTTATAAAGCTTTATAACACCTTCAATGGATTCGAACTCCATGTTGATCTTAGGGAAGTAAAGAATACCCTTTAAGTTGAAAGGATAATCCATATTCAGGTGGATCCAGAACAAAGGCTCCTTGTAATCATTGAATGTCTTTCTATAGAACTCAAGATACTCGTCCTTAGTACAGTCGTTAGGAGTCTTGGTCCAAAGAGGATGTATGTCATTAAGAAGCTGTGGACGACGGCGGATCTTGAATTTCTTCTCTTCAGGCGCATTACCCTCATCCTTCTTATCCTCAGAAGCCTTAGCTTCTTCCTTAACTTCTTCGATAACAACATCGCTATCAAGCTTCTCTGACTCTTTAACGATCTCAGTACGATCTTCATCTACCTTTGAAAGATAGATCTCATAAGGCATGAATGAGCAGTACTTCTGGATTACTTCTCTAGCCTTATACTCGTTACAGAACTCAAGACAATCATCTGAAAGGTGGAGAGTTATTGTTGTTCCTACGCCTTCCTTGCTGCCATCAGACATCTCGAACTCAGATGAGCCATCGCATGTCCAGTGAACAGGTGTGCTTCCTTCCTTGTATGAAAGAGTATCAATATCAACTCTCTCAGATACCATAAATGTTGAATAGAAACCAAGACCGAAGTGACCGATGATCTGGTCATCAGAAGCCTTATCCTTGTACTTTTCAAGGAATGCTGTTGCTCCTGAAAATGCAACCTGGTTGATGTACTCTTCTACTTCATCAGCCGTCATACCGATACCATTATCGGTAATTGTAACTGTCTTATCTTTATCATTAAGAACAACATCTACTCTGGGTTTGAATCCTTCAGGGAGTTCGAAATCTCCCATTGCATCCATCTTTCTGACCTTAGTGATAGCGTCGCAAGCATTGGAGATTACTTCACGATAAAAGATATCATGGTCTGAATACAACCATTTCTTGATGATCGGGAACATGTTCTCCGAATTAATACTTAAATTACCCTTTCTTGCCATTCCTGGTGCCTCCTAAAAAAATATAGTGGACTCAAACTTCGGCTGAGATGTGTGGGGGGAGGTTGTGCCGGGCAGATGCTCCTGATATAATCCTCGATCTACCTTGCCTCTCGTCGTAGGGGCTTGGCTCGTTCGCATTAAGGTTATGGGAACGGGGAGTTGTAGTACGATTCTACATACGATGCCCCTGGACACTCCTCGTACGGATAACGATCGAGGATTATATCAGGAGCATCTGCCCAAACTACGGTATCGCCTTCACAAAAAATGTGGAAGTTTGAGTTGATGTTTTTGTTGAAAACAACTAGCGTAAGCTATTGATATTTGCTCACTTAGTAATATTAATTCTCGGGTGACTAAAAGTCAATAAAAAATTAGCACTCGGTTATCACGAGTGCTAACAAGTGTTACCAAATGCAGTATTTATACGGGATTTAGTAGTTCTTAAACTTTTATAAACTACTCAACTGGAACATTTATGAAGATGTTTTATTCCTGAACTTGCCTATTACTTTCCACGGATAGATCACGATTTCAGGATAAACCAGTTTTTCGAATATCCAGGCAGTCAGTATCGATCCCAGTGTTCCTGCCAGGAATCCAAGGATGATATGCAATTCTAAATTCCTAATCTTCAAAACAACAAGAAGTGTTCTGACACTTGCTGCGTATATCGTATGTAACAGATATACAGGAAAAGTATATTTAGATAAAAGTGTGATAGCTTTACTTGTAAATCCTGCAGCTTCGATAAACTTAAACAACATGCAAAGTCCAAGGCAGGCCATGGTTCCAAGGAAGATCGTCCAACCTGTGAAGGTTGCTCTGTATCCGTTTGAATATAGAGCACAGGCTAATCCTGTAAATAGGATAATAAGAACAAGAGATAATAATAGTATTCTCTTTTTAGGTGCAAGGTCAGCAAATCCAAGGCTTTGCATGGTCATGCCAAGTACAAACCAGAAGCCGTACTGGGCCATGGAATAGGGAACAAAGCATACTACAAATTTGGCTGAGAAAATATATAATACGGAGAATATTACAAGTATTACTGCTAGTATCTTTGGATTTTTTACGTTAGGAATAAAAAGGAACAAAAAGAACAGAGTGTATAAATACCAGTACTGAGCCAGTGCAGGCGATGCAAGAAGAAAGGTATAAAGGTGCCCTGTTCTGATATTTACAAGATCTACAAAGCTGCTCTTTAAAAGCCATGTTATAAGTGAAAAAACAAAGTATGGGACGCCCAAAGCAACAAGCTTATAGCCTATATTAGAAAGCCAGCCCTTAAAAGAACCGGCTTTTTGACTGCGTTCGTAGAGATAACCGCTGCAAAGGAAAAACAATTGTACATGAAAAAGGTATATAAACCATATAAAAAAGGCGTAGTTAAAAGTTCTATCAGCGCTAAGCACAAGTATCCCGGTGCGCTTAAGTCCCTGAAGCAAATGGCCCACAAGGATCAATGTACATGCCAGAACTTTTATGCAATCTACCCAGGTCTCCCTCTTACCCATGTCACCTAATCCTCAAAATACTTATTGTATATATCAAAAAAATCTTTGGTCGTAACTTCCGGATCATCACAGAGTGTGATACTGTCCCAAAGCTGACTGTTGATCTCTCTGGTAAGGCCCTTGGCAAACTCATCATATTCTTCTGCAAAGGCCTGACTTCTGCGTTCCTCTGCAATTCGAACCTTATTGAGTTCTGTTTCTTCTTTGTCAAAGGTCGTAACACACTTTATGAGCATGTAACCATCTTCTGTTTCTATTATATCTGAAATCTGATCTGTTGACAGATTAAAAGCGACGGTCTCAAGATTTACATCAACTTCGCCTTTACCAAAGGAAACTGTGCCTTCTTCAGCTTCGTTGTAGGTCTCAACCATGCTTTCAAAAGATGCGCCCTCATCAAGCTGCGCCTGGATGTCCTTCATTTTTGAGTAAACCTTGGCTTTACTATCTGTAGACATCTCAGTTCTGTTACCTGAATCATCCATCTCGTAAGTCTTAAGAAGTATCTGCTGAACCGTAAGGGTTCTGGCTTCATCATCACTTACTTCAGGATTTATATCCCTGATAGTGTACTCATAAAGCTTACCTGCAAGTGCCTGTTCCTCATAAAGAGTCTGAATGGTATCGCAGGTCACATTGTCCATTGCTTTGATATCTGCTTCAGACAAAGATTCATAATACTCTTTTGCAGCATTCTGAGCAGCTTTTTTCTCAGAATCATCAAGCATTATGCCATTATGTTGTGCAAGAAGGACCATGGTCTTGATCTGGGCAAGGCGGGCAAGGCATGAAGTCTTAAGGCTCTCAGTAAGTCCCTGATCAGCGTCCCAGATACTGCCTCCAAGTGTACTCTGATATGAATTCTGAGTATTCACAAGGTATAGTTCAACCTCAGCAAGACTGCAGGAAATATCCTCGATACGAAAGACCTCATCCTCAGCAAAGCCTGTTGTAAGAACTACGCTGATACTGTCTTTGCCACCTTTAAAAGGATTGGCACACCCGCTTAAAGCAAGGCATGCCAATACACATATTACAACTGTATTTATTTTATTTTTGTGAGAAAAAAGCTTCTGCCAAAAAGTCATATTCTATAGTCTCAAATTAAATGATAGATTACTGCATTATCAGTTCTATGATTCAAATTCAAAAAATATACAAGTTATCAGTTTCCTTCTTTTGCTGCAAGAATGCTTCTGGCAACGCTTATACCGTTAGCACTGGCCTGCTGAAGGCCTCTTGTAACACCTGCGCCGTCACCGATCGCATGAAGTCCCTTAATGCTTGTCTCGAAGTTCTTGTCAACGATAACCTTGTTGGAATAGAACTTAACTTCAACACCATACATAAGAGTCTCTTCTGAAGCGATACCGGGAGTAACCTTATCAAGTGCCTGGATCATCTCATCAAGATCCACCATGATCCTGTGAGGGAATACCAGGGAAAGATCTCCAGGTACTGCATCCTTAAGTGTAGGAATCAGGTTATTTCTGCAAAGACGCTCATCTGTTGTACGTCTTCCACGCTTGAAATCGCCGTATGTCTGAACAAGGATCTTGCCGCCGCAGAGCATGTTTGAAAGCTGTGCGATCTGCTTACCATATTCAATAGGAGTATTGAAAGGCTTTGTGAAATTCTTGGATACAAGAAGAGCAAAGTTAGTATTGTTAGTCTTGTACTCCTGAGCCTTATATGCATGTCCGTTAACTACAGCAAGGTTGTTGTCATAGTACTCTGTAGCAACCTCACCTGAAGGATTAGTACAGAATGTACGAACCTTATCATCAAATGTAGGTGTGTGATAGATAAGCTTAGCTTCATACAGGTTCTCGTTAAGGAACTGCATTACTTCATCACGAACCTCTACTCTGACACCAACGTCAACTGTTCCGGGCTTAGTCTCGATACCAACTTCATGGCAAAGATCCTTGAACCAGTCAGCGCCGTCACGGCCAACAGCGATAACAACTCTGTCTGAGCAGAATGTCTCACCCTTTTCTGTAGTAACACTTGTAACCTGACCATTCTCGATACCAAGAGATGCTACAGGACTATTGAAAAGAAGATCTACGCCAACCTCTTCAAGGTGCTTCTGTAAAAGACCATAGATCTTATATCCCTCTTCTGTTCCAAGATGACGGATAGGGCATTCAACAAGCTTAAGGTTAGCGTTGATAGCCTTTCTTCTGATCTCACGGATCTCTGCTGCCTTGTCAACACCATATACGCTCTTGTCTGCACCGAATTTAAGATATATTTCATCAGACTCATGAATAAGCTTGGTAGCTTCATCATAGCCAAGAATATCAGGAAGAGTACCACCTACATCAGGTGAAAGAGATAATTTACCATCAGAGAATGCACCTGCACCTGCAAATCCTGTTGTAATAGAACAAGGCTGGCAATGAGCACAAACTCCGGTTACACGCTTAGGACACTGACGCTTTTCAATGCTGCGTCCTTTCTCTATAAGAAGAATCTTCATGTCGGGTCTTTTTTCTTTAAGCTCATAAGCGCAGAAAATTCCGCCAGGACCTGCTCCGACAATGATAACGTCATAATTTTTTTCCATAATAAGAAATCTCCTATCTGCCTGATCATCGATGTCTATATTTATAGCATCTGCCATGAATATCGTGATCATATAAATATCGCCCCAAAAGCCACAAAAAGGCACTTATATAATACCACAAAATGCTTCCCTGTGGGACTTATATAGCGTCAGGGCCGAGTTAATATACTACCTCAATTAGTAGTTTATGTCAAAACCTTATAACACCCACACATACACGCCTTTAAACAAATAGCAGTTTCTTTTTTAACCAATTTAAAATCATGTTAAAAAATATCAACCAAAGTGATTAAATATATCACTATATTATTTATTTTTATGTGCTAAGATAAGTTTTATCAAATTAATTATTATAAAAATAACATTACGTTCCGATGTATGTATAAGAAACATCAAGAAATAAGACTATAAACACCTTAAAATAAATGTTTTCAGCATAGCCAGATTATGGAGGAGCAGTATTATTATGAAAAATTATCAGAAGTACCAGAAACAGTATTTCATGCCACCGACATGCACCTACGATTGGGTCAAAAAGGACTATCTCGATCATCCTCCAATCTGGTGCAGCGTAGATCTTCGCGATGGTAACCAGGCCCTGATCGAGCCCATGAGTCTTGAAGAAAAGCTCGAGTTCTTCACAATGCTCGTAAAGCTTGGCTTCAAAGAGATAGAGATCGGCTTCCCGGCAGCATCGGACACAGAGTTTGAATTCGCAAGAACTCTTATCGAGAAGAACATGATCCCTGAAGATGTTACTATTCAGGTTCTCACACAGGCAAGAGAGCATATCATACAGAAGACTTTCGAAGCTGTAAAAGGCGCTCCACGTGCTATCATCCACCTCTACAATTCAACATCTGTAGCTCAGCGTGAGCAGGTCTTCCATAAGGATAAGGATGAGATCATGAAGATCGCTGTTGAAGGCGCTAAACTTCTTGATAAGCTCACCAAGGAAACTGAAGGCAACTTTTCTTTTGAATACTCTCCTGAGTCATTCCCGGGAACAGAAGTCGACTATGCCGTCGACGTATGTAATGCCGTACTTGACGTCTGGAAGCCAACTCCGGATCACAAGGTCATTATCAACATTCCTACAACAGTTGAAATTGCAATGCCTCATGTATTCGCAACTCAGGTTGAATATATTCATAAGAACCTCAAATATCGCGACAGCGTTACATTATCACTCCATCCTCACAACGACAGAGGAAGCGGTGTAAGTGATGCTGAACTTGGCATGCTTGCAGGTGCTGACCGTATCGAAGGAACACTCTTTGGTAACGGCGAACGTACAGGTAATGTCGATATCGTAACACTTGCTGTAAACATGTTTTCCCATGGTATTGATCCTCTTCTTGACTTCTCAAACATTCAGGAAGTGGGCGAAACCTATGAAAGACTTACAGGAATGCACATCCACGAGCGTACTCCTTATGCAGGTGCTCTTGTATTCACCGCATTCTCAGGTTCTCACCAGGATGCTATCTCCAAGGGCTTTAACTGGCATACAGAAGGTAAGGACAATGGCTTCTGGACCGTTCCTTATCTTCCGATCGATCCTCAGGATCTTGGCAGAAAGTACGAAGGCGACGTTATCAGGATCAATTCCCAGTCAGGTAAGGGTGGCGTAAGCTTCATCCTTAAGACCAAATACGGCCTTACTATTCCTAAGGAAATGCAGCCTGATGTCAGCTACACAATGAAGGGCATCTCAGACAGAGAGCACGCAGAGCTTACACCTGAGCGTATCAAGGAAGAGTTCGATTCCAAATATGTCAGAGGCGCCGGCGTATTCCAGATCATTGAATGTCACTTCAAACAGGGCGAAGGCATCCTTGCAGAGATCACTATCCTTCATGGAGGAAAAGAGCATGTCATCGAAGCTTCAGGTAACGGTCGTCTCGATGCTGTAAGTAATGGCCTCAAGCAGTACTTTGATATAACCTACGAACTTTCAACCTACGAAGAGCACGCTCTTTCAAAGGGTTCATCTTCCAAGGCTATCGCATATGTTGGTATCACCAAGGATAACCAGACTTACTGGGGTGTAGGCAGCGATGAAGATATCATCCGTTCATCCATCAACGCTCTGTGCGTAGCAGTAAACCAGCTCGAACAGATCAAAGAACTCCTCAGCAACAAGGATGAGCGAATCAACGCTATCATCAACTATATCCAGGAGAACTTCCTCACTGTAACACTTGAAGATCTCTCCCATAAGTTCTATCTCTCAAAGCCATACCTTTCCAAGTATATTAAGGAAAAGAGCGGTAAGACCTTTGGTGAGAACTTGAAGCAGGTAAGACTTAAGAAAGCTTCTACACTGCTAAAGAACGGAAATATGAAAGTAGAACGAGTCGCAGAAGCATCCGGCTACCAGAACGTGGAACACTTCAACAGACTCTTTAAGAAAAAATACGGAATGACACCTGTACAGTATCGTACAAGTGCAAGAAACTAAATCAATCATGCCTCGTACTGCCACTGGCTGTATGAGGCATGATAAACGTTATATTCTAGTATTTATCTAACCAATATCTTTAGAAGTTCCTCACAGCCGGCATATGTCTCATCATAGCAGGTCTGGAAATCTCTGGTATACCAAGGATCTGCGATCTCACCGCTATCGCCTGTGTAGCTTTTTAACAGATGAACCTTGTGACCTATATCAGGACCGCATATTCTTGCTATCTCTCTTACATTCTCATTATCAAA